>Ga0172373_10000827_pt1 | contig 51054 bp, 40 predicted proteins | sample Lak10m_2_FD_114546 | JGI IMG/M metagenome (GOLD analysis project Ga0172373, IMG submission 114546) | Freshwater microbial communities from Kabuno Bay, South-Kivu, Congo - kab_092012_10m | ecosystem: Environmental > Aquatic > Freshwater > Lake | place: Democratic Republic of the Congo... | reverse complement strand
GCGCTTGGATGCAGAAACGATTCAAATTGTTGCGGATGAGTTTGGTTTTGAAGCAGAGTTTGTAAGTGCCGAAGTACAGGACGCTATTCCTGTTCAGGAAGATCGTGAAGAAGATTTAATCTCTCGACCTCCAATTATTACTGTAATGGGTCACGTTGACCACGGTAAGACTTCCCTACTTGATAAAATTCGTAATGCGAATGTAACGGAAGGTGAAGCTGGAGGAATCACACAGCATATTGGAGCTTACTCCGTAACGTTGAAAGATGGACGTAAAATGACCTTCTTGGATACTCCGGGTCACGAAGCGTTTACAGCGATGCGTGCGCGTGGTGCGCAGGTTACCGATGTTGCTATTATTATTGTTGCTGCGGATGACGATGTGATGCCACAGACAAAAGAGGCTATTTCGCATGCTCAAGCAGCGAATGTACCGATGATTTTTGCCATCAACAAAATAGATAAGCCAGGCGCAAATGCTGACAGAATTCGTGAGCAGTTGTCTCAAATGAATATCCTAGTTGAGGATTGGGGTGGAAAATACCAGGCACAAGAAATATCGGCTAAACAAAACTTAAATATTGATGCCTTGCTTGAAAAAGTATTGTTAGAGGCAGAACTATTGAATTTGAAAGCCAATCCGAATAAAAATGCCATTGGAACGGTTATCGAATCGTCTTTGGATAAAGGAAAAGGTTATGTCACCAACATGTTGGTTGAGGCAGGTACCTTGAACATTGGTGATGTAGTCTTAGTTGGTAGAAATTACGGTCGTGTACGTGCTATGCATGATGAGCATGGACACAACCTTAAAGTTGCTGGACCTTCACAGCCAGTATCTATTTTAGGTATCAATGGTGCTCCAAGTGCAGGGGATAAATTCCATGTTATGGAAGACGAGCGTGAAGCAAAATCAATCGCTACGAAACGTGAGCAATTGTATCGTGAACAAGGTTTACGTACAACGAAACACATCACGTTGGATGAAATTGGTAGACGTCTTGCTATTGGAGATTTCAAAGAATTAAATGTCATCGTTAAAGGTGACGTGGATGGTTCAATTGAAGCCCTTTCAGATGCTTTATTAGGCCTTTCTACGGAAGAGATACAAGTCAATATTGTACACAAAGGAGTTGGAGCTATTTCTGAGGCCGATGTAAACTTAGCTTCAGCATCTGATGCAATTATCATTGGATTCCAGGTAAGACCATCCTTGAGTGCACGTAAATTGGCAGAAAATGAGCAAATTGATATCCGTTTATATTCTGTAATCTACAAGGCTATTGAGGAAATTAAAGCTGCAATGGAAGGAATGCTTTCGCCAGATATCGAAGAGAAAGTTATTGGATCTGCCGAGGTACGTGAAACATTTGAAATCACGAAGGTGGGTACAATTGCCGGATGTTATGTACTTGACGGTATAATTAAACGTTCTTCGAAAATTCGTTTGATTCGTGATGGAATTGTTGTTCACAGTGGCAATTTAGGCTCATTGAAACGCTTCAAAGACGATGTAAAAGAAGTGAAGAACAACTACGAATGTGGTTTGAATATTGATAAATTCAACGATATCAAAGTAGGTGACATCATTGAAGCCTATGAAGAAATAGAAGTTGCACGTAAGTTGTAAACCAAAATTTAATTGGCAAGCGGGATTATCTTCGGATAATCCCGCTTTTTTATTGAATTAATCCAAGAAGTCTTGCTGTTTGGTTTCCTGTTTGGTTTTATTAACACTCTGAGCGTTATTCATCAGAATATCTTAATATATTTCCTTAATTTTGTTGTTCATTTTAAAACAAAGAACTCATGATTCTAGGTGTAGTAGGTCCATGGCAAGGTGCAATTATTTTGGTGGTTGTTTTACTTTTATTTGGTGGTAAGAAAATTCCAGAATTAATGAAAGGTCTTGGTCAAGGTGTTAAGGAGTTTAAAGATGCTTCTAAAGCTGATACAGATAAAACTGAAGTAAAGCCAGAAGACACTAAAAACTAAACCTGTTCATGTATAAGACGTTTGCTGAAGTGAAGCAAGTTCTTGCTTCAGGTAAGACTGCATGTGATGTTGTGGAAGCTTACCTTGCTGAGATTCATAGTAAGAACGCAGGATTGAATGCTTTTTTGGAAGTGTTTGAAGCCAGCGCAAAAGAACAAGCTAAACTTGTTGATGAAAAGATAAAAGCAGGAAATGCTGGTCGTTTGGCCGGTATGGTTATTGGCTTGAAAGACAATTTGTGTTACTCGGGTCATGCTGTTTCAGCTTCATCAAAGATTTTGCAAAACTTTGAATCACTTTACACAGCAACGGCGGTACAACGATTGATAGATGAGGATGCCATTGTTATAGGACGTCTGAATTGTGATGAATTTGCAATGGGTAGCTCGAATGAAAATTCGGCATTTGGACCGGTTCGCAATAATCTTGATCCCCGTCTTGTTCCTGGAGGATCATCTGGCGGATCTGCCGTGGCAGTTTCTGCTGGTATGTGCACAGTGGCTCTAGGTAGTGATACGGGAGGTTCTATTCGTCAGCCGGCATCGTTTACAGGCACCTATGGTTTTAAACCAACCTATGGAAGAATAAGTCGTTATGGCTTGATTGCTTACGCATCATCGTTTGATCAAATTGGTCCGTTTGCGAATGATTTAAACGACATTGCCTTGGTTACTGAAATCATGGCTGGTAAAGATGAGCACGATAGTACATCATCGCATGAAACGGTATCCACATATTCAAACTTTCAGTCGATTCAAAAGCGTAAAATTGCTGTAATACAAGAAAGTTTAGAAACAGAAGGAATTGATCCAGAGGTCGTTTCACGTATGCAAACACTTATTGAAGGACTTCGAAAAGAGGGTCACGAGGTAACCTTAGTATCTTTTCCATACTTAGATTACATGGTACCGACGTATTATGTATTGACGACTGCAGAAGCTTCGTCAAACTTGTCTCGTTTTGACGGTGTTCATTATGGTTATCGCAGTCAACAAGCACAAGGAGTAGAAGCGACATATAAAAAATCGAGAAGTGAAGGATTTGGTCCTGAGGTTAAGCGTCGAATTATGGCAGGTACTTTTGTGCTTTCCCATGGTTATTATGATGCGTATTATACCAAAGGTCAACAAGTAAGAAGGGTGTTACAAAACAAGACGAATGAGATATTGGCAGATTTTGACTTGATATTACTTCCTACCACGCCATCTACAGCTTTTGAATTGGATGCGGTGAAAGATCCTATTGCCATGTATTTACAAGATATTTTTACGGTACATGCCAATTTAACAGGAAATCCAGCAATTTCTCTGCCCTTAGGTAAACACTCGAATGGATTACCTTTTGGTATTCAAGTGATGGCTGATCAATTTGCCGAACAAGAATTGTTTGATTTTTCTGCCTATTTGGTAAACACATTCAACTAATATGAGGGTATTGCTTTTTTTGCTTCTATTCAGTTCCTTTTATGGAATTGCTCAAACCCCGAAGTACTTGGTTAGACCCGGTGATACTTTGAGTAAAGATGCATTTATCAATACCGTAGAACAAAGCTTTAATTTGTTTTTGGCTGAGTATGCCAATCAAACCAATTATGATTCGTTAATAAAAGCACTGAATTTCGATGGTGATGTAACACCTGAGTTTAGTGATGAAGTGTATTGCGAACGTCTAGAGAAATTGAATGATATGAGTCCGTTTCATTTGGACTGCAATTCCATTACATTAACCACAATCAAATACTTTGCTAAAAATAGACGAGGGTTTGCCAAAATTGTATTGGGTCGTTCAGCACTCTATTTTGATCTATTTGAAGAGAAACTCGCAGAATACGGTTTACCCATCGAACTGAAGTTTTTGTCGGTAATTGAGAGTGGTCTTCGGCCACAAGTAAAGTCAAAAGCAGGCGCATTGGGTTTGTGGCAATTCATGTATAAGACAGGACTTTACTTTGGGCTGAAAGAAAATTCGTATATCGATGAGCGTATGGACCCAGTTCTTGCAACGGATGCAGCATGTCGTTATTTGAAACAATTGTATGGCATATATGGGGATTGGAACTTGGCTTTGGCAGCTTATAATGCAGGACCTGGAAACGTCAACAAAGCAATCCGACGATCTGGAAACAAAACAACCTATTGGGATGTTCGTCCTTATTTACCAACGGAGACACAAGGGTATGTACCCAATTTTATAGCTGCAACCTATTTACTTTCGTATCATGTAGAACACAACATTGTTCCGGTTAAAGCCAAGGTGCATTATGCCCAACTGGATACCATGTGCTTGAATAGTGGTGTGCATATGAGTACGATAGCAAAGCTTATTGATTGGCCAGAGGATGATATTAAAACCTTGAACCCCGTTTACAAGACGAATTATATTCCAACCACAAAACCGCCACAATGCATTACAGGCCCTTTGGAAAAAATTGGTTTGTTGGTTAGTCTTGAAGACACCTTAAATTACTTGGAAAAGAAGACATTCAATCCATCTGCATTACAAAGTAAACCTGAAACAACTACTACGGATGCCTTGAAGGTGACTGTAACAGATACATTGGCGGCAAATACAACGGCTGAAAATCAATCAGATTCCTTAACGGGTACTGCAGTTTATCACAAAGTAAAGTCAGGCGAGACATTAACCAGTATTGCCGATAAGTACAGTGTCACTTCGGAGTTGTTGATGGAGTGGAATGGCCTACAAACAACCAATGTATATGTTGGGCAACGCTTGCTTTTGAAAGAAACCAACGTAGTTGAAAAACCAAAGCCGGAAGAGAAGAAAGAAACTGAAAAGAAGAAAGTAACTAAAAAATATTACACAGTTAAGAAAGGGGATACCTTCTCACGCATTGCAGATAAACATCACTTGAGTCAATCAGAATTAAAAAAACTTAATCCAGGTGTTAGTACCCGAGTTTTGCGGGTTGGGCAGCGGATTAGAGTTAAATAATCCTTATGTCATCGACGCTAACAGCGGTAATTATTACTAGTAATGAAGAACGCAATATTAAACGTTGTATTGAATCATTGCTACCTGTTGTTGAAGAGGTGATAGTCTTAGACTCTTTTTCAACCGACCAGACAAAAGACCTGTGTGCTCAGTATGCTGAAGTTCGATTTGAACAACATGAATGGTTGGGTTACTCACGGGCAAAGAACTTGGCCAATGCCATGTCTTCGCATGATTGGGTGATTTCTATAGATGCCGATGAATGTTTGTCGGCTGAACTTCAAGAATCGATATTAACTGAAAAAAACAAAGGATTTTCAGGGGTATATAGCCTTAATCGCCTTACAAACTATTGTGGCAAGTGGATTTATCATAGCGGTTGGTATCCAGATGTTAAAGTCCGCATGTTTAATCGGCATGAGGTGCAATGGGTGGGCGAGTTTGTGCATGAAGAATTAAACATTCAACCCAACATCCACAACAAACTGTGTGATGGCCATTTGCATCATTATTCCTATTACGATGCTGCAGATCATCTGGCACGGGCCAACAGATATTCAATGCTTACGGCTCAGAAATTACATGTTGCAGGAAAACGCGTCAGTTGGTTAAAACCTGCTTTGAGCGCTGCGGGACGTTTTGTTGCGATGTTTATCTTGAAAAGAGGATTTTTAGATGGTCGTATGGGGCTGCAGATTGCTTACATAAGTGCGAAGTCAAATATCTTGAAATACAAGGAGTTAAGACGTCTTAATAAGTTAAAAAATTGATGAAGATAGCACGTATATTGATTTCTCGTACAGATAGTATAGGTGATGTGATGCTTACCTTACCGATTTGTGCCTGGCTCCGTGAAAAATATCCTCATGCTGAGTTGATCTACTTAGGAAAAACGTATACCAAACCTGTTGTGCGTTGTTTTTCTTGTATTGACCAATTTTTGGATTGGGATGAACTGAATAAGCGTTCAAGTGCTGAACAAGTTACTTTTTTGAAAGACTTGAATATCGATGTGGTTATTCATGTTTTTCCTTCAAAACCGATTGCAAAATTAACTCAACTTGCTGGAATTCCGATCCGAATAGGCACTGCTCATAGGGTATTTCATTGGTTTACATGCACACATCGACTTCGATTTACCCGGAAGAAGTCTCCGTTACATGAGTCCCAGTTGAATTTTGAATTACTAAAACCATTGGGTTGTGATCAAATACCAGTATTAGAGCACATCCTGAAATACCTGGACTTTTTTAGTACAAGTCATTTGCAAGATGAACGCAAAAAATACATAACTACAAAACCCTATATCATTCTGCACCCAAAATCACAAGGAAGTGCGGTGGAATGGCCAATACAATCCTATTTTAAACTCGCTTTAACCTTGGTTGAAAAGGGCTATCACGTTTATTTTTGTGGAACCCAAAAAGAGGGTGACTTATTTCGAGATATATTGCCTAAGCACGCGTGCATTCATGATGTAACAGGGCGCATGACTTTAGATGAATATATCGGGGTTATTCGCGATGCAGCAGGGTTGGTAGCATGTTCAACAGGTCCGTTACACATTGCGGCATTTACAGGTATTAAGACCGTAGGTTTGTATTCGCCGAAGCGACCAATTCATCCTGGAAGATGGGCAGCATTAGGCCAACAAGTTTCTATTTTAGTTCATGATCCTGCATGCCCAACCTGTGCGCAAGGAAAATCCTGTTTTTGTATTCAAAAGATAGCTGTACAAAAAGTTTCATCGGAATTTCGTAATTTGAAGTAATTCAAGTTATGGTCGTCCTGCTGAATACGAATATTCCAATTGGCTTGGTAGCTTTTTGTGTGACTTACTTTTACCAGTCGTCATGCGCTAATCCAAAAGCAGTTGTTTATGCCTTGTTGGTCTGCGCGGCAACGTTATTTTTATACAATGCACAGCGCTTATTTAAGTCCATTTTTTCGATACAATCCTCACCTGTCCTTGATTGGGTGAAGTTTCACCGTCAACGCATATTGATGTATTCATTGGTTTTGCTGTTAATCACGGTATACTTGTTTTTAATATTAATTCGTTGGCAAGTTGAACCACTACTTTGTATAAGCTTGGCGGGAATATTGGGCTTATGGTATGTGTATCCCTTAGTCAAAATACCCTTGCGTGAAATACCTGGTGCCAAGGCATTGGTTGTTGCTTGCGTTTGGTTATTGGTTGTAGTCATCTTTCCCTTGAGTAATGAAGGCTTATCTGCGTGTATGTCACCAATGGAGTTCATGAGTTACTACGTTTTTTTTCTGGGGATGGCTATCCCCTTTGATATTCGCGACTTGAAGTATGATTCGATGAAGTTGAAAACTATACCCCAATTGGTGGGAATGCGTTGGGCCAAATATTGTTGCATGTTGTGTGTTGCAACGTTTTGGTTGTCAACCAAATCCAATGATACATTTGATTTCTATTTCCTCGGGGTCACCGCGATTTTGATCGGCCTAATTTGGGGTATTAAAACGAACCGACCCGATTGGTATTATGCGTTGATTGATTTAACCATTATTCCAATGGTTTGGTTTGCAACCCAATAGCATGCTTGTTAAGCAAACAAACTTCTAACGACTTCCTCTATTTTTCCGCACCTCACCAATTCAATTTTAAAGTTCGATTGCTCAATGCCTTTGGAGTATTTCGATATAACAATGCGTTCAAATCCAAGTTTTTCAGCTTCATATATGCGCTGTTCTATTCGATTTACAGGTCGTACTTCTCCCGAAAGACCAACCTCTGCAGCCAAAGCAATAGTTTTTTCGATTGGAAGATCAGCATTTGAGGAAAGTACTGCAGCAACCACAGCTAAATCAATAGCAGGATCATCAACTTTAATTCCACCCGCAATATTTAAAAAGACATCTTTTGCCCCTAATTTGAATCCACAACGTTTCTCCATGACAGCCAGTAACATATTTAAGCGTTTACTATCGAATCCTGTTGATGATCGTTGTGGTGTACCATAGGCGGCAGAACTTACCAAGGCTTGAACCTCAATGAGCATCGGTCGCATTCCTTCTAATGTTGCAGCAATGGCAATGCCACTGAGTGAATTATCCGTATTGGTGATTAAAATTTCAGAAGGATTTTCTACTTGACGAAGCCCGCTACCGACCATTTCGTAGATTCCAAGCTCATTGGTACTTCCAAAACGATTTTTAATCGTTCGTAATAACCGATAAACGTGGTTTCGATCGCCTTCAAATTGCAACACAGCATCTACCATGTGTTCCAGTACTTTTGGTCCAGCTAACGAACCTTCTTTGGTGATGTGTCCGATTAAGAAAACGGGAACATTTGTTTGTTTGGCATAACGCAACAACTGAGCAGTACATTCGCGTACTTGTGAAATACTACCCGGTGAGCTTTCAATTTGTGAGGAATAAAGCGTTTGAATGGAGTCGATTATCAATAGATTTGGCTCTGTCTCTTCCGCTTGTTTAAAGATATTTTGAATATTGGTTTCTGTTAAAATCAGGCACGCATCATTCTGAACACCGATTCGTTCTGCACGCATTTTGATTTGTTGTTCGCTCTCTTCACCTGAAACATAAAGCACTTTGCGTTGAATATTTCCGACAGCCATTTGAAGCAACAGGGTAGATTTTCCAATTCCTGGCTCGCCACCAAAAAGGATGAGTGATCCGGGGACAAGTCCACCTCCCAGCACGCGGTCGAGTTCTGAATCATGCAAAGATATACGCGCATGCTCTTGCTTTTCAATGTGTTGTAAGGCTTGCGGTTTAGCATTTCTGGTTTGGGTCGAAAAGGCTACAACCGAAGGCACTTGTTTTTCTATTACCTCTTCAACAAAGGTATTCCACTCGTTACATGATGGACATTTTCCTAACCATTTCGGTGTTTCGTAACCGCAATTTTGACAGAAGTAAGCAGATTTAAGTTTAGCCATGGTGTAGAATTTGAAATTTAAAGATACACTGAATATCCAGTATGAAAAGATCAGATTTTAACAAAACTTATAGGTTGTTTAAAAATCAACCTCAATTTTGTGTACATATTTGTCGTGAACAAAATAAAAACTATGAGAACAAATCATGAAATAGATTACTTCATACAGGGTGAAGAAATGCAGCTAGTAGAAATTGAATTAGATCCGCAGGAGACTGCCATAGCAGAGGCGGGAGCCTTCATGTACATGGATGAGGGGATACAAATGGAAACTATTTTTGGCGATGGGAGTCAACAGCGTGGAGGCTTTATGAATAAATTATGGGGTGCAGGAAAACGCTTGCTCACCGGTGAAAGTTTATTCATGACTGCCTATACACACATGGGTCACGGTAAGGCACGTGTTGCTTTTGCTTCGCCTTATCCAGGAAAAATTATTCCGATTGATTTGATGGCTTATAATGGCAAGATCATTTGTCAGAAGGATGCGTTTTTATGTGCAGCCAAAGGCGTTTCGGTGGGTATAGAATTTCAGCGAAAGCTGGGAACGGGCCTTTTTGGAGGAGAGGGTTTCATCATGCAAAAATTAGAGGGAGATGGAATGGCATTTTGTCATGCTGGTGGTCATATCATGAAGCGCACCTTACGTCCGGGCGAAGTGTTACGAGTTGATACAGGTTGTATCGTAGCATATACCCAAACCATTGATTACGATATTCAATTTGTTGGAGGGATCAAGAATACCTTATTTGGAGGGGAAGGTGTGTTTTTTGCCACTTTGAAAGGTCCTGGAGAAGTTTGGTTACAAACCTTACCGATTTCCCGTTTGGCTTCGCGTATTTTATCTTATGGTTCACCGGGTGGTCGTAAAGAAGAAGGCGGTATTTTAGGTGGTTTGGGTAATTTATTGGATGGCGATGGAATGTAAAGGATATAAGCCTTAATTTTGCAGCCTAATTAAAACTAACATTCAATGAAGAAAACAAGTTACTTTTTGGTATTGTGTTTAATTGCATTCCAAGGATTTGCGCAAGAAAGCAAACACCTTGTGAAGTATAGACCAGAAAACTTCAAACAGGTTTTAGAAACCAGAACCATTAAACCTAAAAAAGCCATCACCTCAGTAAAATCGAACGAGTTTTGTAAGTACGACAGTATTGTTGGTACGTCCTGGGATACTACTACAAATGCTTGGCGCGCACCCGAGTTCAAACATGTTTTTACTTACAACAATTCGAATTTTGTTTTAACCGATACAACTTATTATAATTCGGGTACTGAGTGGTTTAAGAGGAATTTAGATACTTATGCTTACGATCAGAACAATAACGTCACATTAGAGTTGAGTCAGGGATACAATGGAAACACGTTAATAGATTGGTACAAGGTTGAGTCTACGTACGATAATTCAAACAACAGAACCAGTCGAAAAAATTTCCAAGGAGATAACAATCAATGGCGTCTTCAGTCAGATTATATTGCTGCGTTTAACAATGCCGGTTATGAAACCATGTTCAGGTCATTTTACTACAGTGCTGGCTCTTTAATGGGAGCGGATTCATCCATCATGACTTATGATGCAAATAACAACCCTATTTTATCTGTGTCTTATGATTGGAATTTTGCAACCAATACATGGGGCGATCCTTCCTATAAAACTGAAGCAACTTTAGATGCAAATAATCATTATACATCTTATGTGTCTTATAATTGGGAAAATGGAGTATGGGTTCCAGCGTTTCGAGCAACGTCAATTCAATATGATGGATTTAATAATTTAGCAGCGTACATTGCACAAGAATACCACAATGGGCAATGGGTAAATGAAGATAAAACTGAGATGACATACGTAGCATATGATAAACTTGTTTTATCTGTAGATTATAATTGGAATCAAGCCACCTCTACTTGGGTAAATGATTATAAAGGTGTTTATACATACGATGGTTTTGGGAATCAAAACTCCTACAATTCCTACGAATGGGATACCTTAACTTCACAATGGGGATTATCCTACACAACAGAACACACTTACAATGCCAATAACGTGGAATCTTACAATCTAACAGCCAGTGATTGGGAAACACGCACGAATGTTTATACCTTTTGCCCAAACAATATTTGTTATGCTACACGAATAGAAGAGGTAGATTCTCCAGGTAATTTCTATCAAAAACAGCTTTATAACTATTTTGGTTGTATTTATACGCTGGATGCAAACACACTTCAAGCAGATGTGTTAAGTAAGGTATACCCAAATCCAACCCAAGGGAAACTTACTGTTGAGTTTGAAGCAGGCGTTTCAGGTCAGTTACACGTTTTGAATGCATTAGGTCAGGAAATCGTGCAGCACGAAATTAACTCATCTGTTCAAGTTGATTTATCGCAACAGCCTGCAGGTGTATTTTTCTTGCAAGCGCAACTTGCTGACGGCTCAGTACAAACAAGCAAAGTAATTGTAGAATAATACTAGAACGATTACAACTAGATCAACGGCTGCCCATGTGGTGGCCGTTTTTGTTTATTAAAGCCGTTGAAAGATCAGTTGACGCTCAAACAATTCAGCCATAGGCAAGGCTTGCCATTCACCGGAAGTAGGGTCAAGTGTTATGTAGTTCAATGCATTTGTTGGATGAGCTTCTTTCAATTGAATAGCGTCAAATGCGCTACTGGATTCAGCATAGGTAAAATGCTCGACAGTCAATTGCTTGCCTTTGAAGGTAAGTCGACTAGGGGTAAATCGACCATTTTCTTCGAAGTTGATGATGTAGGTTTGATCATTTACTTTGGTCAAAATATTTTTTGATCCTTTACCGATAATGGGTTCTTTAAATTGAATGGCAAAATGATAATATTCGCCCTGTAATTCACATGGCAATGAATCTGTTTCAGCCACTCCAAACAAAAAGCCATTTCGAACACTGTATTGTGTTGATTCACGAATCGTTTCACGTGATATGGATTGGAATACGGTGGATATAGCCGTAATACCCGCATCATCAAATTGATAATCAATATCCACTTGCCCACTGGAATAGGTTCCATGATAGGTCCAACTTACACCAGTAACTTGATCCGAACCTGGCGGCAATGGTTTTAAGAAATCAAAGGCTTGTTGAGCTTGCAGGTAAAAAGCAAAACAGAGTAAATAGGTATATAGAACAAATTTCATTAACTTCAAGTATAAAATCGAATTTATGGAAAAAAGATGGCTTTTCAAAGCCTTACCAACAGATACACGCATACAAGAAATACGTTCAATTTTAAAATTAGATTCAATTTGTACCGCTTTATTGTGGCAACGAGGGATTGACCAGCTAGATGCGGCGAAAACCTTTTTCTATCCCGACTTAAACACCTTACATGATCCGATGTTGATGTTAAACATGGGACATGCTGTGCAACGATTAACCCGCGCAATTGAGCAGCATGAACGTATTTTGGTTTACGGAGATTATGATGTGGACGGAACCTCTGCTGTAGCCATCATGCATACATTTTTGAAGTCGATCGGTGCCGATGTACTGTATTATATTCCAGATCGATATACTGAAGGTTATGGGGTGAGCATACTAGGTATGGATTGGGCTCATGAGCAAGGTGTACAATTAATTATCACCTTAGACTGTGGTATTCGTTCAATAAATTCTATTGCTCACGCAAGAAAATATGGTATCGACGTAATTGTTTGCGATCACCATGAGCCTGGTGATGCATTGCCGGATGCCCTTGTTTTGGATCCGAAACAGTCCGGCTGCTCATACCCTTACAAAGAACTGTCTGGTTGTGGTGTTGGTTTCAAATTACTTGACGCCTATTGCAAACACATAAACAAGCATACGGACCTATTATACAGTCAGTTAGATTTGTTGGCAATCAGTATTGGTGCGGACATTGTGCAGTTGACCGGAGAAAACCGCGTCTTGTGTGCTCATGGAATGAAGTTGCTCAATGAAAAGCCCAGACGATCATTTAAGGTGTTAATTAACTTAGCCAAGCGCGAATTTCCGCTGACTTTGACGGATGTTGTCTTTACTATTGCTCCACGCATCAATGCTGCGGGTAGGTTGCGATCTGGAAGGTATGCTGTAGAGTTGATGATCTCGACGGATGAAACATTAATTAATCAATTGGCTCAAGAAATTGAAGCAGACAATGTGGCCAGAAAGAATTTAGATCAACAAATCACGCATGAAGCCTTGGAAATCATTGAGTCGGACGCAGACTTTCCACAAAAATATACAACGGTTGTATACAAGCCTGATTGGCACAAGGGAGTGGTGGGTATTGTTGCATCGCGCTTGATGGAAAAGCATTACCGACCAACGATTGTACTTACAGAATCAAATGGTTTAATTACCGGTTCGGCAAGAACGGTAGAAACCTTTGATGTGCATGAAGCCTTAGTTGCCTGCAGTGATTTACTTATTCAGTTTGGTGGGCACACACATGCCGCGGGATTAACCATGTCACCGGATAATTTGACGCATTTTCAAGACCGATTCGACCAACTTGCTCAACAGCAATTAACAGCTTCAGATTTATCACCAGAGTTGTGGATTGACTTAGAAATAACGTTCGATCAATTGTTTGAGCCCAATGAAAACAGGACGAAACTTCCGAAATTAAAGCGCTTATTAGATAAATTTGAGCCACACGGACCCGGAAACATGAAGCCACATTTCATTGCGAGAAACTTGTATGCCTCTGAAGTTCGGATTTTAAAAGAGCAACATTTGAAATTGCGCGTATTACAGACTAATGCTGATATCATATTGGATGCTATCGGTTTTGGTTTAGCGCATAAACAAGAAGAGGTTGCAGCAGGTGTTCCATTTGACATGGTTTTCACACTGGACAAAAATGTTTGGAAAAATAACACCACACTTCAACTCAATATTAAAGATATTCGTGCATCTTTATCAACGTAAACGTATACTTAACATGAAATTAGTTTATTCATTTTTATTTTCCCTTAGCGTTCTTGGTGCTGCAGCTCAAATACCAAAATTTACCATTATGGCTGGGGGAACCGGTCAATACAGCAGTTCAAAAACGAAAGGAAGTACAGCAGCACTAACCACTTTACATCTTTCACCTCAGATAGGATTTTTTCTTCGTGAAGGTCTAGCTGTAGGTGCAAAAGTAGATTATGCTCGTTTTTCTTCTGCCAATTCGTTGGCCTTGGCTCCTTATGTGCGGTATTTTTTTCTGCGTAAGTTGTATATCCAACCGGCAGTAGGTTTCGGTGTTTCGGGCAATAACAATGTGACATCAATCCAAACCGATTTAGGATATGCCTTATTCTTGAACAAATCGGTTGCGTTGGAACCCGTAGCATTTTTTAATTATTCCACTTCCTCAAATTTTGATCAAACGGGATATGGATTAAAAATCGGATTGCAAGTCTATTTTAACAGGGATTAATTCTTGTCATAAGAAACTTTTATGCGACCTGCAACCTTTATTGGTGCAGGTTGTTTATTTTTGTACCGTCTCTAAGGGGTGCCGTTGACAGCGGCTGAGATTATACCCATTGAACCTGTCAGGATAATGCCTGCGTAGGGAAGATGACAAGCTAATTATGTTGAACCTTCAAGAATTAGCCCCTTGTTCTTGTTTTATTTTACTTAAAAATGAAAACAAGAAATGTACTGTTTTTTTTATCAATCTTGCTGACTTCACTTGCTTGGTGTCAAGCTACCATTGAAGGAATTGTTCTGGATAATAGTGGTGCGCCAATTCCCGGAGTCAAGATTGAACTTCAACCAGGCTATCAAATCACACTATCAGATGAATCAGGCCGATTCAAATTAACACACCTGAAATCAGGTGCTTACACTATTGTGTTAAGTAGTTTGGGTTATCAAACAACGGCAACTTTGATTAATATTGACCGCGAAGGTTTTTATGCTGCTGATTTGCGGATGAACACCTCTACGGTAACCTTGGAAGAAGTACAGATTACAGCTGTGCGTGCCGATGCTAAAACCCCAACAACCTATACCAACCTCACAAAAGCGCAGATTAATGCCACTAATTTTGGTCAGGATTTACCCTATTTGTTACAAGGAACCCCCTCAACTGTCGTCACTTCTGATGCAGGAGCTGGAGTGGGGTATACCGGAATTCGTATTCGGGGGGTAGACCCCACACGAACGAACGTAACCGTGAATGGGATTCCGTTAAATGATGCTGAATCACATGGGGTTTATTGGGTAAATATGCCAGATTTTGCTTCTTCGACAGAGAATATCCAGGTGCAGCGTGGAGTAGGAACTTCCTCAAATGGTGCGGCAGCATTTGGTGCAAGTATTAATATTAAAACCGATAACATTGAAAAAAATCCATACGCGGTCATGGATCAGTCTTATGGTTCATTCAACACCTTGCGCAACACAGTTAAGGTGGGTACAGGGCTATTGCATAATCGTTTTGCTTTGGACGCCCGTGCTTCACGTATTGTTTCTGATGGATTTATAGATAGAGGCGCTTCTAACCTCGTGTCTGGTTACTTATCAGGTACCTGGTTGGGTGAAAAATCAGTGTTGCGCTTCAATGTATTCACGGGCAAAGAAAAAACGTACCAAGCTTGGTATGGCACCCCAGAGGCCAAACTGTTCGGAAATCAAGACAGCCTATTAAATCACTTCTATTCTAATTATTACCCTGGTGGTACTTATCAATCTGCACAAGATTCAATCAACTTGTTTAATTCAGATCCGCGTACCTACAATTATTATACGTATAAGAATGAGACAGATAATTACCAACAAGACCACTACCAACTTCATTTTTCTCATAAATTCAATGCTAAACTAACTTGGAACAGCGCGTTACATTATACTAGAGGAAAAGGGTATTATGAACAGTATCGCTTAAATCAAGCATGTGCTGCTTATGGATTGGACACGATTTTTACTCCAAATGACACGATTGCTCATACAGATTTAATCAGAAGAAGGTGGTTAGACAACCATTTTTATGGCGCTATTTTTTCACTCACCTATACCCACAAACAGTTGAATATCGTTGCAGGTGGTGGAGCCAATAATTACATTGGCGGACATTTTGGAGAAATTATTTGGGCACGTTACGCTTCGCAAAGTGAGTTGGGTCATCATTACTACGATAACGATGCCGTAAAACGCGAATGGAATGGTTACCTGAAAGCAAACTATACCCGAAATAATTTCTTGTTATACGCTGACTTACAAGCCCGTCACATAGCGTATAATTACCTTGGTATTGATCAAAATTTTGCGCAATTAGTTACCTTGAATCAGGCCTTATCTTTCACTTTCTTTAATCCGAAAGCAGGGGCAATGTATAACTTTTCTGATCGTAGTAATTTATATGCTTCCTACAGCGTAGCGCACCGTGAACCTGTTCGTGATGATTTTATTCAAAGTTCAGCTAACAGTAGGCCACGTCCGGAACAAATGGGAAATTTAGAAGTGGGTTACCGTTTCAAATCAACACGCGGATTTTTTGCGACGAACTATTATTTCATGAATTACAAAGATCAGCTGATTTTAACTGGAGAGATCAATGATGTGGGGGCATACAACCGAACAAATGTTGCAGCGAGTTACCGGATGGGAGTCGAATTGGAAGGGGGACTTATGCTAACAAAACAACTCAGTGTTTCTGGAAATCTAACGTTGAGTCAAAACAAGATAAAATCCTTCAATGAGTATGTTGACAATTATGACACATACATCCAAGAAGTAATAGCCCATAAAAATACGGACATAGCCTTTTCACCAGCTGTAATTGCAGCCGCAGGGTTGTTATATGAGCCTGTAGAAGGATTGGAATTGGGAACCCTAACGAAATATGTTGGCAAGCAATATTTGGACAATACCTCCAATGAAAGCCGGAAGTTAAACCCGTTTACCACAACAAATTTGACGGCTTCTTATACCTTAACGCAGAAATCATTATATACTATAAAATTGGGCGCACAAGTGAACAATGTGTTCAATGAGTTATACGAAAACAACGGATATACTTGGGGATATATTTATGGAGGAAAGCGTACTACAGAGAATTTTTATTATCCACAAGCTGGACGTAATTATATGCTTCGGTTAACTATTGAACTGTGAAAAAGCAATGGTTGAATGACTTACGTCTTGAAGAATCCAGGTGTTCGGTTGAACCCAAACATCGTGAACACCTGGTTTTATCGTGGGCTAAACGCTTTCAAGATACTGGATTATACAAGGTTTGTTTGCCTGATCATATTGGCGGTCTGTCTGTAGGTTTGGTGGACTTCATGGATTTGACTCGTGAATTAGCTTTTATCGATGCAAATTTGGCTTGGCGTTTTCAAATTGCCAATGGTGCAACCTACTTTTATCAGCACTATCCTGCATTCATAGGCGATTCAATTTATGCGAGTAAAGAAGTGCTTGTTAGTGGAAGTGGATCGCCTTCAGGTATAGGTAAAAGCGTTAAAAGGGGTTATCTTGTTTCGGGGAGTTGGGCATATTGCAGTGGATCGGATTTAGCTACACAGGTCAGTTTTGTATTTCAGGTAACCGAAACAGGCGAAAATTTGGCAGCAATTGTACCCCTAACATCAGCGGTAGGATTTCAATCATATTCCTTTTCGGGCATGCAATATACTGCAACAGCTCGCATGCATTTCGAGGATTTGTTCGTCCCGGAAGAGGGCTGTTTTCGACTAGATCAAACCTTTACAGGAAATCAACTTACTGCCTTTAATTATCCGTTTACCGTTTTTGCACGTGCATTTTTTATTCCCGTCTTAGTTGGTTGTGCAGAACGGTTTTTCCATGAACTTAACCAATATAAAGATACTTCCAAACGATACGGTTTGGATGAGTTTATACGAGTTCAAGCTGAGTTCTTGAGTTTAATCAAGACATATGAAACTTGTATAAATTGTATAGAGTCAGACCAATACGATTTATTTGAAGAAAAAGTAATTCAATTAACTAAGGATTTGAAGCAGGTAATACACACCTCGATACACTTAGCTGGAATGGACGCACTCATGCTCAATAAACCAATAAACTATCACTACCACAACGCGCTCGCCGTTACCCAGCATTATTTGTTGAATAGTCGTTGAGATTACAAGCAGCAACCTGGCGTGTTGTTACCACTGGGCATGGTTGGGGATCCAACAATACGGGGAATACTGCAGAATTTTATCATGCAACACACAAGTTAAAAGTTAACAACGGCAATGCATTTACACAAGATTTATGGGCAACGTGAAATCCAAATCCTGATGGTTGTACGAAAGAAGCAGAAACATGGAAAATTAACCGTGCAGGTTGGTGTCCAGGATCAATAGCCAAACCGTATCTTTCAAGAAAGTTATAAAGACTTGTGTAATCCGTCAAATCCAAATTGTGTTTCTGGTGTAACGTGTGCGAATTGTAATGATGGATACAACCCTCACTACGTCATGAGTGCCTATGTAATCAGTAAATCAAACGAATTACTTTATTTGAACACACAGGATCAAGAAGAAGTTCAATTTGGTGAACTAACAGCCTATCCAAATCCTTCGTCACAATTTGTTCGGTTCACTTCGCCTCAAGAACTTGGAAGAAGTGTTTTAACGATTCATGACATTTCAGGAAGCACCTTAAAGACCTATTTCTTTGACAATACAGAAATGTTTCGAAATACAACGTTTAATTTGGAGGAGTTGGCCAAAGGTTCATACTTTGTCAAGTATGCAAACAGTCAACATACCTATGTAACAAAATTAGCGCTGCGTTAATCGTCCTTTTGGGTATAAAAACGGCTGATTCTATAGATGAATCAGCCGTTTTTATTATTACAACCTCTTGTTATTGAGGAACGTAAGTTTGAATATTGATGTCATTTCCATCAATAAATTTGAACTGTAGTTCTTTTGAAGTTAATTTATAAATTTCAACAGTATCTGGGTTATTTGATCCTGTTTCTGTTGTAATAAATTTTGTTTTATCATCATTAAATTTCCAAGTGCCTGATGAACTTGAATTTTGTTGTTGCCCAAGTAAATAGTACGTTGTCACTGCAGTGTAAGACTCATCGTCTTTCAAGGAAATTTTAACTCCAAAATTGCTCAGATCTTGCTCAACATCATTTGTAGTATATTTATTCAACTTCCAATCACCGGTTAATCTAGCTTTTTTAGATCGTAGTGAAATCCCTGGGCCTCCTGCATATTTATCGCAAGAGCTTGTAAAACTTCCAACTGCCAACAAAAGCGCAGTGGAAAATAAAAAAGTTTTTTTCATGGTAACCAATTTAGTTTGCCACGAATTTATAATTAAACAGATTACAGCGGAATTACTTTCAAAAAAATAATGTGTTTTGATTTATAGAAAGTAGGATTTATTTGATAAATCAGTTGTACTTGAGTGCTATTTACAAATCAAGTGGATTCAACTTAAACCTATATTTGCAGTCCAATTAAATTACATGAACAAAAACGCCGAATTACTTGAAAAACGTGAGGCTTCATACCTTGGAGGTGGCCAGGCCCGAATCGATAAGCAGCATGAACAAGGCAAATTGTCTGCACGTGAGCGTATCACTTTGCTTTTAGATGAAGGATCATTTCAAGAAATAGGTCAGTTCGTTGAGCACCGTTCAACGGCTTTTGGCTTGGATAAACAACAATTTCCGGGTGATGGTGTCGTTACTGGTTATGGGACGATACACGGTCGATTGATTTATGTTTTTTCTCAGGATTTTACTGTGCTCGGAGGTTCGCTGTCTGAAACACATGCAGCTAAGATTTGCCGCATAATGGATATGGCCATGAAGAACGGTGCGCCGGTAATTGGTTTAAACGATTCGGGAGGAGCGCGTATACAGGAGGGTGTGGTATCCTTAGCAGGCTATGCAGATATTTTTTATCGCAATACAAGAGCTTCAGGCGTAGTTCCTCAACTTTCTGTAATTATGGGTCCTTGTGCTGGCGGAGCGGTCTATTCGCCTGCTTTGACGGATTTTATTTTTATGGTTGAGGAGACATCTTACATGTTTGTTACTGGTCCAAACGTGGTTAAAACAGTTACCCATGAAGAGGTAAGTTCAGAAGACTTGGGTGGCGCAAAAGCACATGCCGAGCGTTCGGGAGTTAATCATTTTACTGCTTCAAATGACTTGGAGTGTTTGAAAAAAGTACGCGATTTAGTTACTTATTTGCCACAAAATGCGAGCGAGTTACCACCGCGACCTACTCAATTTGAGTTTGCATCAGCAAAATTAGAAACCATTAAGTCGATTTTACCAGAAAACAGCACGATTCCTTACGACATCAGAAAAGTAATTGAGTGTGTAATCGATGATCAAAGTTTTCGGGAAGTACAAGCTGATTACGCAAAAAATATTGTTGTTGGTTTTGCACGCATTGAAGGTCAAACAATCGGCGTAGTTGCAAACCAACCCGCTGCGCTTGCAGGTGTATTGGATATAAATTCATCGAGAAAGGGGGCACGTTTTGTACGTTTCTGTGATTCGTTCAATATTCCCTTACTTGTATTTGAGGATGTACCAGGCTTTTTACCTGGAACGGATCAGGAATGGAATGGTATTATCACCCACGGAGCCAAATTATTGTATGCATTTTGTGAAGCAACTGTCCCGCGCATTACGGTCATTACCCGCAAGGCATACGGTGGAGCTTTTGATGTAATGAACTCAAAAAGTATTGGTGCTGACTTGAATTTTGCATGGCCAACCGCTGAAATTGCTGTTATGGGTGCGAAAGGAGCTGCCGAAATTATATTTAAGCGAGACATTGCAAGTGCCGAAGATCCAGCATTAAAATGGCAGGAAAAAGAGGCAGAATATGCAGCTCATTTTGCTAATCCATACCGTGCAGCAGAACGTGGTATAGTTGATGATGTCATTTTACCTGAAGAGACACGTGCAAAAGTTATAGCTGGATTTAAAATGCTTGAAAAGAAAGCAGAGACTTTACCATTCAAAAAACATGGTAATATTCCGTTGTAAAGAATTTTAGCCAAATATTCAGCAATCAACCTGAATCGGATTACATGCCAGAATATACTGAAGAGTAGATCTTCTGATTATCTTTGCGCAAAATTCAGATTTATGTTTAGAACACATACATGTGGCGAGCTGCGCACAACACATATAGATCAAGGGGTAACCTTAGCTGGTTGGGTTCAGCGATCTCGTGACCTAGGAGGGATGACCTTTTTAGATTTGCGTGATCGTTATGGGATTACGCAATTGGCCTTCAACATGGAAGATCAACCCGAATTGTGCGAAAAGGCAAGAAAGTTAGGTCGAGAGTATGTGATTCAGGTTGTCGGAAAAGTTATTGAGCGCAGCAGTAAAAACAAACAATTACCAACCGGAGAAATTGAGTTATTGGTTTCGGAATTAACCGTGCTGAACGCTGCTAAATTACCTCCTTTTACCATAGAAGATGAAACTGATGGTGGTGATGAATTGCGTATGCAATACCGCTATTTAGACCTACGAAGAAATCCTGTTCTACAGAAATTAAGGTTGAGAAATCATGTGGCATTAGAAACTAGAAAATACCTCGATGATCAAGGCTTTATCGATGTTGAGACACCGGTATTAATCAAATCAACTCCAGAAGGTGCGCGTGACTTTGTGGTACCTAGTCGCATGAATGAGGGTCAGTTTTATGCCCTTCCACAGTCGCCACAAACATTTAAACAGTTGTTGATGGTGTCTGGGTTTGATCGTTATTATCAGATTGTCAAATGCTTCAGAGATGAAGATTTAAGAGCAGACAGACAGCCAGAATTTACACAAATAGATTGTGAAATGGCATTTGTTGAGCAAGATGACATATTACATACTTTCGAAGGTTTAATTAAACACCTCTTCAAAACGGTACGTGGTGTTGAATTTACTGAACCATTTCCACGAATGGATTATCAAGAAGCCATGGCTCGCTATGGAAGTGATAAACCAGATATTCGTTTTGGTATGGAGTTCGTAGATTTTAGTGACTTGGCAAAAGGTAAGGGCTTTGCAATATTCGATGATGCAGAGGCAGTTATCGGTATCAATGCCGAACAATGTAATGCTTATACTAGAAAACAGATCGATACCTTAACAGAATGGGTAAAACGCCCTCAAATTGGTGCAAAAGGTTTGGTTTACTTACGTTGTAATGAGGACGGTACATTTAAGTCATCGGTAGATAAATTTTATTCTCCGGAAGAATTGGCGAAATGGGCTGAGTTGGCAAAAGCAAAACCGGGAGATTTATTGTTGATTTTGAGTGGTGATTTAGCGAAAGTCAGAAAACAACTCAATGAATTACGTTTGCATTTAGGAAATGAGTTGGGTCTGCGGAACCCGAATGAGTTCAAACCCCTTTGGGTGTTGGATTTTCCACTGTTGGAATGGGATGAGGAAAATCAGCGATACCACGCGATGCATCACCCTTTTACCTCTCCAAAACCAGAGGATATGCATTTAATTGATACCGATCCGGGTAAGGTTCGTGCCAATGCCTATGACCTAGCTATGAATGGTGTTGAACTTGGAGGGGGCTCTATTCGTATCCATGATCGTGATTTACAATCGCGCATGTTCGACCTTTTAGGCTTTACGAAGGAAGAAGCACAAGCGCAGTTTGGTTTCTTGATGAGTGCATTCGAATATGGTGCTCCGCCGCATGGTGGATTGGCTTTTGGTTTGGATAGATTAGTGGCTACAATGGGTGGTTCAGAATCTATTCGAGATTATATAGCATTCCCTAAAAATAATTCTGGTAGGGATACAATGATTGATGCTCCTTCGCCACTGAATGCAGCTCAATTAAAAGAACTAGGTATTCATGTAAACGATCGTTCTTAAGAACTGTCGTTTCGATATAAAAACCAAAAAGGCAAAGTTTTTGAAACTTTGCCTTTTTCATGTATCGTATAAATCCAGCTTAATTTCTGATCGCTGCTATTCCAGGAAGTTCTATTCCTTCAAGGTATTCCAACATAGCGCCTCCACCAGTAGAAACGTAAGATACTTTATCCGCTAAATTGAACTTATTGATTGCAGCAACAGAATCACCACCACCAATCAAAGAAAATGCACCATGGGCAGTTGCTTCAACAATTGCATTTGCGACATCTACAGTCCCTTTTTGATAGCTTTCCATTTCAAATACGCCCATCGGACCATTCCACAAGATTAATTTCGAGTTTGCGATTATGTCGCGGCATGCCTTAGAGGTTTCAGTGCCGGTGTCAAGACCCATCCAACCAGCTGGAATAGAATCAATGGCAACCTCTTGCTTGTTGGCCTCGTTATCAAACTTATCAGCAATAATAGTGTCTGTTGGAATGTATAAATGAACTCCTTTTGTTTTTGCTTCTGATATAATCTTTGAAGCAACCTCCAAGTAGTCATCCTCTACCAATGAACTTCCAACCTCACCGCCTTGTGCCTTCACAAAGGTGTATGCCATACCCCCGCCAACGATGAGGTTATCCACCTTATCCAATAGGCGCTCTATAATCGTAATTTTAGAAGAAACCTTGGCGCCACCAACTATCGCAGTAAGTGGTTTGTCATTCGAATTTAATACTTTATCTACCGCTTTAATTTCGCCTTCAATCAGGTATCCAAACATTTTCGCTGTGGGGAAAAATTTTGCAACCACCGTTGTGCTCGCATGCGCACGATGCGCCGTACCAAATGCATCGTTGATGTATACATCACCGTGTTTTGCCAAATCTGCAGCAAATGCCTCTGTTCCTGCTGTTTCTTGTTTATAAAAACGAACATTTTCAAGCATCAATACTTCTCCTGGCTTTAACGCCTGGGAATAGGATAGTGCCTCTTCTCCTATACAGTCTGGAGCAAATTTTACAGGTACACCTAATACACGAGAAGTGTGTTCAACGATGTGTTTTAGCGAGAATTTTTCTTCAGGTCCTTCTTTTGGTCGACCAAGGTGTGACATTAATACGACACTACCACCTTGTTGTAAAACATGCAAAATTGTTGGTGCTGCAGCACGAATACGTGTATCATCGGTCACTGCCATGGTTGTTTTGTCCAAGGGAACATTGAAGTCCACACGAATTAAAGCACGCTTACCGGAAAAATTGAAGGAATGAATATCTGCCATCATGAAAATGTTAATGTTATGGCAAAGTTAACTTCAATTCGAAAAAGTAGAGGGAATGCTATCGAAAAATCAAAATTATTTCGTGAAATTTACGTGTTTCGATGTCAGATACCCGCAAAATATTCTCCTTGGCTCAAGTTGTTTCATCGATTAAGAAAACAATTGAGGAACGTTATCAGCAAACCTATTGGGTAAAAGCTGAAATGCACAAGTTAAATGTATATCCGAGTGGGCATGCATTTCCCGAGTTGGTTCACAAAGAAAATGATCGGATAGTTGCTCAAATGGGTGGTGCAATTTGGAAACACAATCTGGAACGAATCAATAAACTTTTTGTGGAAGTGGTGAAAGAGCCGCTAACAGAAGGATCTACTTTGCTGATGCAAGTCAAGATAACATTTAATGAAACATTTGGGTTGAGCCTTCAAATTTTGGATATCGACCCTAATTTTACATTGGGTGAACTGCAGCGTGAACGCGACGAAACACTCAAACGTTTGCAGCAAGAAGGGGTGTTAAACGCCAACCAGTTCCTGCCTTTTCCGTTGCTACCCAAACGCATTGCTATTATTTCTGCTGATACGAGCAAAGGCCTTTCAGATTTTATGAAGGTGCTTACCACCAATCCTTGGGGTTATGTGTTTTTCACCCAATTATTTCCGGCATACTTACAGGGAGATCAGGCCAGTGATTCGATACAAAAACAACTGCAACGTATTCGTAAGGTTAAAGATCATTTTGATGTTGTTGTAATTGTTCGTGGTGGTGGTGGTGAGGTTGGTTTATCGTGTTACAACAACTATGCTTTGTGCAGAGCAATTGTAGATTTTCCATTACCGGTTTTAACTGGAATTGGTCACTCGACGAATTTGACAGTTGCCGAAATGATTGCGTATCGCAACGCAATAACACCGACAGAATTAGCCGACTTTTTTATACAAGCATTTCATAATTTTAGCGTTCCAATTAAAGAAGCACGTAAATTATTACGAACATATTCGGAGAATTTATTGAAACTTGAAAAAGAACGCTTCGAAACAGCGGTAAATCGCATGAAACAAACAGCTCAACTATATATTGAACGAAAAAGGGGCCTTATTTTAAGGACGGCAGAAAACATGCGTTTAACTGTAAATCAGGGTTTAACCAGAAAAAGAACTCAATTGGAATCAAGTAGGTCAGAATTAAAATCCGACTTACTTCGTTCTTTTGATAATCAACATGCCATGCTTGTTCGTCAAGCCGAAAAACTCAATGTAAATACAGCGGTATTTTTTGAACGTCAGCAACTACAATTAGAGCATTTAACGAATATCTGTCATCTTTTGGATCCGCAGCGTATCTTGCAACGCGGTTATGCGATTGCGCGTATCAACAACAAAGTGATAGACGCAGAAAATATACCCCAAGGTACAGTTGAGATTCAGATAGAAACCAGTGAGTTTGAGGTATTGGCACAACACCTTGCCACGAAGAAAAAAGAGAAATTATGAAGTATACTGAAGCATTTGAAGAATTACAACGCATTGTAAAAGATATGGAATCTGGCGACATTTCTGTTGATGATCTTTCGGTCAAAGTGAAACGTGCCGCAGAATTAATCACCTTGTGTAAAGCGAAATTAACAGCAACCGAAGAGGATGTGAATCAAATTCTAAAAGAATTGGAGGAATAAATTAGAGCATTTTAGATGCTTGAAAAAGTTTTAGTTCCTCCCAAGAGACGGCATCACCTAATTTTTCTTTCAACGGTGAAAGTGAACTGCCTGTATAATCGCCACAAAGCGTTTCCAGTTCTTGAATCCGCTCACTTGGCATAACTTCCCCTAAGTCGATTTGTTCTGATTTCAGTAAAACAACGAAGTGACTCATTACCGTATTTAAGGAAACTTGACGCTTGCTTGCAATTTCTGAGGCTGTAAGTCCTTCGTGCAGTAAATCTAACGTTTGCTCATAGGTTGTCCTTTTTTCCTTTTTGATTTCTTTTTTACCACGGACCTCTATGGCTTCAGTTTGATCCTCCGCATAAAGTAAGCCATTTTGCTGTCTTAATTGCTGTTGAACTAATGCAAGACGGGCTATTTTGTAATGCTTAATTTCTTCGGTCAGTAGATTTTCTTTAGTTGGCTCTTTCCCCAATGCAATGTGTTCAATGAGTACGTTTGTTTTTTTGAGTGTTAAAATCACTTCAGTTAAGGCTTCGTCTAATTCACGCAATTCGTCAGCATAACTTTTCGTTTTTCGTTGCTTGCTCATTTCAGCGAGTTTTGTCAAGTTGGATACGAGTACATCGTCCAATAACTTAAAAAAGTACATCGAAGCTGCATCAACCCGCTCGCGCACAAAGTCGAGGTCTATTTTTCCTTGAAAGTGCCGTTCAATTTGTTGCACAAACTTTTTTGCATGTTCAAGTGTACCGTGTATAACTTGAGTTTGAATAGATACCCATGATCGATTTTTGCCCTTCTCGGTTTTTGAATTACCTACTTTATAACTGGACTCATGGATGGACCATTTTGAGTACAGGTCGTACCAATCGAATGTATGACGAATGACATCCAAGAGGTATTTAGATGTACCTTCATCCAATACTTGTTGTAATTGAGAACTATCCGCTTTGTTCTTGGCATAGTTCACTACATCAAGGTCACTGGATAGGCCGTTTAAACGAATCGGACTGAGTAAAACAAGGCCTTCTAGTGATCTCAATCGAGAAAGTGCGACATAAGCTTGACCTGGAGCAAAAACGTCAGAAACATCCAAGACAGCTTTATCGAAAGTAAGACCTTGGCTTTTATGGACAGTTATTGCCCAAGCTAATTTAAGGGGGTAGTGTACAAATGTACCGAGCACTTGCTCTTCAATTTCGTTGGTTTGCGGATTTAGTGTGTAACGGATGTTGTTCCATTCGTACCGTTCAACTGCAATTACCTTGTTTTCTTCTGGAAACTTAACTTTGATTTCCGCATCGTTCAAGTCATGAACAACGCCCATTTTTCCATTGTAAAATTGTTTTTCGAGTGAAATATCATTTTTGATAAACATGATTTGTGCACCAACTTTTAATTCCAATTGTTTATCGATCGGATAAAGATAAGTTGGAAAATCACCAGTAACATCAGCTTCATAAAGATGTGGCCTTGCATTGATTTCACTTAACGCCCGGCTGTTCAATGTATCCGCTTTGTGGTTGTGAGTAGTCAAGGTAATATATCCCTTTTCTTTTAACGGATCGAATAACGGATTAACATAAGCATTGAGTATGGCGGTATCTTCTTCTGTAATGGTGTTCTCGCGTAAATTATTGAGTACTTGGATAAACGAATTGTCTGTTTGTCGGTAAATTTTTGCCAGTTCAACATACACAGGAGCTTGTTCTGCTACTACCCGTGCATTGAAAAAGAAAACACCGTTATAGTATTGACGCAGAATAGTCCATTCTTCTTGCTTTACTACAGGCGGAAGCTGAAGTAGGTCACCAATATACAAGACCTGAACTCCACCAAATGGTTCGTTAATTTTTCGTACGTTTCGCAAAGTCCAATCCATGGCGTCTAGTAAATCCGCACGAAGCATACTCACTTCATCGATGATCAATAACTCTAAATTGCGCATCACTTGGATACGTGTTTTATTCATATTGAAATGCCGACTAAGCGAACTCTTGGATTCAATGCGCACAGTTTCATGATGTTGTACGTCATCTAAAAATTCTGGAATAAAACCAGCAAATGGCAATTGAAAAAAGGAATGAATGGTGACACCTCCCGCATTTAATGCAGCTATACCTGTTGGTGCAACGATAACCGTATTCTTGAAGGTGGAACCAATAATGCGTTTGAGAAGTGTTGTTTTGCCCGTTCCTGCCTTTCCTGTTAAAAAAACAGCCTGTTTGGTTTGATTGATAAATCGTTCTGTAAAGGAAGCGGGGTCGTTGATTTCTTCGGTTGGAATTGTTTTCATTTAGTTGAAGTTAATCAAAAACTTCAACATGACGAACGTCTAATTCCAATTAATCCAAGAATTGCTTTGTCTGGAATCTTGAAACAATTGACGCAGCTTTTCCAGTTTCTGAGCTGAATGAGCGTCACCTTCCACGGCCTTTTGTTTCAATTTCAGCAGGGTATCTAAAGGGTTTCCGAACAGCTCTTTTTCTAGTTTCTCTTTCAATACATTTAGTTGAGCATAAATCTCGATTAAGTAATGTTCGATGTCACCCAATTCACGCAATTCGTCTGCAGCAAGTTCATCTTGCTCCAAAAGCATTTTGTAGCGTGGCAACAAAGCAGCCAAAGTTGAGGTAAACTGTTGGATTTCCTTGTTCAATGCGTCTTTATGTTCTTCGAATCGTTTCATTTAAATCGTATTGAAAGGTAACAAATTATTTCAATTCCCAAAATTTTAAAGAATATTCCATCCCCGATATTAACATTTTTAACATTCATTACCTTTACATCATGGCTGGTATATATGTTCACGTTCCGTTTTGTAAGCAAGCATGTACCTATTGTGACTTCCATTTTTCGACAACCTTTTCAAGCTATCGTTCGGACATGATTGATCGCATCTGTGCAGAATTTATTGATCGGCGCCATGAAATTCAAGCAACTGTAAAAACATTGTATTTTGGTGGTGGCACACCGAGTTTATTGTTGCCAGAGGAGTTAAAACAATTGATGGATACATTTCGATCGCAACTAAATTTCTCTGATTTAACTGAAATTACCTTGGAAGCTAATCCTGATGATATAACAACCAACAACCTCAAATCATGGCATGAACTGGGTATAAATCGCTTATCCATCGGGATACAATCTTTCAAACAAGATGATTTAAATTGGATGAATCGTGCCCATAATGTTACCGAGGCAGAGCAATGTGTTGCCTTGGCAAAAGAAGCGGGGTTTCATTCTTTTTCAGTCGACTTGATTTATGGCCTTCCCGGCTTAACCCTTTCCGAATGGGAAAATCATATTGTAAGCGTAGTTAATAGCGGGGTAGATCATATTTCAGCCTATTGTTTAACGGTGGAAGATAAAACAGCCTTACAAAACATGGTGAAATCTGGTAAACTTATTCCTGCTAATGAAGACAGTCAGTCTGATCAATTTGAATTGCTTGTTAGTACCTTGACCGCTGCTGGTTTTGAGCATTATGAAGTGTCTAATTTTGCCAAACCGGGCGCATATGCTCAGCACAATACTGCTTATTGGACGGGGCAGACTTACCTGGGTATTGGGCCATCAGCTCATTCGTTTAATGGCCATGAAAGACGCTGGAATTGTTCGAATAATCAACGTTACATCAAAGGGGGCGATTCGGGTTGGTTTGAGGTGGAAGCCTTAGGGCCTAAAGAACGTTGGAATGAATTGCTGTTGACAGGATTGCGAACCAGTTTTGGTGTGAGTTTGCAACAATTATATACTATTAGTGAACCAACAGCCGCTTTCTTCTCCACACTGAATGATTTCAAAAGTGCTGGTTGGCTCATTCAACAAGATAATCGCTTGTTTTTAACGACAACGGGTAGGTTGAAAGCAGACCACATTGCTTCATCCCTGTTTTTAGATGCATAATATGAAATGGCTAAATCTGAGTTTACTGGTTATTTTGGTGGTTATCACCTATTATAGTTTGCGTTTTCCGGCAAATAATTCCTTGCCAACGAATGATAAAATAGGACATTTTTTAGCCTACGCCTGTTTAGCCTGTAATGGGCTGTTGCGTTGGAATAAAAGACGTTCGCAGGGTATTTGGATCAGTTTTGCAATTTTATATGGTTTGTTGATGGAATTTGGACAAAGTTATGTGCCGGGTAGAGACCCTTCCTTACTGGATGTTGTTGCAAATTCTTGTGGTGTTTTAATGGGATGTGTGATTTTTTGGAGTCTGGGTCGATTCATTACACAGATGTTAGTAAAAATCAACGTAATTTCGCGAGAGGAACGCTAAGTATGGAAAAACTACAAAACTTCATCGACGGTCAGTATAGTGCACCTGTCAACGGAAATTACATCGACAACTATGAGCCGGCAACGGGTAAGGTATATTGTTTAATTCCCAACTCGGACGAACAGGATGTTGAACTTGCTGTGCAAGCCGCAGAAAAAGCCTTTCCAATTTGGTCGGGTATGTCTGTTGAAGAACGCAGTGCCATCTTGGTAAAACTTTCAGCAGGTATTGAAAGCCGAATGGAAGAATTTGTTGCAGCAGAGTCGCGTGATAATGGAAAGCCCAAATCATTGGCAGGACACGTTGATATACCGCGCGCGGTATCTAATTTTCACTTTTTTGCTACGGCAATTACTCACTTTGCGTCCGAGTCTCATTACATGGAAGGAGTTGGGGTCAACTATACATTGCGCAAACCCATTGGTATTGTAGGGTGTATTTCGCCTTGGAACCTACCGCTTTACTTGTTTTCTTGGAAAATTGCGCCAGCTTTGGCTGCAGGTAACTGTGTCATCGCAAAGCCATCTGAAATCACTCCGTACACAGCATATTTATTGGGTAAGGTAGCTCAGGAAGCCGGAATGCCAGCTGGGGTACTCAACATCCTACACGGTTTAGGTGGTTCTGTTGGCGATGCAATCGTCAAGCATCCAAAAATCAAAGCCATATCGTTTACGGGAGGAACAAAAACAGGGGAGTACATTGCCAGAACGGCTGCACCGATGTTTAAAAAATTATCCTTGGAATTGGGTGGAAAAAACCCAAATATCATCTTTGCAGATTGTGATTTTGACGAAATGATTTCTACGACCATGCGTTCTTCTTTTGCTAATCAAGGTCAGATTTGTTTGTGTGGATCACGAATATTTGTTGAACGCAAGATATACGATAAATTTAAAGAAGCTTTTGTTGCCAAAGTTAGTCGAGCAGTGGTATCAAACCCCGAGGATCCAGCAGCAAATTTGGGAGCACTGGTGTCTAAACCACACTTGGAAAAAGTGTTGTCTTATGTTGAATTAGCCAAAGCCGAAGGCGGAACAGTGCTAACAGGTGGTGAACGTGTTGAAGTTGGTGGTCCATACACCGAAGGATATTTTATGCGTCCTACTGTATTAGAAGGACTCGCCTATGATTGCAGAACGAATCAAGAGGAAATTTTTGGACCAGTTGTTACCCTTACACCATTTGATACGGAAGAAGAAGTCTTGATGATGGCCAATTCAACGGTATATGGTTTGGCATCCACCTTGTGGACAAATGATTTGAAACGCGCACACCGCATGGCAGATAAATTACACGCAGGTATTGTTTGGATTAACTCGTGGTTGGTTCGTGATTTACGCACACCATTTGGAGGAGTTAAGGCCTCAGGTGTAGGAAGAGAAGGTGGATGGGAAGCACTTCGTTTCTTTACAGAACCCAAGAATGTCTTCGTGAAGTATTAAACGCAGAATACCTGCAATAAAATTTCCAAACACTTATTGTACTTTTGACAATATTTAGTACCTTTCAACAAGGTATTGCTAAATTATGTGCTGTGTTGAAGTGTTATAAACTCCTGTTTTTCTTTTTATGCTACTCATTTGGATATGCCCAAGTTGGTGTTTTGGAGTTGAATAAAGACATTGAAGATAGGATAACCGTATTGTTATCTAAGATGTCTTTGGAAGAAAAAATTGGACAGACCTGTCAAATTACCCTGGATGCGGTATTGAAAACAGCAAAGGATGGTTCCATTCTAGAACCGCTTCAATTGGATGAGGCTAAATTACAAGAAGCACTACTTACTTACCATGTAGGTTCTATTCTAAATGTTAGTTCCCATACCTTAAGTTTGCGTGAATGGAAATCCATACATCAAGCGATTAACAACTACTATGCAAAGAGGTCTATCAAGATCCCTGTAATTTATGGTATAGACGCCATTCATGGGGTGAATTATACGCAAGGTGCAACGTTATTTCCGCACGAAATTGGTTTAGCAGCATCCTGGAATCGTGAAGTTGTAAGCAACAGTGCTGCTGTTACAGCTTATGAAATGCGTGCAAGTGGATTGAGGTGGAATTTTTCACCGGTCTTGGATTTGGGCAGACAACCCCTTTGGTCGAGGTATTTTGAAACATTAGGTGAAGACCCTTACTTAGCTGCAAAACTTGGTGAAGCATTTATCAAAGGTTATCAAGGGAATGGAAAAATGTTAGACAAAGTGCATGTCTTGGCTTGTCTTAAGCATTTTGTAAGGTATAGCATGCCTCAGTCTGGTCGTGACCGCACTCCTGCTTGGATTCCAGATAAATACATGACCGAATTGTTTCTTCCGCCGTTTAAAGCTGCTGTAGACGCGGGAGCACTAACAATTATGGTGAACAGTGGCAGTGTTAATGGGATACCGGGCCATTCCAATTATCAATTATTGACAAAACTGCTAAAAGAAGATTGGGGGTTTACTGGTTTTGTGGTATCAGATTGGGAAGATTTCAGCATGTTGGCTTCCGTTCACCAAACGGCTGGGTCTTATCAGCAAGCAATCACACAAGCTATAAATGCTGGTGTAGACATGAGTATGGTTCCGAATGCACCACTTTACAAATCGTATTGTGAAGCGTTTAAGCAAGCGCTTTTAAGTAAGTTAATTGTTGATTCACGCTTAGATGATGCAGTGCGTCGAATTTTGAGAGTCAAGTTTTATGCAGGACTTTTTGACGAAGTTGGTCAGGATAAGAATCAAGACGTTTTATTCGGAACTACCGCATTTCAAGAAGCAGCTGAGAAGGCAGCATTAGAATCGATAACTTTATTAAAGAACCAGCATGCGATTTTGCCACTTGATCCAAAAACACGGATTTTAGTAACCGGACCAACAGCAAATTCAATTAATGCGTTAAATGGAGCATGGACGCATACTTGGCAGGGAGTTGATACTGCATATAATACAGCAGGAGCCATGACCTTGTTGGAAGCATTGAAGAAGAGAAATGCTAATGTAACCTATACTGCAGGCGCAATAAATGAATACCGTAATGGATGGGAGACGTCTAAGATTTTGGATACCCTGATGTTGAAACAACAAGCACAAAGTGCTGATGTTATAGTACTTTGTCTCGGTGAATTACCAGGAACAGAGAAGCCTGGAGATATTCGAGACTTGGATTTACCAGATGCTCAACTTCAACTAGCACGTTGTGCAATAGGCACAGGAAAACCTGTTATCTTGCTTTTGATTGAAGGTCGACCAAGAACCTTAAATTCCATTAATGAAGGAACCGCTGCAGTTTTACAGCTCTATTTACCTGGCGATTTTGGCGCACAGGCGTGTGTCAAAATTTTGTTTGGAGATGAAAATCCAAGTGGAAAACTACCTTACACTTATCCCAAATTCAGTGGAATTATTGAACATTACGACCACCCTAAAAGTGTGGATAAGTCTAAGTCAAATGAGTGGAATGGATTTGAACCAGCATGGGAGTTTGGTTTTGGTTTGAGTTATACAACGTTTGAATATTCCAATTTAGCAGTAAACCAAAATACTTTTTTGCAGTCAGATACGATTCGTGTGTCTGTTGATATCACAAATACCGGCACTAGAACTGGAAAGGAAGTGGTTCAACTTTTTGTTTCAGATCTTCAGGCACAACTAACACCTGCAGTTAAGCGCTTGAAAGGATTTGAAAAAATTCTATTGCTGCCTGGGCAAACGAAACAAGTTACTTTTTTATTGACGAAGGAAGATTTTAGTTATGCGAATAATGACGGGGATTGGATTATCGAACCCGGTATGTTTCGCATTCAAATTGGAGCGTTAAATACAGCAATCGAATTAAAAGACTAAGTATATGTATAAGATTGAGTTCAAAGACTTTTTTACGTATTCCTTTTCATTGGATTGTGTCATTTTTGGATTTCAAGATGGCAAAATCCATGTGTTACTTATTAAACGAGCCATGGAGCCATTTAAAAACAGGTGGGCTATTCCAGGTGATCTTGTTTATCCTGATGAGGATCTGACCGATGCAGCCAATAGAATCTTGGTTGAGTTAACAAGTTTAACGGAAGTGGATTTACATCAAGCAGAAACATTTGGTAATCCCAACCGACATCCTCAAGGTCGTGTTATTACAAGTGCTTATTTGGCCTTGATTCGAATTGCAGATTTTCATGCAGCTGCCTCCTCGTGGGCAGAAGAGGTCAAATGGCAACCGATTGATGAATTACCTGATTTGGCTTTTGATCACAATCTAATAATTCAATCAACCTACGACTTGTTAAAGAAAAAAATGCGAACAGAACCCGTTTGTTTTGAACTCTTACCGGATCGGTTCACCTTGAATGAATTGCAACAGTTGTACGAATTTGTGTTTGAATCACCATTAGACAAAGCCAATTTTAGAAAAAAATTAAAACATATTCCGTTGGTGGAACATGCTGAAAAACAGACAAATGTTCGACACAGACCAGCAAAATTGTTTTCGTTTGATAACCAAGCATTTCAACGTAGATCAGTTCAACCGGATTATCAATTTAAGTTGTAATTCGGACCTAATTCAAACTGGTTTCAAAAAGATTGCCTACTTATTGTAATTTATACAATTATTCATTATTTTTATATAAATCTTAAATGACTATCCTATGAAAAATTTTATTCAAACAGTAGTAGTCGTTGCGTTGTTTGTTGGAAATGCGTTTTCGCAAGATCTGATTATAACAACTGCGGTATGTAATCCGGCAACGTCAGTGAGGTTAACAGGTCCCTGGTGGAGTTGGAATCCGAGTGGAGGTCCTGTAGCAGTAGACAACGGAAATGGTACGTGGACGTTTACTCTTTCACCTGCTCCTAGTAGTAATATGGAGTACTTATTGGTTGTAGATGGTGTTCAGGAGAATTTAATTTCAGCCATGCAAAATGGTGGTAGTTGTGCACCTGTAACTGATTATGCCAATTACGCCAACAGACAATGGCTAACAACCGATGGTTTAACTGTGGCTAATACGTATGGTCAATGTACCGCTTGTGCATCAGGGGGTGGCGGCAGCCAAATGGATTTGCCAGTTACTTTTGATGATGCGTCAGTGGATTATGGGTTAAGCGGTTTTGGTGGCGCAGAAAATTCTTCTATTGTAAGCGAAAATGGAAACGCATCGAATAAGGTTGCCAAAGTAGTTAAATCATCAACTGCCAATACTTGGGCAGGAACAGCAATTACTGCTAGTGCGCAACTTGGTTTTGCAACACCTGTTCCTTTCGACAAAACGAAAGAAATCAAAGTGCGAGTGTTTTCTCCAGATGCAGGAATTCCTGTTCGTTTGAAAGTTGAAGACCATGCTGATAACACCCATACGGTTGAAACAGAAGCAATTGTTACTGTTGCCAACCAATGGGATACCTTGACATTTAATTTTAACAATCCTGCACAAGGAACAGAGGCACTCAATGCAAGTTACACGTATGACAAGGCTTCTATATTCTTTAATTTTGGTACAGATGGTGTAGCAGCCGGTGAAAAAACCTATTACTTTGACGACGTGGTGTTGGGTGATACCGCGGCACCAGTTACAGATGAATTACTTATTCATGTGGAGGTATGTAAACCAAATGCCACATCAGTTCGCTTAACAGGTCCGTGGTGGAATTGGGATCCAAATGCTGGTCCGGTTGCGGCAGACCAAGGAAATGGCGTATGGAAATTCACTTTAAGTCCGAAACCAACATCGAACATGGAATACTTGATTGTGGTTGATGGAGTTCAAGAAAACTTAATTGCAGATATGCAGAACGGCGGGTCTTGTGCACCAGTTACGGATTATTCTAATTATGCTAACCGCCGTTGGGATGTTGGCTCTGGTGATGTATCCATTTCATATGATCGCTGTGTACCGTGTTCATATCCCGATTTAAGTGTAACCGTTGAAGTGTGTGACGCAGCCAATCAAGTTAATTTAACAGGTCCAATTTGGAGTTGGAATCCAGCTTGGGGACCACAGGGTGTGAACAATGGAAATGGAACATGGACAATTACTCTTTCTCCAGTACCCGATGATACACTCGAATATTTAATTGTTAAAAATGGTGTTACTGAAAGTTTAATCACTGACATGCAAAACGGTGGTGGTTGTGCTCCGGTAACCGATTATTCAACCTATGCCAATAGAAGATGGATTTCTGGACAGGGTAACGTATCCATTACTTACGATCAGTGTGGTGCCTGTTTGAGTGCAGTGTCAACCTTGGATGCATTAAAAATCAGCTTAATGCCAAATCCAACAACCTCAGAATTAGTCATTCAAAGTGAAGAATTGATTGAGTCAGTTGAGGTATTTAGTCTTCGAGGCGATCAAATTTCGACAGCTACTGCTTTAGGTCTAATGAACTATCAATTAAATCTATCGTCATGTGATGTGGGTGTGTATTTGGTTCAAGTAAGCACAGTGCATGGCAGTCAAGTTTATCGTGTAGTTAAAAATTAGTGCAATTTTTTGCATGAATATTCAGCAAGGGGCTATTTAAATTATAGTCCCTTCGTTTTTCGCATAATTGATTGTAGACCAATTGTAATAAAGATAAAATGAAAAAGTTATTTGCCTTTTTATTATTCATTTCGAATACAGTTCATGGTCAGTGGGCCTTAATTTGGAGTGATGAATTTGATGGAAATCAATTAGATGGCAGCAAGTGGATTCAAGAAACGGGTGGCAATGGATGGGGCAACAATGAATCTCAGTATTACACATCAGGTACAAATAATATGAGTTTTTCTCAGGGCCAATTAATCATTACTGCAAAAAAGGAACAGTTCGGATTTAATGCCTACACCTCTGCAAAAATCAGCACGAAAGGTAAATTCTCAACTCGTTATGGAAAGATTGAAAGTCGCATAAGTTGTCCACAGGGTAAAGGATTGTGGCCTGCATGTTGGATGTTGGGCACGTCTATCGATCAAGTTTCTTGGCCAGCTTGCGGTGAAATAGATATCATGGAACACATCAATACGGAAATGAAAATTCACGGTACAGCGCATTGGGACAATATGGGGCACCAGTATTGGGGAGGTATCATAGCGAATGATCCTGCTGATTTTCATGATTACAGTATTGTGTGGGATTCAACCAAGATTAGGTGGTACATGGATGGTACACTTTATTATCAATTGAACATTGCTAATAATGCAAATGGCACAGAGGAATTTCAAAAGAATTTTTATTTGATATTGAATCTAGCCGTTGGAGGAAATTGGCCAGGATATCCCGATCAAACAACTGTTTTTCCTGCTGAAATGAAAATTGATTATATCAGGGTATACCAGCCTCAGGTTGTTGCGTCAACTGACGACGTCAACGAATTGATTTCATTGTATCCGAATCCTGCAAAAGATGAACTTAGATTAATTACGGACGAACCACTTTTTGTTTATACAATATATTCGCTAGATGGTAAACGCGTAGTATCACATTCGGGACTTAATCCCATAGAGTTTGTTTCGATAAAAGACTTGCCTTTAGGATCCTATTTTATTTCATTAGAAAAGGATGGACAAATTGTAACGCATAGGTTTGAAAAGAATTAGTTCAGGACTTATTACTTGTGCGGAACCAATTGAATAGATTTTAGCTCAATTTCACCTACTGCGAAGCATTGTATAATGAATTGCTTTGTTGCGGTCAAGTCAACATCATTTTCTGAAATAGGAAAACCATTCAACGGAATTAAAAAGGTGGTCCATGAGGTAGAAATCGGTGATTCTTTTAAAAATTCTTTTTTAAATCCTAACCAACATTGATTTCCAGTGTAGTCCTCAATACCAAATGCCCAAGGTAAATTCGTAAGAGGTCTTTTCGTTGAACGTAAAGTAACCTCAAAAGCTAAGGAGTCTCTTAAATAAGCCATGTCTTTAGAAGACCAACTATCCCAACCAAACCCCATTCCAACCCAATCGCATCCAACTTGGTCTTTGTTCCAGATCACCTTAAGCGATGATGAATTGACAGTATCCAGCATAACGTCAACTTGAATACATGAAGTATCCAATGTGTGCCAAAAAGCATCAGAAAGGGTTCCGTCAAAAACAGAGAGTTGAGAAAAACCATGAAATGAATTACTCTTGGGTTCCGGACTATCGTACAAGCCTTGGGTTTTAATTTTTAGAAACACGGGTTTTGCAACTTCAGGTTCATCATCTTGAGCAATAAGGGTTAGATGAAGCATACAGTGCAATATGACTAAAACGTTGGCAATATTTTTCATCAGTAAACTCATGGATTAAGCGGACTGTTTTCCGTAAATATGAGGTAGTCCAGTTTTGATTTTGCATATCCTGAAGCTGGATTAGCCAAGTGAAGCATGTTTATTTGCATAAGCTTATTGGGTTCAAACACACCATTTCCTGCAGCAGCAGCAGGAGCTCCATTTACTAAACATACCAGATCGCTGTAACGCACACTTATAAGTTTCCAACCAACCCAATTTACCGTAAGTTGAAGGGAATACATGTCTTCTGCATTTGAACTAAAGCTTCCATTACCATTTTCATCTTCTTGAAATTGAAACAGAACCAAACTATTCGTTAAACTGGGCTCTCCCCATACAAGGACATTGAAGTACAAATTATTTGGGTTTGAATTGAGAGGAAAGGTAGGTGCACCATAGGCTGTTGCTTTAAAGTTGATTAATCCAATTAGCCAATCCCAGTTTACAGTCCCAGCCATGTTCAGATAACCATTTTCTTCCGCGGCACCATTATCGGTTTTAATTTGAAAGTCCATGTTGGCACCTGACTGAATGAATGAGGACCAACCTGGGTTGAACGCAGTTTCGAAATCTGCAATCACAAATCCCGAATTTACCTTAGGCTGAGTAATTTTTACTGTGGTGAGTAAAGTGTCTTCTTCTCCTTGTATAGTAAGGCGTGCAGTGCATAACTCTGACCTAAACATGGGAAAGTAAGTTGTTGAGCCATCCCAGATCGTTGTTGAACTCGTCAAGGTATTTCCTAGTCCAGTGATTTCTTTAATTGCACCACTTGATTGTCCGATGAGTTCTAATTTCCATGACGATACTTTTGAAAATTCAGCAGTGAAATAAACGGATTCACCTGTCGAGAAGTTTACAGAATCTTGACTTGCTTTAAAGGGCACGATTACCGAGAACTGTCCGTTTAAATCAGCCAATGAAGGTCCATCCATTTTATTGAGTTCATCTTTTCTGCACCCAAATAACACTAAAATGAAGAGAAGGTATATACTGCGTTTCATAGGTTAAAATTTCATGATGTAAGCAATTTGAAACTGATTGAACTGATATGGATTAAAAGCAATGAATGAATTAGTATTGTGCTCATAAAATGCACTGATATATACGTCTTTGGAAAATTCAAATTTTAATCCACCAGAGAAACAGTACTCATGACCTGCGATGACTGTAGACTGAAAATTGATGATTGCACCTTGCGCATCTCGAATGGGCAAAATTTCATTTCCATTACTTTTAAATAAAAAAGTGTTACCAATGAGGAATAGTTGATCGGCAATTTCACACGAGATACCCAAATTTGCCGTGTATGATTCTAAATCTATGGATTCAAACGAAAACGTGCTATTCCGTTTAGTATGTTGGTAAGCCATCGCTAAAAAGACGGTTTGTGATTTTTTCCAATGCAAGAGGGAAGAGGGTTTAAATTGGATTGAACCAATGAAATAATCAAACTGACGTAAGGCTAACGTACCCTGTCCTCTAATTTCACCGAGGCGATGGTATTTCATTTCCATGCTCAAGCAGGATTTTTTATCTGAATAACGCACAGAATAATATGTACCTCTTCGATTGAATGTGGCTATCCCATACGGCAGTACATTGTTAATGGCAGGATTGTAAGTCATTAATTTTGTAGAAAACTGGATAGCATACAAAGATGGGTCGTTGTAGAGATCATAATAACTTAAAGGACGAATGATTTGCTCATTCGTAAAGCGATTGTAGAACGTGTTTTGCTGGTTGAAATCAATGCGTTTGGATTGTGCTCCGGCACTCCTAAAGTCTGCACCGTTATCCATGTAAGCGGCCTCCAAGGTTAGACCCAATTTTTTAAAGATTGTTTTTCCTTTTACATGAATAAAATAATCTGCTAGTTTGGTATGGAGTTGTTCAGTAGAAAAAGTATTCGAAAAGCCACTTTCTCCTGATAATTCGAGTGCTGAGATATCGGTGTCGTGATTAATTTGATACATCAAAGTAGCCACTTGATTTCGATAAGCATCTGTATTCATAGCGGTTTCTTTCACATCAAAAACCTGTGCCAAATTTGCACCAATTTGAATGTGTTTGTGTTGTTTGAGCATAACGCTACCCCCTCCATACAATCGTTCGAATAAAGTACCCTGATTACTTGGGTTTAATCTAAAAAGGAAGCCTTTGAATTTAACTTCATCTTGATGCTTTCCAATGAGGAGTGCGAAGTCAGCAGCAGCACCTTGTTGTCGCCATGTGTTGGATTGATAAAACGATTCATAATTAACAATTTGCTCCTTAATTGCAGTGGTACCAATACTCGGTAAGATGAGGTCCGGATTCGAATTATAACAGGTGTATGGTGACAACTTGTAATCTATATTTCCCAATTGATAACGTATACCTTTTCCGGCAATGCCCTTCACATGAAGTTGCCGTACACCGAATGTAACCCCACTTCCCCAAAATCCTCCTAACGCATTGTTGATGCGAATCATGCCTAATATTTCCGTTTGAGCATTCGGATTTATTTTAAAGCCAAGGTCAATAAGGGCGTATCCTCCAGTTGTTTTGCCTACAGTAATCGTATCACTTTTTTCGGTAGAAAAATCTGAAGTCGATAACATCGAGCGTGCCCCCCCTACAAACTGAACTTTTTTACCTTCTTGAGCCGATAGGTGGAAAGAGAGTAAGGCCAATAAAATAAGTATGCGATAGTTCATATTAAAAAAAGAGTTTAAGTTCTACTGTGGTTTCCATTCCTTTGTATTGATCTAATGCAAAATTTTTGTCGCTGTAATTGATCCAACGTTGCCTCAAGTATAGCCCGGCTTGTTTTGCTAATTGAATGTCTAATCCAATAGCATAACTTGTTCCTGTTTGATCCTTTTGTTTCTGGTTGAGGGAATTCGTTGAGGTAGCTCTACCAGCAACGATATGATCATAACCAAAGTAATTTGAAACCACAACTTTCGGGTGTAACTCCAAATAACACTCCACTTGTTGGTTAAGACTCTGAAGGTAATTCGATCTGTTGAATTGTGGAACCACCGAAAAAGAACGTTGAACTGTGTGAAACCCACCCAGATATAAAAACATGAAACGCTTACCCCGTATGCTCAGTGAATTTTTGTAGCAAACCTCAATAGAGTTAAAACCTTTAGCCGTCACCGAGTCTGTAATGCCAAGTGTTTCATAAACACCCCTATAAATCTTATTCAAATTAGCGTAGGGTCCTACACCTGAAGGAAAATTCCATCTCCAAAACCGGGATAAAGCAAGATTATTCGCCGGATGACCATAGGTAATTTGTTTTGATAATGCTTTTATTTCTTGAGCCACACTGTAACCAATGGCTAGTTTGTGGTGCTTACCCAGGGGTAAATCTAAGTTGATTATTCCACAGGTTCTGTTGTTAGTTAATTGACCAATAGAAACTAAAGAACTCGCAAATGGAATAAGCGGGGTTTGACTACCGGGAGTCTGATTTGCGGAAAATGTTGAATTGTATTCTTGAATGCTTGAGTTCCAAAATACACCATTGTTATTGATTACATCGGGACTTATCCGAACAAATCTGAATTCTAAAGGTATTGCGAGTAGCGTTGAAGTGGGCCTAACTTTTACATCCAGTGCTTCGCCCCATTTCCCAACACGCGTTGGACTGTAATAATTCCCTGAACCTAGTTCTCCACTGATTTCTAGGAGCTTGCCTTTATATTCGAATTGTGTCGTTATTAAATTATAGCCTATTGCAATGTCTGTTAAGCTGTCGGTATAAGTTTTACTTGAGATTGCGTTAATGCTTACAAAGCCTCGTTTCCAGTCTTTTCTAATCTTCCCTCCGGATATTAAGTTTGGTCTTGGAAGTGTACCCCCATTAAATTGAGATTTACCGTGCATAAACGCCAAGGAAAATCCCTGGGGTAAACCTGATCCTTCAAAAATGAAACCCTGAAAGGCTTGTTGACCCCACCTGATGTCCTGCGTTAATGCACCATTTTTATAATAATTGGTATACCTGCTCATTAAATCAGCGGTTGAAGGATCCCATGGATTTCGTTCAAATAAACTAAATCTGTTATAACCCGTATTTGCAGCAAAAGTTAGTGGACTCAGTGCATACCAATGTATACCGCCCGTTTTTACCTGAAAAGTACCCATAGAGGTACTGTGCGAACCGTATAAATTAACCCCTAAATTTAGTCCGTTGACATTGTCCGTGGTTGAACCACTGAGCGGTGTCCATAAATACACATCGGTTGAAAACGATGTTGTTTTAGAGGGCTTACCAGCAATGTTCATGAGCAGCTGTGGGATATTGCTGTCATCACCAATAAATACCCGCCTTTTTATGGAACCCATTTCTGGATATTGGAGGTTCATATCATTGTAATACCCTAAAAACCTGTAGTATCCCGAGACACTGATGTTATCAAGAGCTGACGTTATTTTTTTCGGATATGTACCGCTTTGTTCGGGTGAAAAAACTGCGGTATCGGTAACATATTGTGACTTTGCTGTTATGGTTGACAGCAGTATTATTAAGGCTATGAGGATGTGCTTAGTCATTATTGAATGAGTTTAATGCCTCGGGCTTCAAGCTTATTTTTGCTGGTTGGACCGTAGTCACTTGAAATGGAATATTCGCATAAGCCACTTTAAAGTCATCCGTAACATACAGGAAAAGTCTATATTTCCCATCAAGAAGAGGAGATTTTAGCGTAATAGTTGCTTTATTTTTGGAAACAATTCTTCCGAAGATCGGTAAGGGTTTTGATTCTGAATCACCACCCATTTTTAAGTCAGTACTTTCTGGGTACAATTCCCATACAAATTTCAATTGATCGGCATCTAAATCTTTAGCATAAACAGATATTTGATGCTTACTCCTAGAATTAAAAATTCCATACCGTTGATGCGAAATGCCGTCGATTTGTATGGAATCGATTTGTGGAGTCCTGTTTTCAGGATATGACCCGAGCCAACAATAGGTGAGTGCATCAATGGCCTCTGTGGATTTTCCTGTTTCTGTGAAGAGTCCATACCACGTGTGTGTATATTCTTGTTTTTGTCCCCACAGAAAGGCAAACGAACCAATACATTGTGATTTATTTGCAGCAATAAATGCTTGATAACGATTCAAATAACAGGTGGCTTTTTCTGTTGAGGTCTGTTCAATAGACATCCCCCAAGGTGTTTTTGGTGATTCCCAATGGCCGTTAGGTCCCCATTCGGTAATCATATATGGGCCTGTATATCCGCCGGCATCCAATGTTTGTTGTACAGTTTCGATATCTCCATACGTATTGATTCCATAGATATCAATAGCGCTCAGTTCTTGTTGAACAAATTTTAACTTTTCGAGACTCGTTCCGGCTGTGACGGTAGCTGTCGGGTGATGTGGGTCTAGCTCATGTACCATCTTCGCAATGTCATTTACCGCTGACCATACCTTTGTGTTGGAATAAGCTAATTCATATTCGTTGCCTATACCCCACATCAAGAGTGCTGGGTGATTTTTGTATTTCTGAACAGCATCTTTTACGAGGTTAAATTGGTTTCGAACAGCGGCTGTATCGTTATAATCAAAACCATGACGTTCATGCTGAATCCAATACCCTAACATGACTTTGATACCTAATTGTTGGGCTTGATCGAGAACTTCTTGCGCATTTTCTATTCCCCAAGTTCTTATTGTATTTCCGCCTGCAGCTTTAAGCGCTTCCAAATTAACGTTTCCTCCGCCTCCACGAATGTAATAGGGTGCATCATTTAAATAAAGTGTCCAATTATCACCTTCTTTTCTGATGCTTACATGGGCTGTTTGTGCAAGCAATACCGGCACGATTAAAATGTAAATAAATGCAACAATTCGCATCTTGACGTTTTAGTTATGGTAATTTATACAATATTAACTTATTTTCCAATTCTTATTTCAATGATTCATGTTTTTGGCCTCAAAAACATGAACATCAAAAGATTTATAATTGTTTAAATCAAAAACTCAAATGATATTGTAAAATGTACTATAAGTGTTGTATATTTGTTTGAAGTGTAATATTTACTTATGTCTAAAAAGCAAGTACCCGTTCATTATATACATCCTTTTCACGCTGTAATTTTTGGTGGGAATGGTGATTTAGCCATGCGCAAAATCTACCCAGCATTGTACCATAGGGCGGTTGATGATCAGTTTCAGGTTGACTTCAAACTCATTGCCATTACAAGAAACGCCATTTCGTTTGCTGATTTTAATGCTCAGGTAAGTCATTTTATACAGATTGCTACTGGTGAAGATGAAATTCCGCAAATAAATTCATTTCTGTCCGCTATTCAACTCATTCACATTCCAGAAAATACGGTAGACGCCTATGCTCCATTGTTTGCGGCCATTCAAGAAGCACCTGAATGGCAGACGGTCTATTATTTGTCAACTCCTTCTGCTGCGTTTGGTGAAATAAGTGATACACTGAAGAAATGTAAGTTGATCAACAGTGCCAGTAAGGTTGTTTTGGAGAAACCACTTGGAAATAGTTTGTCTTCATCCAAAGAAATTCATGCACAAATCAGTCGTTCTTTCCGCGAGAATCAGATTTACCGTATCGATCACTACCTTGGTAAAGAAACGGTACAAAATTTAATGGTCTTGCGATTTGCCAATCACCTATTTGAGCAAGCATGGAGTGCACAGCATATTGACAGTGTTCAAATTACGGTAGCCGAATCATTGGGGGTCGAGGATAGAGGAGATTATTACGATAAAAGTGGGGCCTTGTTGGATATGGTGCAAAATCACTTGCTCCAATTGTTGTGTTTGATTGCTATGGAACCACCCAATAAGTTACTCCCTGATGACGTGCGCAATGAGAAACTTAAAGTGCTTCGGGCCTTGCGTTTGATTGATGCTAAACAATTAGATAAGCACGTTGTCACAGGTCAATATACCCGAGGTAAGGTGGCAGGTAAAGAAGTGAGTTCCTACCTTGAAGACATTAAGGCCTATCAATCAAACACCGAGACCTTTGTGGCCATACAAGCGTATATTGATAATTGGAGGTGGAAAAATACACCATTTTATTTGCGTACTGGTAAACGCATGCCCAAGCGTTATTCGGAAATCATCATCAATTTTAAGTCGGTATTGCATAACGTATTCGATGAAAATGATTCCATTCCGGGTAACCGACTTATCATCCGCCTTCAACCAGAAGAACGAATAGAATTGGTACAAATGACAAAAGTACCTGGACCGGGCGGATACAGATATAAGCCTATTTCATTGAAATTAGACTATATGGATTCTTTTAGTCAACGATTACCGGATGCATATGAACGATTGCTTGTAGATGTTTTAAGAGGAAATCAAACACTATTTATGCGTCAAGATGAATTGGAAGCTGCTTGGATTTGGATAGAATCAATCACCTCGTGTTGGTATAAGCAGGGTAAAAAGAATGTGCTCTACGAGGCCGGTAGTTGGGGTCCTGGCGACGCAATTATGAATGAACATCACAAATGGTCTAAATCAGTACCGGGTTATGAAGACTAATGTTTTTGATACAGTACCAGCATTGAATGAAGCTCTAGTCGAGCAATTTTCCGCATGGATCGAAGAGTCACTGGCGCAATTCGATACCGTACATATCTTGTTATCGGGTGGATCAACACCTCAAAAATTTTACGAATTACTCTCTGAACAAGACTTCCCATGGGATAAGCTGATTTTCGGTTTGGTTGATGAACGCTATGTGGTACAATCCGATGAACACAGCAATGAGGCCATGATTCGTGCAACCATGTCGGGGATTGCTGATAGACTAAATCTAATACCCATGGTAATTGACCTTGCTGATTACACGATTAATTTAACTGAAATAAATAAATTATATCAACCCTTTTTCGAGCGCACTGACATCACCTTGTTGGGTATGGGTGCGGATGGACATACTGCATCTATTTTCCCTGGTGACCCACAATCTAATGATCTGATGTCTTCAAGTGCTGTAGGTGTTTTTTATACAACAGCGCCTCAAATTCCGCATGAACGAATTACTTGCAGTCCGCTTTTATTGGAGCAAAGCAGACACGGTGTTATCCTCATTCATGGTGAAGAAAAATCACGTATTTTTAATGCAAAGAGACACATTCCGTTACCGATTGATCGGTTTCATGTCTTGCCTAATTTTGAACATTATATTTCTCGGGTATGATACATGATGCAGTTGCTAAAATAACAGAACGTATTACATTACGAAGTACAAAGACACGTCAAGAATACTTGAGTCAAATGCAAGTGCAGTTTGATCAATCCTATGCACGTGTTCATTTAAATTGTGGGAATCAAGCCCATGCATTTGCGGGTTGTAATGCAACAGACAAATCACTTTTACAAGGTGAAACAACACCTAATTTAGCCATTGTTACCGCATATAATGATATGTTATCTGCACACAAAGTGTATGAAAACTATCCTGAACTATTGAGGAAATTTGCCAATGAAAATAAGGCAACTGCGCAAGTTGCTGGTGGTGTTCCTGCCATGTGTGACGGGGTAACACAAGGGCAAATAGGTATGGAACTGTCTTTGTTTAGTAGGGATACGATTGCACTTTCCACAGCTATTGCCCTGTCACATAATATGTACGATGGGGTCTTGTGTTTGGGTATTTGTGACAAAATAGTACCTGGCATGCTCATGGGTGCTTTGAAGTTTGGATTTTTACCGGTTGCTTTTGTACCTGGTGGACCCATGCCGTCTGGAATTTCCAATGATGAAAAAGCCCGGATAAGACAAGATTATGCAGAAGGTAAAATTGATCGTAAAGCGCTTTTGAAAGGAGAATCTGACTCTTATCATTCGCCCGGAACTTGCACGTTTTTTGGTACGGCTAATAGCAATCAGTTGTTACTTGAAATGATGGGTTTACAGTTGCCGGGATCAAGTTTTGTCAATCCGGAAACACGTTTGCGTGAACTTTTAAATCTAGAGGTAGTAAAAGTAAATGCCGAGCTTGCACGTAAAAAAGAAAAATCTAGTATGCTGGCGCACCTGGTAAATGAAAAGACCATGGTGAATGCCATCATTGGTTTACTTGCAACGGGCGGATCTACAAATCATACCATTCATTTAATTGCTATTGCAAGAGCTGCAGGAATTCAGATAACGTGGGATGATTTTTCTGAATTGTCTCAAGTTATCCCTCTTCTTGCTAAAGTTTACCCAAATGGTGCTGCTGATGTGAATCATTTTCATGCTGCTGGAGGTGTTGGTTTCATCATTCGAACGTTATTGCAACATGGATTATTGCACCGTGATGTTCAGACCATAATGGGCTATGGATTAGATCTTATGACTCTTGAACCGAAAATCAAAAATGATGTTTTAGTTTGGGAAGATGGAGTGACAGATTCCTTGAATACACAAATAATTAGACCGGTTAATGACCCTTTTCAACCAGAAGGAGGTATACGACTGATGTCTGGAAATATTGGAAGAGCTGTGGTCAAAACTTCTGCGGTAGCCAAAGAACATTTTGTAATTACGGCCCCTGCGATAGTTTTTGAGGAGCAGGAGGATCTGATCAAGGCTTTTAAAAATGATGAATTGAATCGAGATTTTATTGCTGTATTACCCTTTCAAGGTCCAAAGCAAAATGGGATGCCAGAGTTACATCAATTAACTCCAACATTAACGATCCTTCAAAAACGTGGATTCCAAGTTGCCTTGGTTACCGATGGCCGCATGTCTGGAGCCTCTGGTAAAGTTCCGTCGGCTATACACGTTGTTCCCGAGGCACACGATGGAGGTTTTATTGGTAGAATTGAAACCGGTGACGTAATTGAATTTAACATCCAAACTGGTGTTATGCATTGTCAGACTGATTTATCGCAAAGAAGTCCACGATACAAGGGCAATGAAACCCAATTTGGACTGGGACGGGAATTGTTTAACACGATGAGAAAGACGGTTAGCTCAAGTGAGGATGGAGCAAGTTTTATTGTTTAATTTCATTCAAAGACACCAAGTATGAAAATAGATGAATTATTGTCAGCACACCAGATTATTCCTGTGGCGACCTTACATTCAAAAGCGCAAGCAAAAGCCTTGGTTGAGCAGTTATTGGACCAACACATCCATGTGATTGAAGTAACCTTAAGAACACCTTATGCGCTGGAAGGAATTGACTTCATTAAAAGTCATTATGCAGATCAATTCACACTTGGTGTTGGAACTGTTATCAAACCAGATCAAGTGGATATTCTTGTCGATATGCACGTCGATTTTGTCGTTTCACCAGGATTAAATCAGTCCATAACCGAATCATGTCAAGCGCACGGTATTCCGTGTTTACCTGGAGTTGTTACGCCAACAGAAATCATGCAGGGAATTGCAAACGGAATCAATACGTTTAAGTTTTTTCCAGCCGCTGTTTTTGGTGGTGTAGCAGCACTGAAGTCTTATGCACAAGTTTTTCCAGGGATAAACTTTTGCCCGACTGGCGGAATTGATGCAAATACGGTACAATCGTACTTAGACCTACCCAATGTGATTGCTGTTGGCGGTTCTTGGATGATCAAATAAGATTGGTTTCGCGTTTAACTAGCCTTAGTTCATTAGTCCCAACAAACTTGTACTTTATAATTCACTTGTACACAGCAAATTTCTGTTGACATGCAAAAGTTGAATCGAAGTACAGTTGTTTATCCACCCGTAAGCATCGATTTATGAGGGATTTTTAACTTTGCGTTCAATCCTTTTGAAATGAATACAACACCCATAGATCAGTTCGATTATACACTTCCAGATGATTCTATTGCGCGCTATCCCGTGTCTCCGCGTCACGATAGTCAATTACTGGTTTACAAGGATGGCCAGATAACTAACGACAGGTACTTTAACTTGCTTGATCATTTGAATCCAAACACCTTATTGCTTGTCAATAACAGTAAAGTAATTGAAGCACGTTTGCTGTTTCGTAAAAATACAGGTGCTCAAATTGAAGTGTTCTGCCTAGAACATGGTGGTAGTTATCCGGATGTAAGTACAGCCATGCAACAAAAAGGACACGTTGAGTGGTTATGTCAGATTGGTGGAGTTAAAAAATGGAAATCTGGATCAATTGAATTGCATTTTCAGCAAGGAGATATTGAACACACGCTTTATGCAGAACAACTTGAACGATTGGATTCAGGGTTTAAAATTCATTTTCATTGGACCGACCCAACCCTTACGTTTGCAGAAATACTCCACCTGGCGGGAAAAATACCACTTCCGCCATATTTGAACCGTGAAACAGAAGAAAGTGATAAACGTAATTATCAGACGGTATACGCAAAAGAAGATGGATCTGTAGCGGCACCAACGGCAGGGCTACATTTAACTGATGAATTATTTCAACGACTTGAAGCTAAGCACATTCATACAGCTCATCTTACTTTACACGTAGGTGCAGGCACGTTTAAACCGGTGAAATCTAAAACAGCGGAAGAACATGAAATGCATGCCGAATTTATTGAAATTCGACGTGACTTACTTCAGCGTTTGCTTGAAAATACCGAACAGAAACGCATAGCTGTAGGGACAACCTCATTAAGAACTTTAGAGAGTTTGTATTGGATGGGGGTGAAATTACTTCATGATGCTGAAGTTACTTTGCAAACGTTGAATTTGACGCAATGGGAAGCTTACAGTTTACCACAAGATATTCAGTTTGCTGTTGCACTTGAAGCACTATGCCATCAATTTGAAAAAGAGCAATGTGATCTATTGTTAACCAAAACCAGTATCATGATAAAACCAGGTTATCGGATACGCAGTGTTGATGCTATCTTAACCAACTTTCATCAACCCAGATCAACGCTTTTACTCTTAATTCATGCCTTTGTTGGCGATGACTGGAAACGTATTTACGAGTATGCCTTGTCCAACAATTATCGCTTTTTAAGTTATGGCGATGGCAGTTTACTGTGGTTAAAGAAAGGGGAGGGATAGATAAATGAAAGCTAACTGCTGATTATTCAGGGTGATTTATGAAGAAAACTTTATACTCAAAAACTAACATATTTTTTCGTTGCTATTTCAAGCAATAAAAAAGCCCCAAACCTATATGGCATGCGACTCTTAGCGTGTTTTTTGTGACCCATGAAGTCGAGAAATCTAACTTTTACAAGGATCTTGAGAGTGTATAGGAGTACAAATTTACCGTCACAAAAGATGTAAACGGTAAAAAACGATAGAAGCACCGTTTGTGTGATAAGTTAATTCTCTAAGAAAACTGATTGAAATTGCTTCTCAATGCTGTTGATTTCATCTAAAGTTAATTTGCTGAATTCATTGCTTTTTGCTCGTTTAGAAAGTTTTCCATTTCCTTGTTCCAAAAATCCAACTAAAAGGGAGATCATATTATCTGGCATTTCAAATTTATTGTCTAGGAAACGCTTGAATTCATCAAATTTCTTTAAATATTCTACTTCGTTGGGAATAACATTAACCAAAGTGTCGTTTACACAATAAAAAAGAAATTCAGCTTGAGCTGTTGCATCGAAATAGCGATAAAAGTCTATTGTATCATTTAAAATTTCAACATTATTATTTTCGGATGCTTTCCAATCAATCAAATTCAAAATTGGATGTGAATAGGATTCTAAGGTTGTGGCATAATCTTTAATATGTGTTAGGATAGAGGCTGAAACCGGGAAGATGATTCCCTGTTCAGTGTACCCTGTTTTCGATAAAACATGATGAATGATGTAGCGATGTAAACGCCCGTTTCCATCAACAAACGGATGAATAAAAACAAAGCCAAATGCGATATTTGCGGCCACTAATACGGGATCCATTCTCGATTCTATGAGCAATTTTTGTGTTTGT
>Ga0172373_10000825_pt1 | contig 51217 bp, 46 predicted proteins | sample Lak10m_2_FD_114546 | JGI IMG/M metagenome (GOLD analysis project Ga0172373, IMG submission 114546) | Freshwater microbial communities from Kabuno Bay, South-Kivu, Congo - kab_092012_10m | ecosystem: Environmental > Aquatic > Freshwater > Lake | place: Democratic Republic of the Congo... | reverse complement strand
CAGCACGGACTAGATGGCGTGGTGGCGGTGCATTCGCTGTCAAAGCGCTCGAATCTTGCGGGAGTTCGTGTTGGCTTTTATGCAGGCGATGCAGAGATTGTCGATTATCTGAAAGAAGTGCGAAAGCACGCCGGCTTCATGGTGCCAGGTCCGGCACAAGCAGCTGCAGTGGCAGCACTTGATGATGACGCTCATGTTGCGATTCAACGAGATCGCTACAAGTCGCGCTTGAACATGATGGCAACGACATTGTCGAATTGGTCGGGCATTGATATACCGCTTCCCGACGGCGGTTTTTATTTGTGGTTCCCCGTGGATGATGCTTGGGAATTCACAGAGAAGTTGGCACGAGATGGTGGAGCACTCGTGAGCCCCGGAGATTTCTACGGAGTGGACGCCGCAAAGTTTGTTCGTGTTGCAGTGGTGCAGCCCGATGCGAAACTCGCATTAGTGGCGCAGCGATTGAGATAAGCCGTCGTTACGACAGCTTGAGGAACATCTTTTCTACTTCTTCAATGGAGTACCCCGTTGCTGCTGATTCCTCTGGATTCTGCAAGCAATGTGTGAGTCCAGATGCCAGCATTTTGAAACCAACTTGTTCCATCGCTTTGGTGACCGCTGCAATTTGCGTCACGATGTCACGACATTCGCGTTCTTCGTCCAACATGTTCTGGATTCCTCGAACCTGGCCTTCAATGCGGCGTAAGCGAGTACGAAGGTCTGCCTTCACGTTGTCGTCAATCTTCATGGCTAACCCTTTCTGCGTGAGAAAAATCCACGCTTGGAGTTATTGCTAGCAGGTGCTGCCTCTCGGCATGAGCAACGGTCTGCTTTGGCGACGTGGCCAAGCACCTGTTCAACGTGGGCTCCACAGCCAGCCCATGATGGGCGACCGCACTTCTTGCATGTCACTTGTCTACACATACCCCATAGGGTATCATGGGATTCGACAAAGGAGTCACAAATGTTCTTTCAGCAGTACTACCTCGAGTGCTTGTCTCACGCCAGCTACATGGTGGGGGATGCCGAATCAGGCAAAGCCGTTGTTGTTGACCCACAGCGCGATATCCAGCAGTACCTAGACGACGCTGCGTCGAATGGGCTCACTATCACGCATGTGATTGAGACCCACTTCCACGCTGACTTTCTCTCTGGACATTTGGAGTTAGCCGCAGCCACCGGAGCCGCGATTGTTTATGGCCGAGCTGCCGAAGGTCGCGTGGAATTTGAAGCAAGTTTCGTTGATCACAATGCGCATATCTCGTTGGGAACAGTTGATCTAGAGATTCTCGCTACACCCGGACATACGCCAGAGAGCATCAGCGTGGTGGTGCGTGAACACGGCCCAAGCGATACGCCATATGCAGTGCTGACTGGTGACACATTGTTTATTGGAGATGTTGGTCGACCAGATCTCTTGGTGTCGGTTGGGGTGACAGCAAATGATTTGGCGCACGATCTGTTCTCGTCGTTGCATGGCAAATTGTTGAAGCTTCCAGATACAACATTGGTGTATCCAGCACATGGCGCGGGTTCATCATGTGGAAAGCAGTTGTCCACCGAAACGGTGTCAACAATTGGCGAACAGCGCCGCACGAACTACGCGCTTGCGCCGATGGTGGTGGATGACTTCGTTGAGATCGTGACGGAAGGTCAAAACGTTGCGCCGTTGTATTTCCCATTCGCGGCCAACAGAAACCGTCAAGCACGCCCACTTCACCATGACGACACTCCCGTTATTGAGTTGTCAATTGATGAAGTGTTGACCTTGCAGAAAAATGGTGCGGTCATCATTGACTCACGAGACGATCTCGCATTTGCCGCCGGTCACATTCGTGGTTCAGTGAATGTTGGACTTGGTGGTCGCTTCGCTGAATACGTTGGCGAAGTGATGACACCTGGGACATCAATTGTTCTCGTGACCGATCCAGGCAAAGAGCAAGAGTCCCGTACTCGTCTTGCCCGTATCGGGTTTGACAATGTCCTTGGCGTACTGGCCAACCCCATTGCAACGATGATGCAAAACCCAGACAAGGTGGAGAAACTCTCTCGCTTGTCGGTGGAAGCACTTGCAGAGCGCATGGCGTCGGTTCGAGATCTTGTGGTGATTGACGTACGTAACGGCGGAGAGACTGCATTGGGAATGCTTCCTGGTGCCCGAAACATTCCGCTCCCCGCACTATTGAATGCACTTCCAGAATTGAACCCACATGTTCCGGTAGTGGTGAATTGCGCTGGTGGATATCGATCCGCCATTGCCTCTAGCTTGCTGAAGTCACATGGATTTGTTGATGTGTCGGATCTCATTGGCGGCTACAACGCATGGGCCACCAGCAACATTCCGGTGTCATTGCCACACATTGCAGTGACCGACGTTGCATCTCGCACTGATGCAGTCCTGCTGGACTGTCGTGAACAAGATGAATGGGACGAGGCACACATTGACGGTGCGGTCCATATTCCAATGATTCAACTGCCAGAGCGACTCGGCGAAGTTGACACATCAAAAGAAATCATTTGTGTGTGTCGCAGCGGCAACCGCTCTGGAAAAGTGGCAGCGTGGTTGTTGAACAACGGTTACCGCGCCGTCAACATGGCTGGCGGAATGCTGGCGTGGAACGAAGCGGGCTTGCCTGTTACTTAAGCGAACGCATCACAGTGACGACTTTGCCGAACACTGTGACTTCATCAGATGTGAACACCATTGGCTTCATTGAAGAGTTGGCTGGCACCAACGTGATGGTGCTGCCTGACTTCTTGAATGTCTTCACTGTTGCTTCGTCACCAGGAATTCCTGCAACAACAATGTCGCCGTTGTCGGCCACTTGTTGTTGACGAGCCACAACAAAGTCGCCATCCAAGATTCCAGCGTCAATCATGGAGTCGCCGCGAACGCGCAACATGAAGAGATCGCCCTCACCTGTGAAGTCGGTGGGCAATGGAATGAGGTCTTCCACATTCTGTTGAGCCAACACGTTGGTGCCGGCGGCGACATCGCCAATCAGGGGGACGTGTCGTGATGGGCGACGTTCCATGGCCACTTCTGAGTTGGTGTCGAATCGGACCTCGATGGCGCGGGGCTTGGTTGGGTCACGACGCAAAAAGCCCATCTTCTGGAGGGTGGCCAAGTGGTTGTGCACTGTGGAGGGGGAGTTGAGGCCTACTGCTTCGCCAATCTCGCGGACGCTGGGTGGGTAGCCCCGGTCTTGCATGCTCTTTTCGATGACGTGGAGGATTTGGCGCTGGCGTTCGGTGAGGGCTTCAGACATGGGGGAGAGCGTACAGGTGTTCGGGGTTCAGGTCAAACACCTGTTCGTGGAACAAATGTTCGGATTGGGGGTTGACACCGAACACTTGTTCGGGCAAACTTACGAACACCCGTTCGTTACGGTGTCCACCACATAGACCGCCCGGTCCCATTACCCCACTATTGAAAGGACAAAGTCATGGCAGCCACCATTGATCCTCTTCTCTTCACGGCAACATCGCGTTCAGCTCAGGCTGTTCGGCCCCGTCCAAGTGAGGCCACATTCCGTCGTCGTCGCCGGGTTGTTGGTGCCACCATCATCTTTGCTGTGGCGTCGGTGGTGGTCACGTCTGGTGCCTTCGCATCGAATCCAACTCCGCAAGACCAAGTCGTCCCACGCACTGTTGTCGCAAAGAGTGGCGACACATTGTGGGACATTGCTCGCACATTGGTGCCGCAGGGAAGCGTTGCTGATTTGGTCAGCGAGATGGTGCGTCTCAATGGTGCACGAATTGAGCCAGGCCAGATCATTCGCATCCCATAACGCCCGTCTAGAACGGCAATGTTTTACAAATTTTTTGGGAGAAACTCAGAAAAGTAACTAGCGGGTCATTTATAGTCACATTCCGTGCATTGCCCCGTTTGCCGACACGACGACACCAAGGTGATCGATTCACGATCCACCGAAGATGGTTCAGCAATCCGGCGTCGTCGCGCTTGCCCGGAGTGTGCATATCGATTCACCACATATGAACGTCTCGAGAGTGTTCCTCTCATGGTGGCTAAGCGTTCTGGTGGTCGGCAACCGTTTGATCGAGCAAAAGTGGTCTATGGCGTGCGTTCTGCATGCAAGGGTCGCCCGGTAGATGATGAGCAGATTGACGCTCTGGCTGAGATGGTGGAAGACGATATGCGTCTGGCACAAATCGCCGGCACAGAGATCACGTCATCAACGGTTGGTCATGCCGTGTTGGAACGATTGCGTGAACTCGACAAAGTTGCATATGTTCGTTTTGCAAGTGTCTACAAGAACTTTGATGACACGTCTGACTTTAGTCGTGAGCTTGCGCTGCTGAAGCAGTCGTAACTCGTTCGTAACGCGCAAACACGAAGTTGTCGCGTACCTCTGTTGAGGCCAAAAAAAATCGGCGCAAGGTGTGCGGTGCCCGAGCAAGCGACAAACCACGTGCACCAGTGAGTTTTGGTGAGAACGTGAGGTTGATGGCATCAACAAGATCTGCATCAAGGAGCGCAGCATTCAGCTGTGGCCCGCCCTCCACATGAATGACACCGTCGGGTAATTGAGCAATGACGCCAGCGAAATCCACTGTTGTCTCGCCAGCACGAATGCTGTCCACTGGCACATCTGGTGCAGATGTTGTGGTCACGATAAAGCCCGCGCCACTTGCAAAAAGTGGAGAGGCGAAATCAATGTCGCATGACAATGTGACAACTCCAATTCTGAGTCCCTGCTTCGATGGTGCGCCGTAGCCTTCGCCACGCGCTGTGCCAGCGCCCACGAGAACAACTGATGCGCGGTTGCGAAGCGAGATGAGATGAGCTTGGTCGGCGGGACCGCCAAGTGGGCGAGACCTGCCGTTGACTTCAATGGCGCCGTCTGGTGTGGTGATCATGCATATCTCCACGCTGCGACTCATGGTCTCAGTGTACGAACGCTGATGACAAGAGGCAGGTGGCGTGGCAGAGTAATGGCATGACTGACTCGGCCAATCGCACCGTCTTCCGTACATGTCCGCTCTGTGAGGCCACATGTGGACTTGAAATCACGGTGAATCCGCAAGAACAAGTGGTGCGCATTCGCGGGGACCAGAAAGATGTCTTCAGTCATGGCTTCATCTGTCCGAAGGGCAGCACGTTGAAGCAGTTATATGAAGACCCAGATCGTTTGCGCAAGCCACTGGTGAAGCGCAATGGCGTTCATGTTGAAGTGTCATGGGAAGAAGCGTGGCAAGAAGTAGAGCGCGGATTCACAGGTGTCATTGAGCGTCATGGTCGAAGTGCGTTGTCGGCATTTATGGGAAATCCAAATGCTCACAATCTCGGACCCATGTTGTATTCGGGCGTCATGTTGAAGTCACTGGGGTCGCGGAACATTTTCTCTGCGTCATCGGTGGACCAAATGCCCATGCATGTTGCTGGTGGATTCATGTTCGGTACTGCACAAAGCATTCCAGTGCCCGATCTTGATCACACTGATTACTTGTTGATGCTTGGTGCTAACCCATATGCATCAAACGGAAGTTTGTGTACGGCCCCTGATTATCCAGGTCGCATTCAAGCCATCCGTTCGCGTGGCGGAAAAGTTGTGGTTGTCGACCCGCGTCGCACAAAAACCGCAGAAGAGTCTGATGAGTGGGTATCAATTCGCCCTGGTACTGACGGCCTGTTCATGTCTGCGTTGTTGAATGTGATGTTCGCTGAAGGGCTCGACAAAGTCGAACCACGAATTGCTGCGCATCTCAATGGGCTTGACGACATCAAGGCTGCAGTTGCTCCATTCACTCCTCACGCAGTCACAGCGGCGACAGGAGTCGATGCGGACACCATTGTTCGTATCGCACGTGAATTGTGCGCAGCACCAACTGCAGCGGTGTATGGCCGTATCGGTGTCAACACGGTGTCGTTCGGGTCGTTGAATGCGTGGTTGGTGAATGTCATCAATGTGGTGACAGGCAACTTCGACAAGCGCGGTGGCGCCATGTTGACAACGCCACTCGCGGGTAGTGCAACAACACGCGGAAACGCCGGAAAAGGCAAGGGATTCAGTACTGGTCGCGGTCACAGTCGTGTCAGCAAGAAGCCAGAAGTCATGGGTGAATATCCGGTGGCGGTGTTGGGCGAAGAAATTCTCACGCCAGGCGAGAATCAAATTCGTGCACTCATCACGGTGGGCGGAAATCCAGTGTTGTCCACTCCGCATTCTTCACAATTAGACAATGCGTTCGCAGATCTTGAGTTCATGGTGTCGATTGACATTTATCTCAATGAAACAACTCGACATGCAAATGTGATTCTTCCTCCGCCGTCTGCGTTGGAGAAAGATCATTACGACCTCAGTTTGTATGCGTTTGCAGTTCGCAACGTGGGTAACTACAGCGAACCTGTTTTGCAAAAAGATCCATCACAACCAGACGAATGGGAAATCATCGTCAAGCTTGGCGGAATTTTGCAGGGACTTGGTGCTGATTGTGATGTGAACGTCATTGACGATTCAGTGATTCAGGCAATGGTGACTGGTGCTGTTTCAAATTCGTCTTCAAATATCTTTGGTCGTGACGCTGATGAAATTTTGAATGCGTTGTCAAAAGACAATCGTCGCGGAACAGCACGCATGCTTGATTTCATGTTGCAAACTGGTCCGTATGGTGCAGCGTTTGGAACCAATCCAAACGGTGTGTCGTTGGATGTGATGTTGGCGAATCCTCATGGTGTTGACATGGGCCCACTTGAGCCACGAATGCCGGAAGGACTGCGCACACCAAGTGGTCGTATTGAACTTGCACCACCACAACTTGTTGCAGACATGACCCGCTTGCACGATTCAATTGACAAAGTGCAACAACACGACATGGTTCTTGTTGGTCGACGTGAATTGAAATCAAACAACTCATGGATGCACAACATCAATGTGTTAACCAAAGGTTCGTTGTCGTGTACTGCGCACGTGCATCCAACTGATGCAAAACGTTTCGGAATTACAGATGGCGCAACAATTCGAATCACGAGTCGCGTGGGAGAGATTGAGATCCCAGCTGAAGTCACCGATGCGGTTCGCCAAGGTGTAGTGAGTGTTCCCCACGGGTGGGGGCACGGAGTCCCTGGCACCCAGATGGCAGTGGCGGCCGCCAAGGCCGGGGTGAACTCAAATGTCCTCACCGACGACAAGGAAATCGACCCCTTGTCGGGCAATGCGGTGCTGAATGCCATCCCTGTGACCCTCCAGGCGGTCTGAGGAGGCGCTGGTTGTCCCCAGAACCCTCGATCTTCTCCACAGGTCACCCACAGCCCAATCCACTGAATTTCATAGGGTTTCCCCAGAAAAAAACTTCAATTCACATGGCTGTCCACTTCCAATCCACAGGGTGGTGGCCGTAGGTTCACGGGGTAGTCGGTAGCGGCCGCGAGCCATCGGATGAGGGGGGAGAACGTCTTTCGAACCTGAGACCGGGCGGTCTCGGACCTGGTGGTACGCGCCGCCACCGCGCTACTGAAAAGAATTTCTCGAGGGTCGTTGACAAAGGTGTAACTACAGTGCTGTAATCTCACAACCTCTTGTGGGTTACTCGCAAAAGGGGGAGGGTTACCCACTACATCTTGTGGTGGGGTGTCCCTCTCAACACATATCGGTCTCTCGACCACCAAAATTCACGCCAAGTAGGAGAAATCATGTCACTCGCACCAGATCGCTTGTCCATCGGCATCGGCCGATTCTTTACAACCCCGGGTGTTCACCCATACGACGAAGTGGCATGGGAAAAGCGCGACTCGCGCATCACCAACTGGCGTGACGGCTCGGTTGCTTTCGAGCAGCTCGACGTTGAGTTCCCTGTTTCTTGGTCATTGAACTCCACCAACATCGTTGCTCAGAAGTACTTCCGCGGAACTCCAGGAACTCCAGAGCGTGAGAGCAGCATGCGCCAGGTCATCGACCGCGTTGCTGACACCATCACCACCTGGGGCATCGAGGGTGGCTACTTCGTGGACAACGAAGAAGCAGAAGCATTCCGCGCAGAGCTGAAGTACATCCTTGTGACACAGCGTGCAGCGTTCAACAGCCCCGTGTGGTTCAACATCGGCGTGAAGGGTGTTCCACAGCAGGCGAGTGCATGTTTCATCCTTTCGGTCGAAGACAAGATGAATGCAATTCTCAACTGGTACCGCGAAGAAGGCGTGATCTTCAAGGGTGGATCTGGCTCGGGAATCAACTTGTCGAAGATTCGCTCTAGCTACGAAAACTTGGAGGGTGGCGGAACCGCATCTGGCCCCGTGTCCTTCATGCGCGGTGCAGACGCATCAGCCGGAACCATCAAGTCAGGTGGCAAGACCCGCCGTGCAGCAAAGATGGTCATCCTCAACGCAGATCACCCAGACGTTGAAGAGTTCATTTGGTGCAAGGTGAAAGAAGAGCGCAAGGCTCGCGTGTTGCGCGACGCAGGTTTCGACATGGACCTTGACGGCGCAGATTCATTCAGCGTTCAGTACCAAAACGCAAACAACTCAGTGCGCGTCACCGACGAGTTCATGAAGGCTGTTGAAGAAGATCGCGATTGGAACCTCAACGCAGTTGTTGATGGAACTCCAGTGCGCACCATTCGTGCACGCGACTTGTGGCGTCAAATTGCTGAGGCCGCATGGGAGTGCGCAGACCCAGGTCTGCAGTTCGATACCACCATCAACAAGTGGCACACCGCACATGCAACAGGTCGTATCAACGGTTCGAACCCATGTTCTGAATACATGCACATTGACAACTCAGCGTGCAACTTGTCGTCACTCAACTTGTTGAAGTTCCTCGATGACAACGATCGTTTTGATGTTGAGGCATACCGCCACGCCATTGAAGTGATGTTCACCGCTCAGGAAATTCTTGTGGGTCGCGCTGACTACCCAACAGAGCCAATCGGTGAGAACAGCCGTAAGTTCCGTCAGCTCGGTCTTGGTTATGCAAACTTGGGCGCATTGTTGATGGCACTTGGTTATGCATACGACTCAGAAGGTGGTCGTGCATGGGCAGCAGCTCTCACATCACTCATGACAGGCCATGCGTACGCAACAAGCGCACGCACCGCTAGCCGCATGGGACCATTCGCTGGTTTCGCTGAGAACGAGAAGTACATGCTGAACGTGTTGCGCATGCACCGCGATGCACATGGCGAAATTGCAAATACATCAGACGTACAAGGCGACTTGTTGGTTGCTGGTCAAGAGTCATGGGACGCAGCAGTGCGTGACGGCGAAGAGTACGGCGTTCGTAACTCACAGGCCACCGTGCTTGCGCCAACCGGCACCATTGGTTTGATGATGGACTGTGACACCACTGGTGTTGAGCCAGACCTCGGCTTGGTGAAGATCAAGAAGATGGTGGGTGGCGGCTCCATGAGCATCGTCAACCAGACCATTCCTCGTGCGCTTCGTCGCTTGGGTTACAACACTCAGCAGGTCGATGACATCGTTGCCTACATCGATGAGAACAAGTCCATCATCGGTGCACCACACCTCGAGGCAAACCACGTGTCAGTGTTCGCGTGCTCCATGGGCGACAACACCATTCACTACGAAGGTCACGTGCGCATGATGGGTGCAGTGCAGCCATTCTTGTCCGGTGCAATTTCAAAGACCGTGAACATGCCAGAAGAAGCAACCATCGAAGACATCGAAGAGTTGCACATGCTGTCATGGAAGCTTGGTATCAAGGCTGTTGCTATCTACCGCGACAACTGCAAGGTGGGCCAGCCACTCAGCACCGCAAAGAAGGACGGCGAAAGCAGCGATTCATCCAGCACCGTTGAAGCAGCAACACAAGTTGTTGAGCGCGTTGTTGAAAAGATCGTCACTCAGCCAGTTCGTCAGAAGTTGCCACGCTCACGTCGTGGACGCACCTTCGAGTTCCGCGTTGCAGATTGCAAGGGCTTTGCAAACATCGGTGAATACGAAGACGGTCGCCCCGGCGAAGTGTTCCTCACTGTGTCAAAGCAGGGTTCCACGTTGTCAGGCATCATGGATGCATTCGCAAAGTCCATTTCGTACGGTCTTCAGTACGGCGTGCCCTTGCGAGCATTCGTTGAAGCATTCACCAACATGCGTTTCGAACCAGCAGGTATGACAGACGATCCAGATATCCGTATCGCATCGTCCATCATGGACTACTTGTTCCGCCGCTTGGCACTTGAATACATGACCTACGACGAGCGTGCAGAGCTTGGCATCTTCAGCCGTGACGAGCGCATTCAGCCAACACTTCCTGGCGTTGTTGAGGAAGTCATCGAGAGCAAGAACGGTTCAGAAATGGCAACCGATGTGAAGTCGGTTCCATCTGCGTCGGAATTGGTGACACAGATTGAGTTGGGAATTGCTCCGACTGCTCCAGTGTCGGATCATTCAGCGCCAGAAGGCATGAAGCGTCCAGCTCACAGCGATGCACCAATGTGCATGTTGTGCGGTGTGCAGATGCAGCGTGCAGGTTCTTGCCACGCATGTCCATCATGCGGCAGCACCAGCGGCTGTAGCTGATTGAGCGCGGCTCTTGTAGTCGCTCCACGAAATTGATGAAGGCTCGGGGGTGTACCCCGGGCCTTTGTCGTTCTTTGCGTGCGTATGAATTGAGTGGGGTCGCTTAGGATTCGCCATGTGAGCGCATGAATATTGCGCCGCATGTGAGGGGCGCAATGACCAGAAGTTTTGATTCCACCGATGTCAACGTGGTGACAACACCAGGTGGCCAACGAGTTCATGCAGGGCATTTCGCACAAAGCGATGTTATCCGACCCGACTTCTACGAAGTTCGAAACGGGGTGTGGTGCCTCGTGGGTAATGGATTGTCGAATCAGACGTTCATTGATGCGCCCGAGGGAATCATTGCGGTGGACACCGGCGAGTCCATTGAAGAGATGCGTGACGCATTGCGTCGGTTGCGCACGGTGACCGATGCGCCGATTGCCGCCGTCATCTACACCCACTTCCACTATGTGGAGGGAACCAAAGCAATTCTTGAAGAGGGCAATCACGTATCGCCTTTGCCCATTTACGGACACGAAAAGATTGCGTTCAACAAGTCGCGTGCGTTGGGCGAGATTTCTCCTGCGTATTCACGTGGATTGGTGGAGCAATTCGCCATTGTGATGCCCACCGAAGGACCAGATGCAACCGTGAATGTTGGTCTCGGATTCTCGTACCGCAATCCAGAGCATGCACCGTTTACGCCTGGCTACATTCCGGTGACTGTGGAGTTGGGCGAAAAGGGTTCCATCACAATTGCTGGCCTTCCAGTCCAGTATGTGCGTTCACCGAGCGACTCGGATGACTCCATCAACTTCTACTTTCCTTCAATAGGTACTTGTCTGCACAACTCGGTGTGGCCTGTGTTGTTCAATATTTTTGCGATTCGAGGTGAGGAGTATCGCGACCCACGCGTGTTGATTCCAGGAATCGACAACATCGTCAAATGGGGTCCCGAATATTTGGTGGCAACGCATGGTCCTGCTCTGTCTGGCAAAGAGAACATTCGCGAGAAGGCCACGCGGTATCGCGACTCGATTCAGTTTTTGTGGGATCAAACGGTTCGCGGCATCAACAAGGGTTGGACTGCAGACGAAGTGGCGTCGCGAGTTCGATTGCCTGAGTTGTACGACGTTGACTACCTCACGAGTGAGCGATACGGTGTGGCGGAACATCATGTGCGTCAAATCTTCATGGGGTTGCGCGGTTGGTTCGACGGGAATGAAGAGAAGTTGTTCCCTGATGCACCAGAGTCTCGTTACGAGAAGTTGATTGCCGGATTTGGTGGACGCGATGTGGTGCGCGCTCAGGTTGCCGATGCATTAGCGGCAAACGATGTTCGTTGGGCGACAGAAATGGCTACATGGTTGGTGCGCTCACTAGATGCGACGCCAGAGGATTGTGCGTTGTTGGCGTCGTGTTTACGAGTGATTGCCGAGCGCACTCCCGCAGCGAATATTCGTAACTGGGCGATTACCCGTGCACGACATCTAGATGGTTCGTTCCCGATGGACCGTTTCATGCAGCACAGCTTCAACCCGAAATTCCTCGGCGAGGCATCGGCCGCTGGTCTCATTCACACATTGCGCGTTGTCTTGAATCCAGACATGGTGGACGGCATTGACCATCATGTTGCTTTTGTGGTGGGCGATGAGACTGCAGGGTTGCACGTGCGAAATGCGGTTGCGGTTCCCACTGATGGGTGGGGTGCCAACAGCATGGTGAAGATGTCGCGAGCCACATTGCTTGGATTGTTGTCGGGTCGTTCGTTGTGGAGCGAAGAAGTGGCGAATGGTTCGGTGACGGTGTCGGGAGATGTCGACACGATTGACCGCATTCGTCGCGCATTCGAGAACAAGGGAATTGCGGGCTGATCATGGCAAAGCCCACCGGACCTTCGTTGCCACGTTCAAGTCAGCCATTTGGTGGACATGTCGGTCGCTTAATCGGGGATTCAGAACCCGCTGCGGTGGATGCAAACTTTCCATCTGTAGACGCTCCGAACATCGTGCTGATTTTGCTGGACGATGTGGGCTTTGGAACATGCGGAACATTTGGTGGTCCGGTGCCGACTCCCGCATTAGATCGAGTGGCGGCGAATGGATTGAAGTTCAACCAGTTCCACACCACGGCGCTGTGTTCGCCCACTCGTGCAGCAATGTTGACGGGTCGAAACCATCACGCTGTTCACATGGGAAATATTCCAGAAGGCGCGTCGGCGTTTCCTGGGTATGACTGCATCATTCCGAAAGAAGCTGCCACTGTTGCAGAGATTTTGAAGCAAAGCGGATATTCAACTGGCGCATTTGGAAAATGGCACGTGACTCCCGCGCACGAGCAAACACTCACGGGGCCGTTTGACCATTGGCCAACGGGCATGGGGTTTGAACGGTTCTATGGAATATTGAGCGCAGAGGCGTCGCAGTACGAGCCGCCGATGTTCGATCAGACAACGCCAGTGATGCCGTATGAAGGCCGCGACGACTATCACATGAGTGAAGATCTCGCTGAGAAGGCGATTGCATGGATGAAGTTGCAACGCGCAACAAATCCGAAGCGACCGTTCTTCACGTATTTCGCAACAGGTGCGATGCATTGTCCGCACCACGTGTGGCCTGAATACATTGATCGCTTCAAGGGTCAGTTTGATGAGGGCTGGGATGTGTTGCGCGAACAAGTATTTGCGCGCCAATTGGAATTGGGAGTGATCCCGCCGAACACCACATTGACGCCGCGACCAGATGCTGTTCCAAGCTGGGAGTCGTATCCCGATAAGTACAAGCCGGTGGCGTCGCGATTAATGGAAGTGTTTGCGGGCTTCATGGCGCACACCGATGAACAAATCGGCAAGTTGTTGACTGCATTGGATGAGATGGGGGAGAGCGACAACACGTTGTTCATTTACATCACGGGAGACAATGGGGCGTCGGCTGAAGGAACTGTGAATGGGGCATGGGCCGCGCCGAGTTTCCAAAATGGTTTTCCAGAAGACCCAGAGTGGTTGCTGGAACATATGGATGACTTTGGGTCTGCTCGGTGCGAGAACCATTACAACCTTGCGTGGGCATGGGCGTTGGATTCGCCGTTTCAATGGATGAAACAGGTGGCGTCGCACTTTGGAGGCACGCGTAATGCGATGGCGTTGCAGTGGCCTGCTCGAATTGCCTCTCCTGGAGGGTTGCGTACGCAGTTCCATCACATCGTTGATATTTTCCCCACGTTGTTGGAAGCTGCCGGCGTTGAAGCGCCGCGGTCAGTGAATGGCATTGAACAAATGGACATTAACGGCGTGTCAATGTTGTATGCGTTGAACGATTCTGCGGCGCCGTCAACGCATGTGACGCAGTATTTCGAGATGTTCGGCAATCGAGCGTTGTATCACGATGGTTGGATTGCATCGTGTTTCCATGGACGTTTGCCGTGGAAGAGATTTGATTCGGTTCCTTTTGATGACGAACATGAAAAGTGGGAGTTGTACAACATCACGGATGACTTTTCGCAAGGTCTTGATTTGTCGGCTGCGTTTCCCGAGAAGTTGGCGGAGTTGCAGTTGATGTTTGATTCTGAAGCGCGACGAAACAATGTGTATCCATTGAAGGAACCTGGACAAGGATTCGGTTTGAAGATCGGTGTTCCCGAAGCATTGGGTGGTGTCACGAAGATGACATACACCGTTGATCATTGGCGCATGCCGGAACGATCAGTGGTGAACGTGAAGAACTGCTCATTCCGTGTGACTGCTGATGTGGAGGTTGGTTCTTCTGGATGCGAGGGGGTCATTGTTGCTCAGGGCGGCAACATGGCTGGCTGGAGTTTGTATGTGGACTCAGATGGATTCCCCGTGTATCACTACAACCGATTTGGGAAAGATCATTACGTGGCGCGGTCCCGCACGAAGTTGCCTGCTGGTGCACACGTTGTTGTGGTGGATTTTGCATACGACGGCGGTTTTGGCGCTGGTGGCGATGCCGTGTTGTCCATTGATGGGGAAGCAGTGGGTCATGTTCGAGTGGAACAGACTGTGCCTGTGATTTTCTCCATTAGTGGAGAGACGTTTGATGTGGGATTGGACTCTGGTGCGGCCGTTGGGTTTTATCCGCACATTTATCGCTTCACTGGACAGATCTCTGGTGTGACGCTGGAACGTTTGAGCGAACCATCCCCAGAAGTGAAGGCTCTTATTGAGGATGCGGAGTTCCGCGCGAGCCTCGCAGTTCAATAGAACTTCCCTATTTGAATCATTTTCAGGAGTACGGTGAGAGGTATGGAAGCACGGGTACTCACGTGGAATCTGTGGTGGCAGTTTGGGCCATGGCGCGAAAGGCAAGACGCGATTTTGTCCGTCTTGCGCGAGCAAGATGCTGATGTTGTCTTTTTGCAGGAAGTGTGGGCGCAAGAAGGTGGATTAGACCAGGCGCAATGGTTGGCCGATGAGTTGAACATGTTCGTCGTTCGGACCGAAGGTCCGTGGTACGACGATGGCGTGAGTTTGGGAAATGCGATTTTGTCGCGTTGGCCAGTTGTGTCGTGGGAGATTCATCGTCTGCCAGACGTGACTGGTGCTCCTAGTTACAGACGAGCTGTTGTTGCGCAATTGGATTCGCCATTTGGGCGTTTGTGGACGGTGTGTACTCATTTGGATCATCGCTTTGATGCATCTGGTACTCGTCAGGCACAGTGTGAAGCATTGTCGGGCATTGTTGATCAGTTGCGAGTCGACCCAGACAATGAGTTGCCGGTGTTGATGGCGGGGGATTTCAATTCTGTGCCGGACTCAGATGAGATTCGAATGTTGACTGGACGTCGCGAACCTGCAGTTGATGGTTTGGTATTCACTGATTTGTGGGAGATCGCTGGCGACGGCCCCGGATTTACGTGGCGTCGTGATAATCCGTACATCGAAGACTCCGCGTGGCCGAATCGCCGACTTGATTACTTGTTCGTGACGTGGCCACGTCCTCGACCAATTGGAAATCCTTCGCGTCTTTGGCTGGCGGGTCTTGAACCCGTAGGCGGAGTGCAGCCGAGCGACCACGCAGCCGTTGTTGCCGATATCCGGCTAGCCCTCGACGAGTAAGACTCTCGCGAACTCATCGGCCTCACAACCTGTCGGTATTCCGCCCGTCCAGCCGGGACCTGCTCCTGAAAAACCTGTTGCTATCCCACCACTTTCGTGCCGCATTACCAACAATGCGTCATGCCGTGATGCGGTGATGCCGTCACACTGACTAACTCCTAACCACCGCCGTCATGCCGTCAGGCGGGCTATGCGGCACACGGGGATGACGCATCGACGGCATGCGGGGAAGCAGTGTCGAAGTTCACGGGATTCCGACATGTTTTTTTGAAGGGGATAGTGCGCGCACTGGTGGAATACCGACACCTCGCCATAAAGCACACATAGATTGCATGCCCATCAATCTTGAAAACCCATTCACCAACATCATCAGAGGTGTCGAAGCAAATGTTTTGCTGGCGCTCTGCGAAGAACAGCACTTTCAAACAGCCACCGCTATTGCCCGCGATTGCGGCCGATCGCGAAGCGAAGTCAGAGTTGTTCTCAACTATCTAGCATCAACCGAAGTTGTCACCACGTTCCAAGACGGCGGCTACAAGTTCTTCAAGCTCAATGCGAAGCATCCGCTTCACAAGGAAATTATTGACGTATCGAAATCTTTCTTGCGTCAGGGATTACCACGCGCAACGCATGCGTTTGATGCCGTTAATGAATGAGCTTTGCAAGTAGGCGGGCTCAGATGTGATCTCCAACTGGGGAACACGCCGGCGAATCTCATCAAACATCACTGCAATCTCACGGCGAGCCAAGTTCGCACCCAAACAGAAGTGCGGTCCACCAGCACCGAATCCCACTTGTGCAGGAGTTGCAGAGCGACGAATGTCAAAATCATCAGGATTTGTGAATACTCGCTCGTCGCGGTTGCCAGATTGGTAGAACATCACAACTTTTTCACCGGCCGAAATCTTCTGGCCATTAATTTCGGTGTCTTCAGTCGCCGTACGACGGAAGTGAATCACAGGCGTCGCATAGCGAACAATCTCTTCAACTGCAGACTTTGTGTGAGTCTCAAAATCGTTAAACCACAACTCTCGCTGGTCACGATGAAGGGTCAACTCACGCATTCCATGCGCAATCGCAGTACGAGTCGTCTCGTTTCCGGCAACAACAAGCAAGATAAAGAACGATCCAAACTCTTGCGCCGACAAACGCTCGCCATCAACAACGGCATTCATCATCACTGAGGCAATGTCGTTGCGTGGATTCTTCAATCGATCTTCACCAAGAGCCAAGGCGTAAGAAAAAATCTCCCCTCCAACGCGTACCAAATCTTCAAACGTTCCAACGTATTCTGGGTCGCCAACTCCGAGAATGGTGTTGGTCCAGTTGAAGATCATCTCTTCGTCACTCTCTGGAATTCCCATCATGTCGCAAATGATTTGCAACGGCATCAGCGCTGCAACTTCACGCACGAAGTCGCACTCACGCTCTGGGAAACGCTCAAACATCCGGTCAATGACCGACTTTGAACGAACACGAACTGACTCTTCAAGCGCAGTGATCTCTTTCGGCGTAAAACCCTTTGACACAATCGAACGCAAACGGAAATGCTTCGGGTCGTCCATGTTGATCATGGATCCAAAGAACTCATTGATCTCCACGGGCAAGTCGCCGATGTTCGAACCCTGGCCACTGCAGAACAATTGTGGGTTACGGCTCACGTGCCAAATGTCGTCGTGGCGGACCAAGGCTCGATACCCGGGACCTGGCGGAATGGGGGAGTTCTCCACCATGCGCTCTTCAAAGAAATGAAAAGGTGATTCGTCCCGCAGGGTCTTGAACGCGCCAAATCTCCACTCCCGAGGCTGGGTCCAGAACTCTGGATCGGAGAGGTCAATTTCGGCCAAGGGGACTGAGGGCAAGTTCATCCAGGCAGATTAGGTGGGGAACCCACCGTCTTCACTCACGAAGGCTGAAAATGCCCCGAGTTTGGCTACTGTAATAGGGCGGTTCGAGACGCGGACCAGCACAAACACCCATCTAACAGGGAGACGTACATGCCCGAAGCAGTCATTGTTGCTACAGCCCGCAGCCCCATCGGTCGCGCGAACAAAGGTTCACTTGTTGACCTTCGTCCAGACGACATGTCGGCACAGATCGTAAAGGCCCTCATGGCCAAGGTTCCACAAGTCAAGGCCGACGATGTCGAAGACCTCATCTTGGGAATTGGTCAGCCAGCCGGCGAAGGCGGATTCAACATCGGTCGTATGGTCGCAATTCTTGCTGGCCTCGACAATGTTCCTGGCGTCACCGTCAACCGCTATTGCTCGTCATCACTTCAGACAATCCGTATGGCAGCACACGCCATTCGCTCCGGCGAAGGTGACTGCTTCATTGCAGCAGGCGTTGAAGCAGTTAGCCGTTATGCATCAGGTGCAAGTGACTCCGCTCCAAACCCCATCTTCAAAGAACCAGGTGCACGCACCAAGGCTCGCGCTGAAGGTGGTCAAGGAACATGGACACCACCACAAGGTCTCCCAGACGCATACATCGCAATGGGTCAGACTGCAGAGAACGTTGTTGAAATCGAGAACGTCAGCCGCGAAGACATGGACCATTTCGGTGTTCGCTCTCACAATCTCGCAGTTGCTCACCAAGAGAATGGTTTCTTCGAGCGTGAAATCACTCCATTGGTTCTTCCAGACGGAACAGTTGTTAGCAAGGACGACGGCCCACGTGCCGGAACAACCTATGAAGCAACATCACAGTTGAAGCCAGTGTTCCGCCCAGACGGAAAAGTCACCGCCGGAAACGCCTGCCCATTGAATGACGGCGCAGCCGCAGTCATGGTGATGAGCGACACCAAGGCAAAGCAACTTGGCCTCACACCACTCGCACGCATCGTGTCATCGGGTGTGTCTGGTTTGAACCCAGAAATCATGGGACTCGGACCAATCGAAGCATGCCGTCAAGCACTGAAGCGCGCTGGCATGACCATCGACCAGATTGACCTGGTTGAAATCAACGAAGCATTCGCTGCTCAGGTGTTGCCATCGGCAAAGCACCTTGGCATTCCAATGGAGAAGTTGAACATTCACGGTGGCGGTATCGCACTTGGTCACCCATTCGGTATGACTGGTGCTCGCATCATGACCACACTCATCAACGGTCTTCAGTGGGAAGACAAGCAGTACGGCATGGAGTCGATGTGCATTGGCGGTGGCCAGGGCATGGCGATGATCGTCGAGCGCTTGAGCTAACTCAAAAATTAAACCGCAACTAAACAGTTGCAGATCGCGAGTCGGCGGTGGTTCTCAACATGAGGGCCACCGCCGTTCCGCATATCACCATCAATCCGGCGGCAAAACCAAAGGTGATGATTCCACCATGTTCATCAGATGCTCCGTACAACACGGGTGCAATCAACGACATGATGATGCCTGCCATCAAGTCTCCACTGCCATTCAATCCTTGTGCTGCAGCAGCACGACCCTTTGGTGCGACTTGAGCCATCAGCGATTGCGTCGCAGGAATCGACAATGCGCCAATCACGCCCTCAACAATGGCGAATCCAACAAGCAGCCATGCGCTATCCAAAATTCCATAAATCAACACGAGTGGCGCAGTAAGAAAAATGCCCACCACGGTCATTTTTGATGCACCACGTTTATCTGCAACGCGACCACCAGCTGCGCCCAACACCACAAACGGAATGGTGTACAGCAAGAACGTGAGGCCCACCATGAGATTCGTACCGCCGCGGTCTGTGATGTAGCGATCCCACAACGCGTCGTAGATACCAACGGGGATAAACAACGTGAGCGATGCAAGTGCCGCAGCGCGAACAGGTCGGAACCGCAACAATTCAAGACTCAAACGCTTTGACTCGTTCGTGGTGGGAAGGGATGGCAGGTCGCGCGGCATCACAATGAGAAACGCGGCAAGAGCAACGCCACTGAAGATTAAGAACGCTCCTCGAAGACCAAACGGCTCAATCAACAATGCGCCAATCACGGGGCCACCTGTGAATCCAGCAAGTTCCAGGCCACGAAGTCGACCCAAACGTTCTGCGGCGCGAGTCTTGTCAATGTTGGCTGCAATCGCTTTGATAGCGGGTCCACTGGTTCCCAACGATGCACCCGTAATCGCGCGCGCAATCACAAACATCCATAGCGATGTGCCGAATGCAAACAGTGCAGAACCAATCGCGGCCAATACCAACGCGGCCAACACGAATCGCTTTGGCTTACCGCGGTCTGCGTATGGCGCCAGAAACAACTGCACCACAAGTGACGCAGCAAAGCCTGCCGCTGAAATCAAGCCGAGTCCAGCGTTATCGAAGTTGTACTTGTCCTGAAGATCTGACAACGCAGGAAACACCATGCTGTTGGCAACGGGAACGCTGAAACCGCACAGCAGCAGCGGACCAATCCCCAATGTGAATTTTCCGAATCCGCGTTCTTGTGTCATGGGTGTCCAACCTAATGGACTAGTCGAAACTTCTTAGCGACCAATAGCCGCGAGAACTGCATCATTGAATGCGGGCCAATAGTGCATGCCCCACTCATCAAATTCTTTCTCGGCCAACATCACGCATGCGCAATCGGCAACAGGGTCCACCCACAAGAATGTGCCGATTCCGCCGAAATGTCCGAATGTGGCAGAAGAATTTCGCGCACCAGTCCAGTGCGGATCTTTGTGTCCACGAATTTCAAAACCAAGTCCCCACGGGCATGGATCTTGCGGACCAACACCTGGAACAATGCCAGACAATTCGGGATACACAGGCACCACTGCCTCAACAAAGGTGTCGCGTGCAATCAATGTGGGGGAGCGAAGTTCCTCCACAAAATGAATCAAATCATCAACGTTTGAGTACACGTCTTTCGCGCACGAACCCCGAAGTGCTGAATGATGCATTCCCAACGGGGCAAACACCGCGTCGTCTAAGTATTCAACAAAGTTGATTCCCGTGGACTCTTCAACGTAAGAGGCCAGCATCTCAAAGCCGGTGTTTGAATAAATTCGCTTTGCCTCTGGCTTTCCCACCGGCACTGCACCATCAAATGAATAGCCGCCAGCATGTGCCAACAGATGACGAACGGTGCATCCTGGTTGACCCACAGCATCGTCAAGCGAAATGCTTCCTTCTTCCACCGCAATCAGCACCGCGTATGCAGTCAGTGGTTTGCTGACAGATGCAATTCGTTGCACTCGAGTGGTGTCGCCGTGCACAGCAACGCCGTCACGTGAGATAACAGCAACTGATGCAGTGGTTGGCCATGAATCAACAAGCGCCCATGCGGCGTCGAGAGATGACATGTCAGTTGTGCTGGCGAATGAGTTCGGCAACGCGGAAGGCGAGATCAACGCCTTGGCGACCATTCAAACGAGGGTCACACACTGTTTGGTAGCGGTAATCAAGATCGTCGTTCGTGAGGTCGTCGGTTCCGCCGGTGCACTCGGTGACATTGTCGCCTGTGAGTTCCACGTGAATACCGCCTGGCCATGTTCCTTCAGCTTTGTGGGCGCGAACGAATCCGGCGATTTCTCCCACAATGTCTTCGAACTGGCGAGTCTTGCGACCATTCGGCGCAGTAATGGTGTTGCCGTGCATTGGGTCGCACGCCCACACCACTGGATGACCAGATTCCTTCACTGCACGCAACAACGGACGCAAGCCGTCTTCAATCTTGTCCGCACCCATACGAGAAATCAGCGTGAGTCGACCAGGAATGCGATGCGGGTTCACTTTTTCGCACAACTCCAACACCCACTCAGGTGATGTAGTGGCACCGACTTTGCAACCAATGGGGTTAGCAATGCCGCGCAAGAACTCCACGTGTGCACCATCGAGTTGACGTGTGCGCTCACCAATCCACAACATGTGGGCTGATGAGTTGTACCACTCGCCGGTGAGAGAGTCTTGACGAGTCAATGCTTCTTCGTATCCAAGAATTAATGCTTCGTGGCTGGTGAACACATCAACTTCGTGAAGAGAGGAGTGGCTCTCTGTGTCCACACCACATGCGCGCATGAATGACAATGCACGTTCAATCTCGTTTGACAGTGCAACGTAACGCTGACCTTCAGGGCTGGACTTGGCGTATTCCTGTGTCCATGCGCTGACGCGATTCAAATCAGCAAAGCCACCTTTTGTAAACGCGCGCAACAAGTTGAGTGTTGATGCTGACTGGTCGTACGCCTGCAACAAACGATTCGGATCTGGCACGCGTGCTTCGGCAGTAAACGCTGGGTCGTTGACAATGTGTCCGCGGAATGACGGCAATTCAACATCGCCAATCTTTTCTGTTCCAGATGATCGTGGCTTGGCGAACTGACCCGCCATGCGTCCCACCTTTACAACGGGAACTCCCATTGAGTAGGTGAGAACCACTGCCATCTGCAAGATGACGCGCAACTTTTCACGAATGTTGACCGCACTGAATTCATCGAAGCTTTCGGCACAGTCGCCTGCCTGCAAGAGAAACGCGCGACCTTCTGCAACTTGAGCAAGTGATGATTGCAGTGCACGTGACTCACCAGCAAAAACCAATGACGGCTTTTCTGCAATGTTTTTGAGAACAATGTAAAGTGCAGCCGTGTCTGGCCAATCCGGCTGTTGTTGGGCCGGGAAGTCCAAATAGGACTGCGGAGTCCAACGCGCTGCCATGAGAGTTAGACGGCGAGAATGCGCTCTGCGTCGTCGCGCAGACCTTCAACTGCACGGCTCACAAGACGGCGCGCAGCTTCAGCGGTGACACCGAGGTCTTCGCCTACTTCACGGAAGCTCTTGCGCTCACCATCGAGGAGGCCGAAACGTGCTTCCACGGCGTAACGCGCGCGGTCGTCTAGGGTTCCCAACAATTCGTCGAGCAACTCAGAGTCAACAAGCGCCATGACTGCGTCTTCTGGGGTTCCCTGACCGTTGTCCATAAGGTCACCCAATGTTGCGTCGCCATCATCGCCTACGGTCTTGTCGAGAGACACTGGAGTAGTGAGGCGGTGCAATTCTGCGTTGCCTGCATCAAGGGTTTCGCCATCGCCAGATGCCTGACGAAGCGCTGCACGCAAGCTTGCGGAACGGTCACCAGGAATACGGATGAGGCTGGCCTTCTGGTCGAGCGCGCGGCCGATGGCCTGGCGAATCCAGAACGTTGCGTAGGTGGAGAACTTGAATCCACGGCGCCAGTCGAACTTGTCGACGGCGTGCTCGAGACCAAGGTTTCCTTCTTGGATGAGGTCGAGAAGGTCCATGCCCTGTGGCAATGGGTAACGACGTGCGATGGACACCACGAGGCGAAGGTTCGAGCGGATGAAGCGATCCTTTGCGGCGGCTGCATTGCGCAGGTCACGGCGAAGCGCAGCACCACGCTCACCGGCCTCGAGGCGCTTTGCGGCTTCGCGACCAGCTTCGATGGCTTTTGACAATTCGCGCTCGTCCTCAGCGGTGAGGAGGGCAACCTTGCCGATGTCATTCAAATAGAGGCCAATTGAGTCATTCATGATGCTGTGTACAACCGTTTTTCCGTAGTTTTTTGTTCCCATGCGAACCGTGGCAACGGACACAAGGGGGGTTTCATCAAGGAGGGGGTTCTCCAAGTGGGGATTGATGACAGTAACAGACGGATATGGCGCCGTCTAGGGGAAATTTGTTCTTTTCTGTTTCTGCAGGTAGAAGCACCCCGTCGGCTTCTACGCTTGCCACGTGCCGAACCCCGCCCCACGTCGCCTTGGTCTCCTCGGAGGGACATTTGACCCACCACACCTCGGTCATCTGGCAGCGGCAACCACGGTGCTTTCCCAACTTGGTCTCGACCGCGTGGATTTCTTGGTGGCGAACGACCCGTGGCAAAAATCCGACAGCCGAACAGTGTCGCCAAGCGATGTGCGACTGCGGATGGTGGAGGCATTGGTGCAGGGGTACGAGGGTCTCGGCGTTGATGACCGCGAGATTCGCCGCGGAGGCCTCACCTACACCGCCGACACGCTCGAGGAAATTCATAAAGAATCACCGGGGGTAGAGATTTTTCTCATTGTTGGCGCCGACACGGCAGCACGAATGTCCTCGTGGCATCGCCCCGAAGTGGTGCGTCGCCTCTCTACGCTCGTCGTTGTGAATCGCGCAGGTCAACAGGAAGAATCCACCGACTCGTCGGTAATTCACGTGACCATGCAGTCCGTTGATGTGTCAAGCACGAAGATTCGTGAGCGCGTCAGCCGTGGCGAATCACTTGGGTCGCTGACATCGCCAGACGTTGCGCGCATCATTGAAGCGAACTCGTTGTATCGAGGTGCGCAGTGAGTGCGATTCCGGCACGTCGTCGCCGTCGCATGATTGCTGCGGTTGTGACATCGGTGTTGACAGCCATTGCGTTGCCTGGTGGATTGGTGATTGGCGCCGCAGATCTTCTCAATGATTCAGGTGGCAGCAGCGTTGACAACAACGCAACCGTTGCCATTCCGTTGACACCGGTTGAAATGTTGGCAATCACCAATTCACGTAATGAAGTGGCATCGCTAGCAATTTTGGCAATTGATCCCAGCATGCGTGGTGGCACCATTGTGTCCGTCCCTGTTGGCGCGCGCGCCGATGTTCGCGATGGTGAAGCGCCCCGACGTATTGCCGATTCCTATGCAACCGGCGGCGTCACTGCACTGAAAACAGACGTTGAGAATTTGTTGAATGTCTCGTTGGAAGTTGCAGAAGTGGTGAATGCCGCAGACCTTGCAACGTTGCTGACACCCATTGGGTCTCAGCCAGTGACGTTGCCACAAGCTGTTGTTGACACGGCTGCCGATGGAACTGTGTCCACAGTGATTGGTGCAGGTTCCACCACAGCGACGGGTCAACAAGTGGCGGCATCACTCGCGGCGTCGCAAGCTGGAGCAGCGGAGTCAACGCGGCTTCCACAAGTGAAGGCACTGTGGAGTGCAGTGGCGCGGGCTGGCGTTGCGACATCAACTGATGCGCCCCCAACGTCCACCGAGGCCATGACAACACTTCCTGAACCGCGAACAACAGCAGAGTTCTTTGGTGCTTTGTTTGCTGGAGAAATCGATGTGTGGCAATTCGGAGCAACGTTGTTGCTGGATGCGCAACGTAATCCTGCAAACGCCGACATGTATGAGTTAGACGGTGGGGAAGTGCTCACCGTGATGGCCAGCGTGGCTCCGTCTGCAATGCGCCCAACGAATACCAATATCTCGGTGATGGTGGACATTCCGTTCGATAACACGACGTATGCAAAAGAAGCGGCAACTCGTCTTGCGTTTATGGGTGCAAACGTTGTGTTGATCCGCCACGTACCAGATGTTCCCGCCGAAGAGACCGTGGTGTATTACAACGACACGATGGAACGTGTGGAAGCCGAGACCTTCACAAACTTGCTCGGACCGCTCACATATAAAGAGTCGCAAGAAATCATTGATGGAGTGAATCTGCGAATTGTTCTAGGAAATGACTTTGTTGGTTTCTTGGGGTCAGGGCCTCAGAACACCACAACGACTACGGTGGTCAAGTGACCTCTTCGTCAAACACCATTGATTCGCGCGAGTTGGCATGTGAGATTGCTCGCATCATCGACGACAAGAAGGGCGCCGACATTGTTGTTCTCCCAGTGGGCGACGTGGTTGGAATCACCGAATACTTCGTGGTTGCCAGTGCATCAAACACACGACAGGTTGGCGCGGTGACAGACGCAGTTCTCGGAGACATCCGCATTCTCGCCGATCGTGGTCCTTTGAGATCCGAAGGCACTCGCGAGAAGCAGTGGGTTCTCATCGACTACGGCGACGTCATTGTGCACATCTTTGTTGATGAAGCGCGACGTTTTTATGAGATTGAACGTCTGTACAAAGACATTGTTCCGGTGTCGTGGAGTACTGACAGCCCGTCAGAGTGAATCGTCAATTGAGCTGATGGTGTGCTCGCCGTCGACAGACGTGTGAATATCAACAACTCGTGTCGCCAGTGCTGCAACATCTCGATCATCGTGTGATGTGAACAAAATCGGCCCGTTGAAACGATTGCGGACATCGGCGAGAACAGAGATGACATCTTCTCGCCCGTCGGCGTCAAGAGCGACTGTGGGTTCATCCAGTAAGAGAATGCTCGGTTGAAGAATCAATGTTCGTGCAAGTGCAACACGCTGGCGTTGACCGCCGGACAATTGATGCGGCAAACGATGAGAAAGTTCGGCAACGCCAAATTGCGCCAACATGTCTTGTGCTGACTTCACGCACTCTCGCCGGTTCGTGCCACGTGCGCGAAGACCGAACACCACATTTTCAGCAGCAGTGAGATGGGGAAACAGTGCGCCACCTTGCGGAAGAAATCCAATGTTGCGTTGTTCGGGTGGCAGCGACATGCGTGGTGCAGCAGTTGAGTCGACTGTGCGATTGTCAATTCCAATGGAGCCTTCTGCAATCGGTAGCAATCCCGCAATTGCAGCAAAGAGGGTTGACTTGCCAGACCCATTCTTTCCGCGAATGGCGACAGATTCTTTCTGTTGCGCCGAGAGCGTGACAGAAAGCGAGAACTGGTGGCGACGAATCGTTGCTGAGATGTGCATCGTCATTGGCTGCCCCTCTGGGTGACGCCGGTTGTCCATTGTGAACGCAATGCAACTAGGACAGTGAACGAGACCGCGATGAGAAGAAACGACAACAAGAGCGCCGCGTCACTGCCAGATTCCAGCGCGCTGTACACGGCAAGTGGAAGAGTTTGCGTGCGACCTTCCGTGTTGCCAGCGAATGTGATGGTGGCGCCGAACTCTCCCAACGCTCTGGCCCACGTCAAAACAATTCCAGCAAGCATTGATGGCAACACCATGGGCAGTTGAACGCGAAGCAATGAGAACCACGGACTAGCACCGAGAGTTCGTGAGACGCCAACAACTGATGGGTCAATAGACGTGAACGCGGATTCCATCACCACAATGAAGAACGGTGCAGCCACAAAGAATTGCGCAAGAACGGCAGCAGATTCGGTGAAGGCCAGTCTGATACCAAACCAGTCCCAGAGGTATTGGCCAATGATTCCGTTCTTTCCCAGCACGTAGATCAACGCAACGCCTCCAACGACTGGCGGTAGCACCATCGGTAGAACACAGAGCGCGCGGAAGACTCGCGCGCCAGGAAATGTGTGGTGCGCAATCACATACGCAATTGGAATTCCCACCACGACACTCAGCAGTGTTGCAATCAGAGATGTGCGAAGTGACAGCACAAGTGCTGTGCGATTTGCGCCGTCTGTGATGATCTCTCCAAGAGATGTCCACGGCATTCGGATGAGAATGGCGACAATCGGCAACGTCAGTAGAACGATTCCAACGACTGCGATTGCAAGAAGACTTTTCGGACTGGAGTGCTTCACGTCTACTTCGCTCGTTCAAACCCAAACGATGACAAGAGTGTTTGGCCCTTCTCGGACATCAGAAAATCAACGAATAATTGTGCTGCAGTTGACGAACCAGATGATGGTTGAGAAGCAATTCCTACTGGGTAGGCGGCAACAATGTTGTCTACTGCTGGAATTGCGACGCCACTGATGTCGGTGTTGGCAACGAGGTCACTTGCATACCCGATTCCTGCATCTGCTTCGCCGGTGCGAATGCGTGAGATAACGCCCGAGATGGAACTCTCACGGCTCGAAGGTTCCACTGTGATGTCAGCATTCGAGAACAGCTCGGCTGCGTAACGCCCGCATGGCTGGCTGACATCACACAACACAATCGTGAGATCCTGACGCATGAGGTCACGCAATGCGGTAATTGCCTGAGGGTTGTCTTTCGCAGTGAGAATTGCGAGTTGATTCCTTGCAAACGTTGTCACTGATGACTCGGAGATGTTTCCGGTGGACACGATGCGATCCATATTCGTATTGTCGGCCATTGCGACGACATCAACTGGTGCACCTTCTTCGATTTGCGTGGCCAAGGTGGAACTACCAGCGAAGGACAATGTCACGGTGATGTTGTGCGTGTTCATGAATTCATCTGCAATGGCGGTGAAAGCGGAGGAGAGTGAAGACGCCGCGAGAACATTGAGCTCAACTCGAGCATTCGAGGAATCCGGGGAAGACTGGTTGGTGGTACTGAATGCGGCACCTATGGGCGCAATGAATGCAACGAGCAGGACCACAGCAATGACAAGACGACTGCGTTTCATACCGTCACTCTAGAGGTCAAATTCTGACTATTCAGTAGTCCATACTGGACTATAATCGCCGTATGGCAATGACACGTGTTGATCTCTCTCCAGAAGCTGGTGCATGCCTTGCTTTGGTGAGGTGTGGCCTGCAGCACGGCTATCCCATCGCGCAAGAGTTCGCCGAAGTCGGAAGCGTGGGTGTCGTGCTTACCGCGACTCGGCCCGTGGTGTATCGAGAGTTGACTCTGTTGGAGACTCGAGGATTGTTGGCCGCAAAAGCAGATCGTGGCGCACGCGGTCAAGCAAAGAAAACTTTGAAAGTTACGGCCGCCGGAAATAAAGCACTGGATGCGTGGTTGTCCGCACCAGTGCAGCACATTCGCGATATGCGCACTGAGTTTCTTGTGAAAGTGATGATGCGACAGAAACTGCAAATGCCAATTACTTCTTTCGTTGCAGCTCAGCGAGATGCTCTTGCCGACGTCACCCACACTTTGGGTCGCAGTGATGACGATTCGTTGGTGAGCGTGTGGAGACGTGAACAAGCACGTGCAGTGGTGCGATTTCTTGATGAACTTGAAGGTCGTCAAGCGCCTTCTCAAACGGATGACGTTGATGACTCAATGGTGCTGAGTGCGCGCAACCAATTGCGGGGATCCGTGGTGAGCGTTCAACATGGCGACATCTTGTCGTCGGTGAAAGTCGCCATTGATGCTGGCCAAACCATGACGTCCACCGTGACGCGGGAAGCGGCTCGTGCCTTACGGCTTTCGCCAGGGTCTCCCGTGACCGCACTGTGTAAAGCCACCGATGTCTTCTTGGGTGTGTCGGGGGCTGCTGACAGCCGATAGCCGGTTTCAGTTCAGCGTTTCGTTGCTAGGGTGACAGTCCGATATTCGGGGCTGTAGCTCAGTTGGCAGAGCGCTTGCATGGCATGCAAGAGGTCACGGGTTCAATTCCCGTCAGCTCCACCATTTGCTCCATTTTCGGACGTTCTCCAAGCAGAACAAGGGCGCGCAACTACGATGACTCAATGCCGTTGGTGACCATTGTGATGCGGACCTACGAGCGTCCCGTCTTTTTGGCTCGAGCTTTGGCCAGTGTGTGCGGTCAAACGTTCAACGATTGGGAACTCATCGTTGTGAACAACGGTGGCGATCCGCAACGTGTTGACAATCTGGTGCGACTGACGCACCTGTCCTATCCGGGCTCGTTGATTCGAGTAATTCACTTGGCAGATCGCGTCGGCATGGAAGAGGCCTCCAACACGGCGCTTCGTGACTCGTCATCTGAATTCTTTGTCATCCATGACGACGATGATTCGTGGAAGCCGCGTTACTTGGACGTTGCGGTTGGCGAGTTACAGAAGAATCCCGCTGCAAGTGCAGTGGTGACTGGTGTCGTGCGTGTGCATGAAACCTTCAAGAGTGGGCGAGTGTGGCCAGTAGAAAACGAAATATTCTATCTCACGCAAGAACGGCTAACGACGGCAGGAATGATTGGCAACAACACGTTCCCACCAATTGCTGCACTGTTTCGACGTTCGGTGATTGATCGCGTTGGCTACTTCGATTCTTCGTTACCTGTGTTGGGTGATTGGGAGTTCAATCTTCGGGCGCTGTCTATTGGTGAATTTGTCTTTCATCCAGAGCGACTCGCGAATTATCACACCCGCACTCCGGACAGTGATGTGGCGGCTGGTAACTCCATCACGGTGGGACAGAACCTTCATCAAGACATCAAGACGCAACTCCAAGCACGATGGGACAATGAGCCCGGCAACGGTGTGGTGTCCAAAGGAGAGTGGTCTCGTCTTGCATACGCGCAGATGCAGGCCGATGACGCCGCGCGAGATGCTGCCGAAGCAGAACGGGTTGCCGAACAAGGAAGCGCGTTGCAACGTGTGCGCCGAATAGTAAGAGCAGTCCTCTCGCCACACCGTGCAATGCGTGCTGTGGTTCGACGAGTGAGATTTCGGGTGGGGCGATGACGAGAGTGCTTACACCGCAAGAGTTATTGGATGCACATCCAGAGAAGCGCATCGTCTCGCTTGACTTCTTTGACACATTGGTGACGCGGTCTGTTGTTCAACCAACTCATGTATTTGCACAGATGGAACGACAACTTGTCGAAGAGTTTGGATACCGCTGGAGAGGTTTTGCACGGACTCGAGTCAACATAGAACACGACATTCGAGTGTCGCTTGCTCGCGATGGTGCAGTGAGAGATGTCTCTCACGATGAGATTTTGTCTGACGTGCAGAAGCACTATCAGTTGTCACCAGAGATGGTGGAACGTCTTCGCAACATGGAATGCGATCTAGAAGTCAGCATGGCTCGGCCTGTGCCGTTTGGGGTTGAGGTTGCTCGAATCGCCATGCAGCGAGGCCTGAGAGTTGTCATCGTGAGCGACAACTACATGCCGTCTCAGCACATTGTGCGAATGGCCCATGCCGCAGGACTGTCATGGGTGGAGCCCAGTCAGATCTTTGTCAGTTGCGAACACGGAGGCATGAAGCAGAATGGGTCACTGTGGAAGACAGTTGTTAACGCACTCGGTGTTCCTGCTTCCAGCATTCTTCATCTTGGTGATCACGAGATTCCAGACCATACCGAACCTTCGAAGTTGGGTATTGCGTGCCATGTTGATGCCCGCAGTTCACAGTGGCATCGCCACTCGCTGAACACCATGCCAGATGTTCTGGCATTCTCGCGATTGGAAGCGTGGCAGCGCGACACGTCATTCAATGATCAACTACGTGTGTCGCAACTCTTGGGTGGCGGCGTTGTCGCAATGATGGTGGCGGCTCAGGTGAAAGATTGTCTCACCGAAGTTAAGTCACGCAATATTGCTGGGATTCATTTCGCAGCACGAGACGGGTGGATGGCGAATGCTGTGTGGCAACAACTTCGTCACTCGTCGTCAGCGATGCCCGATGCGAGTTACTTGTCGTTCTCACGTTCGGTGATTGGGCGTGCGAATATTCGCAATGTCAATGAAGAAACCGCGATTCGCTTTATTGACGAGCATGAAGAGCTAACGCCACGTCGACTATCTCAGCGATTTGGATGCCCCATCTCCACACACGTCGGTCGTGACGAGAAAATTGACTCTGCAATGGCACGCCGCATCATGTTGGACAACAGTGATGCAATTGTGGCGGCCTCGTCTGAGCTACGCCATCGAGTCATCGGTCATTTACGCACAAACAATGTCCTCACGCCGGGTCATCACATTGTTGTTGATCTCGGCTGGCGTGGTTCCACAATGGCCGACATGGCAGAACTGGTAACTGAAGCCACGAATGGCGCCACCACCATTGAAGGTCGATTCCTTGGTTTGTATTGGGATGCCACGATGAATCGCGTACGCCTCCCTCTCCACGGATATGCCATGGATGACTTGGGTCCACTCAATGACAACATTCGACTTCTTGGTGCTGTTCGACTGTTTGAATTCCTAGTGACTGCACCACACGGTTCTGTTGTGGACTTTCAGGGTGCCGATCAGAACTTTGAGCCGGTGTATGCGAGTCAATCACATCGTTCGTCACATGAAGCCACATTCATTGATTCGGTGTTGAGTCACGCAGTTGACGGTGCTGTCCAGATTTTGGAGAACCGACATCCATCAGGAGTGGCTGCTGATGACATCACGCCTGAGTCGGTGTGGGCCGCAATGATGCAAGTGGCGCACACGCCTCGTGCAGATGAATTAGACGCACTCACAGAGCATGTGCACGTGGCGTCGGTTGATCACGCAGACGGCGGAATTCCGATTGTTGCGCCCGCACCAACGTGGTCGTCGACTATTCCGCTTCAGTGGTATTCGCAAATTTATGACGACACCATGAAGACGCGATGGTTCCAGGGGTCCCTCCGGGATTGGCATCGACATGAGTCATCGCGTGATTTCGCCGAAGGTGTCATGCGGTTGTGGCCATTCATGGGGCCAGTGTGGTGTGACGCACCGTAGGGTGTGTGCGTGATTATTGACGTTCAGTTCAATCAAGGGTCTGCATCGTGGCCACAATTACGTGAAGGTGTTCTCGCTGCAGAGGCCGCTGGTTTCTCGACAGTGTGGAACCTCGATCACTTCTCCGGTGCAATGTTCAAGTCGGACTCAATGATGGAGTGCTTCACGAGTCTCTCGGCATGGGCAACGGTGACCTCAACTATCAATGTGGGAACCCTTGTGACCAACATCAACAATCGTCATCCGGGATTGTTGGCAAACATTGTCAGCACCTTGCAGGACATTTCCTCGGGTCGATTGATTCTCGGTGTGGGTGCTGGTACGTCGCCAAACAGTCCCTATGGCGCAGAGCAACGCGCATTGAAAATGGATGTCCTCACTCCAATGTCTGCGCGACACGAAAAGTTGTTAGAGAACATTGCAATGATGAAATCCATTTGGGCTGAAGAGCGCGATGAATCATTTATCGGATTCCCGCGACCTCATCGCGAGCCGCCCATCATCGTTGGTGTCAACAGCATTGGGCTTGCAACACTCGCTGGGCGCCATTTCAACGGTGTGAACACTCGCTTCAATCATCCAGACCGGGCAGAACTAATTGCGGCCGCCAAGAGCGCCCATGGAGAAGGCGAGTTTGATGTGTCGGTGTGGTCGCCATTTGTTCCCGAATACGCAGACCCTGAACATCCATTCCATAAAGAGCTGGCTGCTGATGGTGTGACGCGACTCATCATGTTCGACCACGGTGCACCGCACCTGGAGACGATTGAAAAAACTGGCCGCTACTTAGCCTGAGCAAACACTGGCTCACCAGCGGCAATTCGCCACTTGATGGCCTTCGTCATGATGAAGATCATCATGGGGATCGTGAAGTAGTTGATGACGGACATGATGACGTCGTTCAACATCCAGCCATACACCATCCATGATGCGGCAGAAATAATGGTCATCAGCCAGCTTGCGACTGAAATTCCGTGAAGATTTTCTGTCTTAATGACATGACGCACTTGTGGCATGAGAGATGTGACGCTCATGGTGGTGGCCATCCAGCCAACAACAGATGGCGACGCCGGAATGGTGATGAGCACGAGTCCTGCAAGAACCGCAGCAAACTTTGCCAGCAGTGACACTTTCATTGAGCCGTGACGAAGCAACACGCTGATGATGATGAGTTGTGCCGTGATGAATTGTCCGTTGGAGATCCAGATTGCTTCACGGCTCATGGAGATTCCATATGAGAACCACAACGCGGATCCAACGAGTCCGTGGGCAATGCTGAACGGGGAGATTCCATGCGAGGTGTCATGGCGAACCATTCGCCACACTTGTGGCCACACGAAAATGAGACTGGTGAACGAGCACCAGATGCCCATGACGGTATTCATTATTTGACGACGATGCTGACGGTTCGGCCGCGAACCACGATTGTCTTCAGCGGCGTCTTTCCTTCAAGTGCCGCAACAACATTGTCCAATGCCATGGCCGCTGCAATGTGAGCATCGTCATCTGCATCTGGTGCGATAGAGATTCGTCCACGAACTTTGCCGTTCACTTGTACAGGTACCTCAATGGTGTCTTCCACCAAGAGAGCGGGGTCTGCAGAAGGGAATGGTTCGTAGGTCACGGTGGTGGTGTGGCCGAGGCGGTGCCAGAGTTCTTCTGCAAGGTGTGGACACAATGGCGACAACATTTGCACCATGGGCTCTACAAGAGAACGTGGTGATGAACCTGTTGTGGTGCTGTGTTGTGTGAGTGCGTTATTGAAGTCAATCAACTTTGCAATCACCGTGTTGAATCGCAATCCGGCCATGTCTGCTTCAACACCTGCAATGGTGCGATGCAAGTGGCGCATCAATTCCTCTGGTGCGACATTGTCTGTCACTGTGAGGTCGCCAGTATCTTCGTCGACTATGTTTCGCCAGAAGCGCTGCAAGAAACGCTGCATCCCAATGACATCGCGAGTGTTCCACGGACGACTTGCATCGAGTGGGCCCATTGCCATTTCGTAGAGACGGAATGTGTCGGCGCCGAATTCTTCGTACATCTCGTCTGGAGTAACGACATTCTTCAGGCTCTTGCCCATCTTTCCGTATTCACGGGTGACTGATTCGCCGTTCCATGAATAGGTTCCGTTGTCCTCAATGACTTCGTTCGCGGGAACTGTTTGTCCTCGCGAGTCACGGTACGCATACGCCTGGATGTATCCCTGGTTGAAGAGACGATGGAAGGGCTCTTCGCTGCTGACGTGGCCGAGATCAAACAACACTTTGTGCCAGAACCGTGCGTACAGCAAGTGAAGAACCGCATGCTCAACACCACCGACATAAAGATCGACTCCGCCTGTGTGCCCATCGCCTTGTGGCCCCATCCAGTAGCGCTCGACTTCAGGGTCAATGAACGCTTCGGTGTTGGTGGGGTCGAGATAACGCATCTCGTACCAACATGACCCAGCCCACTGCGGCATCACGTTGACTTCGCGTCGATACTCACGTGCGCCATCGCCCAAGTCAAGACTGACGGTGGTCCATTCCTTCACGCGTGCGAGCGGGGGAATGGGATCGCTATCTGCGTCATTGGGGTCGAGAGCGGTTGGTTTGAAGTCGGCAAGTTCTGGTAACAACACCGGCAACGCCGATTCTGGAACTGCGTGTGCATTGCCGTGTTCGTCATAGACAATGGGGAATGGTTCGCCCCAGTAACGCTGGCGAGAGAACAACCAATCTCGCAAGCGATACGTGGTGGTGGGTGTGCCGTGGCCGTTGCGTTGCAGCCACTCATTCATGCGTGCTTTTGCTTCGGCAATCGATGTGAGCCCGTTGAGACTGACCGAATCATTCGCGGAGTCGATGTATTCACCATCGCCATCGAATGCTTTTGGCCATGTGCTGCAATCTGTCGAAGGCGCGATGTTGTTCTGTTCAAACCATGACGCTGGTGGCATTGCCGTGGCGATGATGGGCAAGTTGTATGCACGAGCAAATTCAAAGTCGCGTTGATCACCGCTTGGCACGGCCATGATGGCGCCGGTGCCATAGCCCATCAACACATAGTCAGCAATGTAAATAGGTATCTGTGCACCCGAGACAGGGTTAGTGGCATACGAGCCAGTGAAGACACCTGTTTTTTCTTTTGAATCGTCTTGACGTTCGTCGTCACCCTTTGCTGCAGCAGCACGCTGATATTTCGTGACCGCATCTTCCGCGTCTGCAGTTGTGAGCGCTTCAACAAATGGATGCTCTGGCGACAACACCATGAATGTTGCACCGAACAATGTGTCTGGTCGCGTGGTGAAGACTTCCAACGGGCCTGCAGGAGATGCGAATGTGACGCGAGCGCCATCGCTGCGACCAATCCAGTTGCGTTGCATCAACTTGATGGGTTCTGGCCAGTCAAGTCGGTCGAGATCGTCGATGAGTCGGTCTGCATACGCAGTGATGCGCATCATCCATTGACGCATGTTGCGCTTGAACACGGGATAGTTGCCAATGTCGCTGCGCCCATCTGCGGTGACTTCCTCGTTGGCGAGAATGGTGCCAAGTCCTGGACACCAGTTCACCGGTGCATCAGTGAGATATGCCAAACGGTGCGCATCGATGTAGTCATGGCGTTCTTGTGCGGACATGTCTGCCCACGTGCGACCGCCGGGAAGTTCACGCGAGCCGGATTCACATTCAGAAACGAGCTCTTCAATGCGACGAGCGCGCCCTTGTGTGGTGTCGTACCACGCGCCGTGAACCTGCAAGAAGATCCATTGCGTCCACTTGTAAAACGCTTCATCGGTGGTACTGACGCTGCGACGTGCGTCGTGACCTAGACCAAGACGACGAAGTTGACGCCGCATGTTTGCGATGTTTGATTCGGTGTTGATGCGTGGATGAACGCCAGTGGTGATGGCGTGTTGTTCTGCTGGCAATCCGAAACTGTCGTATCCAAGAGTGTGCAGAACGTTGAAGCCCTTCATTCTCTTGAAGCGCGCATAGACATCGGTGCCGATGTATCCGAGTGGGTGACCCACGTGAAGTCCCGCGCCAGATGGATACGGGAACATGTCGAGAATGAATGCTTTTGGCTTGCCGGCCAATCTGTCGAGATCTTTCAGAGGACCCGCAGGGTTTGGTGCGTTGTAGGTGCCTTCTGACTCCCAGGTGTCTTGCCAGCGCGACTCAATGTCGGCAGCTAAACGTGCCGAATATCGAAAAGGAGGAAAATTTGTTGCGCCAGAAGGGGAGGGCGTCGCCGATTCAGTCATGATTGTGCCATTCTAGGTGGCGTGTCTAAGCAACGCCCAAGGTCCGGTCGCCGTCAACCCAAGGGTGGTTCCTCGCACGGATATCCCCGTACTGCTCGATTGTCGGAAGTTCTTCGTGAAGTGATTGCGGACGAACTCACAAAGATTGACGACGAGCGTCTCGATTTGGTGACGGTGACTGCAATTGACGTTGACCCAGAAATGAACCGAGCCATCGTGTATTTCGACTCCATGTTTGGTGAAGAGGGCGACGAAGGAGTCATTGAGGCACTTCTTGAACATCGTGCTCGCATGCAGGCGTCTATTAATCGTCAGATGCATGCTCGAAAGACTCCCATCTTGTCGTTCAAGCCAGACGAAGTTATTCGTAGTGCGGCTCGAATTGAAGAGTTACTTCGCCGTCAACCAGACGCGTCACCCATCGTCCCTGACGACGCAGAGTAAATCGTGGCGAGACGCCGACCTCCCACCGTGCACGGTCTCGTGCTGTTGGACAAACCTGCAGGAATGACAAGCCATGATGCTGTCTACAAGTTGCGCAAACATTTCGGCGAGAAGCGCATTGGTCATGCGGGCACATTGGATCCAGACGCAACCGGCTTGTTGGTAATTGGTGTGGGTAACGCCACGCGTTTGTTTCGTTTCATGGAAAACATGGACAAGACGTATTCGTGCGAGATTGTGTTTGGTTCAACAACGGACACGTTGGATGATTCCGGAACCGTTACCAACACGTTTGACATGGCTGCACCGTCAATTGAACACGTGAGAGACGTCATCGCTGCGCAGTTCACGGGTGACATCTTGCAAGTACCACCGATGGTGTCGGCGTTGAAAGTGGATGGAGTTCGTTTGCATCAACTTGCACGAGAGGGAATCGAAGTCGAGCGCGAAGCGCGGCCCATCACGGTGTATTCATTTGACGTTGAACCAACAGGTAACCCCATGGTGATTCGCGCAATGGTGCGCTGCGGTGGTGGCACCTACATTCGCTCGTTGGGTGCAGATCTAGGAACCGCACTCGGTGGTGGCGCACATATTCGAACCCTTCGACGTCATTCATCCGGACCATATTCGCTTGATGAATCGTGCACATTGGAAGACCCGGTGCTTCTTCCCGTGGAAGAAGCAGTGCGTGCGTTAACAACACACGTTCTCACCGATGCTGAAATTGACGATGTTCTCTATGGCCGAGTGCGGGACGCATGGGATGGAGATGGTCCGTGGGCTGCCACGAATGCGGCGGGCGAACTGATTGCGGTGTTTGAGTTGTGGAAAGACCGCATTGCCAAACCAACGGTGGTGTTTGGTGGGAGATAGCGTTATATCTCGTGCGCGTTATCACTGATCTCTCTGTGAGCCCATGGCTAGATCAACGAGCAGTGGTCACCATTGGCGCCTACGACGGCGTTCATCTCGGTCATCGCGCGGTGATTCGACAAGTTCGTCAACGAGCAGCAGAACTCGGCGCTCTCAGTGTGGTGGTGACGTTCGATAGGCACCCGGCCAGTGTTGTGAGACCAGACGCTGCGCCACGATTGCTGACGACTCCCGACCAAAAAATTGAATTTTTGTCCCAGACGGGCGTTGATGCAGTCGTTGTTGTTCCGTTCAGTGCAGAACAAGCAAAAGAAACACCAGTTGATTTCGTGACACGTGTACTTGTGGATGCGTTGCGAACCCAAGCTGTCATTGTTGGGTCGGACTTTCACTTTGGTCACATGCGACAGGGAAATGTCACGTTGCTGCGCGAGATGGGCGAGCGCCATGACTTCTCTTGTGAACCGGTTGTTCTCGTACCGCGAGCCGATGGAGTGAATGAACCAGTGAGTTCCACCGCAATTCGCCGTGCGCTTGCCGGCGGAGAAATTGACAGCGCAACTCGCATGTTGGGGCGGGCGCATGAAGTGCGTGGCGTGGTGATTGAAGGCGATCAACGCGGTCGCACCATTGGTTTCCCCACAGCGAATGTCAACATCCCGACGGGCATGTGTTTGCCTGCAGACGGCGTGTACGCGGGTATCTATCGTCGGCCCGACGGCATTGAGTATTCGTGCGCCATCAACTTGGGTCGACGCCCCACGTTCTATGCCAACCAGGACTACTCACTGTTGGAAGCGTTTCTTCTTGATTTCAGTGGTGATCTCTATGGCGAGGAAGCGGCCGTTCAATTTGTTGCGTTCTTGCGCAGCGAAAAGCAATTCGGCGGTCTCGATGAATTGAAAGAGCAGTTGGTGAAAGACATCGACAGTGCTCGCGCCGCTGTGCTTGCACGACGCGGCAACTAGATCTCGCTGCAGTTACGCCACGTCGTCGCTTTCCAACAACTTGTATGCAGTGTTGCGTTGTGCAAGTTGACGACGCAGTGGTGCAACCACTTCGCTGAACCTTCCCTCGGTCATGGCTTGGCCGTGATTGGCACCCGCCGCGCGAGAGATGTTTTCATCCATCAATGTTCCGCCAAGGTCATTGCATCCGGCCTGGAGAAGTTGTGCCGTGCCGTGTGTTCCAATCTTCACCCAGCTTGCTTGCACGTTGTCAATGAGTCCGTCGTAGAAAATGCGGCCAATGGCGTGCATCAACACGGTCTCTCTGAACGTGGGGCCGCGACGAGACTTGCGTTGCAAATAGATAGGTGATGCCATGTGAACAAATGGCAACGGAATGAATTCAGTGAATCCACCAGTTTCCTTTTGCAGATCTCGAGTCACCACCATGTGCTTGGCCCATGAATCAGGATGCTCCACGCTTCCATACATGATGGTGATGTTGGAATGAAGACCAACCGAGTGTGCTTGTCGATGGCATTCCAACCACTCTTCAGTGTTCACTTTGTCGGAACACAGCACTTCGCGAACCTTGTCATCCAAAATCTCTGCTGCAGTGCCAGGCAGTGACGCAAGGCCAGCGTCTTTTAAGCGCAAGAGATACTCGCGCAATGATTCGCCGTTGCGATGCGCACCCTCAGTGACTTCAAGTGCAGTGAAACCATGAACATGCATGTCGGGAACCGCGGCCTTCACTGCTTTCGTGACATCGATGTAATAGTTGCCGTCGAAGTCCGGGTGAATGCCGCCCTGCAAGGTGACTTCAGTGGCGCCAAGGTCCCATGCCTCACGCGCTCTGTCTGCAATGTCGTCAAGCGTTAACAAGTACGGCGTGCCGCGCAAGTTGAGAGACAGTGGACCTTTTGAGAATCCACAGAACTTGCACTTGTAGGTGCATACGTTGGTGTAGTTGATGTTGCGGTTGTGCACCCACGTGACAACGTTGCCCACGGCATTGAATCGCAATTCGTCCGCGTAATCAGCAACAAAACCAACTTCTGGCCCGCGTGCACGGAACAGATCAATGACTTCCTGCTCGCCAAGTTCTTGTCCGTTGCGGTGACCTTCAATGATTTCTGCAACTCGACCGCGCGCAAACGGACGCGGATGCGGAACCAGTGTCATTGGCTTGACATTTGATCCCGAATACCACTGCGTTGATTTGTGTCCGACGAGAACAACCTCTGCGCCGTCATTCACAACATCTGCAGCAGTGACTTTCTCTGGCCAAATAGCGCCTGGGTCGTCGCGTCCAGCACCTTCGGCATCGCTTCTGTCAAGAACGGGGAAACGAAGATTGTCGTCTAGCCATGTCTCAGGCTTCGTTGCGAACTCTGGATAAATGGTGAGACGTGGTGCGAGAACAAACCCGCGATCTGCCGTGACATCACGCAATCGGTCGAGAGCTGGCCACGGGCGTTCTGGGTTTACATGGTCTGCAGTGACAGGGGAGACGCCGCCCCAGTCATCGATTCCTGCATCAAGCAAGACTCCGAAATCGTCGGACAAATTCGGTGGTGCTTGCAAGTGAACACTCGGCGGAAGAATGATGCGCGCAACCGCAATTGACCACAAGTACTCATCTTCTGGACACGGACGTGCCTTGTGCATTGCTGTGCCAGCCTTAGGCAAGAAGTTTTGAACAATGACTTCTTGCAAGTGTCCGTAACGGTGATGTGCTGCCGCGAGAAGAGCCAAGGCATCGAGACGATCTTGTCGTGTTTCACCGATGCCAACGAGAATTCCCGATGTAAATGGAATCGCAAGTTCTCCCGCAAGGCACAACGTGTCTATGCGGCGTTGTGGCTCTTTGTCTGGTGCACCGCGGTGGCATTCAAGATCATCGCGTAATGACTCCAGCATCATTCCTTGCGATGGCGATACGCGACGCAGCAAAGACAATTCGTCTTCGTACAACGCACCAGCATTTGCATGTGGAAGCAGTCCCGTTTCCTTCAATACCAACTCGGCCATGTCGTGCAAGTAGTGCACGGTGGAGTCATAACCGTTTTCTCGCAGCCATGTTGCGGCAACGTCGTATCGCAACTCGGGACGTTCGCCCAATGTGAAGAGTGCCTCGTGACACCCTTGGCGCGCGCCTTGTCGAGCAATCGCAAGAATGTCGTCGGGCAACAAATAAGGCTTTTCCAACCGTGCGGGCGGTTGGGCAAACGTGCAATAACCACATTTGTCGCGACACAACATGGTGAGCGGGATGAACACTTTGGGCGAAAAAGTGATTCGCGTGCCATGAGCCGCATCACGAATGTCGCGTGCGCGTGACATGACATCATCGAGTGAAGCATTCACTAAATCGGACAACGAGTCCTGAGTGAAGGGGAGCGATGAGAGAATCTCGTCGCGAGAGAACTGGCGCAACAAAGACAACACCTTTCAGGTGAGCACGGACGGATGGGTTTTGCCAGTGCCGGTCGACTGCCTGAGGGCGAGTTAGAAAGTGCCTCCACGCGGTCGTGTTGACCGAGCGATTCCTATCTTATGCCTCGAGGTCGGTGGAGTCTGCGTTGGAGATGGCCTCAAACATGGCAGACACGTTGTGGCTGCTCATGGGAACACGATGTCCCGTGCGGCTGATGAAGCTGAGCTGGACCCCAGTGGCGGGGTCAACAGCTGCAAACACCTGCTCGTGGCCCTCGTTATCAACCACAATGTCGGTGAGACGGGGGATTCCGGCCGAATCAAGTGCATCGCGGGTGATGCCAGCGTTGAAGACCTCAATCGCAATGTGCTGCACGCCCGAGCCATGCTCTGACAAGCGGCGGTGTACGGCCGGGTTGTGGTTGGGCCCCACAAGGACAACGGTGACGCCGCCGGCAACTGCATTGACAACTTCAGAGTCGTCGGTGGACGATGTGGTGAAGCCGAGTCCTTCAAAGAACGTCTTCGCCGAATCAACATCAGCAACTGCCACCACTACGTGATCGATGCGAACGGCGACGGTGTCTAATTCGCTTCGTAAACGATCGCCGGCATCTTTGGTGGGAGTTGGTTCATCGCGCGATTCAGCGGCCTCAATGCGGTGTGTCTCGGAGAGAAGCGTTCGAAACAATTGTTCTGCGAAATCTGCATCGATACCTGCATCGATGGCCCATTGACGACGCGTCTGCAACACATCGCGCACACGTTGTGGCTGAATGATGGAATCGCCCGAGTGCCCCTTCGTTTCTGCGACTTCGCGCACGATATTGATTCGCTGCGCGAGGAGTTGCACCAATGCAGCGTCGAGTTCATCAATTCGCGCACGAAGATGAGAAAGGTCTGGCGTTGTCATTTGTCTGCGTTCACGAGTCTTTCAACATGCTTTGCCAGCACGTCAATCTCAATGTTTACTGCGTCGCCTACTTTGCGATGTCCCAACGTTGTGACGTCGGAGGTATGTGGAATCACGGCGACTTCAAATGTGTCATCAGTGAGATTGAACACGGTGAGGCTGATGCCATCGACGGTGCAGCTACCTTTTTCCACCACGTACTTCATCAACTCGCGCGGGATGCGAACCACAAGTTGTGGCACTGGAGACACGATTTCACCCACTGCGTCGACATGACCCAACACGATGTGGCCACCAAAGCGACCATTCGCTTGCATGGGGCGTTCAAGGTTCACGGGGTCGCCAGCTTGAAGTCGGCCAAGGTTGGTGCGCGAGTAGGTCTCCTCTGACACATCGGCAATCCACCAATCGGCACCCTTTTCCACCACGGTGAGACAGCAGCCGTTCACAGCAATGGAGGCACCGATTCCGGAGTCCTCCAGCACGGTGGTGGCCGAAATCGTGAGTTTGGCGCCTTCTCGGGCCAGGACCGAGCCTTTTTCTTCAACAATTCCGGTGAACACCCTGAGGAGACTAATAGCCAGATGGGGTTGTAGGCACTGGGGAAAGGCTCCTAGCCTTGAAGAGTCTCCGTGGGCCCTGGCGCGCGGACGATGTTTGTCTCAACAGTTGGGACAAACGCCCTCTCGGACAAGAAGGAAAAGAGGCCTCCAATGTCGAAGAACGACACCATTGCAACGTACCGTCAGCACGGCACCGACACAGGTTCACCCGATGTGCAGATTGCGCTCCTCACAGACCGCATCAACCACCTCACGGCTCACCTTCAGACACACCCTAAAGATCACCACAGCCGTCGTGGCTTGTTGATGTTGGTGGGTCGTCGTCGCCGCATGCTCGATTACGTCCGCGACCGCGACATTGCTCGCTACCGCGAACTCATTGCAAAACTCGGCCTTCGCCGTTAATTCAGTTCTCCGCCAACACTTCAATTTGTTGTCGGTTGTCAGTCGAGAATTCCGCGCCATTTTCGTTTCGGCGGCGGGGTTGACGACTGGGAACCGGCGTTTGTTGGTGGACAACACAACAAAACATAAATAAGGGAGTTCCCATGGCTGACGCTATTCGCGTATCCGCACCCGTGTCGGGTTCAGACAAGACCATCACGTTCGAGACCGGAAAGCTTGCGACTCAATCGCAGGGCGCCGTTATCGCAACGATCGGTGGCACCACCGTCCTTGCAACAGCAAACGCCGCTCGTGGCGTGCGCGATGGCATCGACTTTTTCCCACTCACCGTCGACGTTGAAGAGCGTGCATATGCAGCAGGAAAAATTCCTGGCGCATTCTTCCGCCGTGAAGGTCGTCCATCAGAGCAGGCAATTCTCACCTGTCGTTTGATCGACCGCCCACTTCGCCCTGCTTTCCCAGACGGCTACCGCAACGAGACACAAGTTGTCATCACCGTTGTTGGTGTCGATATGGAAAACCCACACGACGTCATCGCAATTAACGCATCATCTGCTGCATTGATGGTGAGCGGTATTCCGTTCGAAGGTCCAATTGGCGCAGTTCGTATGGCGTTCTCACAAGATGGCGAATGGGTTCCTCATCCAACATACGCAGAAGGAAACAACGGAACATTTGAAATCGTTGTTGCCGGTCGCGAGCTTGACAACGGAGACGTCGCCATCATGATGGTGGAAGCAGGCGGAACCGAGAAGGCATTTGAGTTCTATGCAGAGGGCGCACCAAAGGTGTCCGAGCAAGTCATCGCTGATGGTCTCGAAGCATCAAAGCAGTGGATCAAAGAGTCCATTGGTTTGCAGCGTCAACTTGTTGCCAGCATCATCGCAACACGTGGCCCGATTGCTCCACTTGAGTACACACCAGTTCTTGACTACACCGACGAAATCTTCGCCGCCGTCGAGAAGGTTGCAACCTCAAAGTTGGCAACAGCAATCACCATTGCATTGAAGGCAGACCGCAACGCCGCAACAGACGCAGCAGCTGCAGAAACAGTTGCTGAATTGTGTGGCGAAGGTTCAGCATTCGCTGGCCAAGAAAAGGCTGTGAAGGAAGCTGTTCGCAGCCTCACAAAGAAGCTTGTTCGTAAGCGCGTTGTTGAAGAAGGAATTCGTATCGACGGTCGTGGTCCTCGTGACTTGCGTCCATTGTCCAGCGAAGTTGGCATCTTGCCTGCAGCACACGGAACCGGATTGTTCCAGCGTGGAGAAACTCAAGTTCTCAACGTGTGCACACTTGCAATGCCTCGCATGAACCAAATGTTGGACACATTGGGTCCAGATAACGAGAAGCGTTACATCCACCACTACAACATGGCTCCATGGGCAAATGGTGAGACTGGTCGCGTTGGTTCACCAAAGCGCCGCGAAATCGGCCACGGTGCACTCGCAGAGCGCGCACTTCTTCCTGTCATCCCAAGCCAAGACGAGTTCGCATACGCCATTCGTTTGGTGTCTGAAGTGTTGTCGTCAAACGGCTCCACCTCAATGGCTTCCGTGTGTTCATCCAGCTTGTCGTTGATGGACGCTGGTGTGCCCATCAAGGCGCCGGTGTCTGGTATCGCAATGGGTCTCATCTATGCAGAGGGCAAGTACCTCGCACTCACCGACATCCTCGGTGCTGAAGACGCATTCGGTGACATGGACTTCAAGGTTGCTGGTACAGAAGACGCAGTCACCGCCTTGCAGTTGGACACCAAGATCGACGGCATTCCAGCCGACGTTCTTGCGTCTGCATTGCAGCAGGCACGTGATGCACGTATGGCAATTCTTGAGTCAATGAACTCAGCACTTGCTGCGCCACGTTCAGAAGTTGGTGCAACTGCTCCGAAGATTGTTTCGTTCAACATTCCAATGGACAAGATCGGCGAAGTCATCGGACCAAAGGGCAAGGTCATCAACACCATTCAGCAAGAGACTGGTGCAGACATTGCAGTGGACGACGACGGCGCAGTCGGAATCGTCACCATCGGTTCACCAGACAGCTTCCGCGTGGAAGAAGCACGCGATCGCATTCTCGCAATCGTTGATCCTCCAACCGCAGAACTGAACGCCATCTACAACGGTCGTGTTGTCAGCACCACCAAGTTCGGCGCATTCGTCAACATCCTTCCTGGTCGTGACGGACTTGTTCACATCTCGAAGCTTGGTAACGGCCAGCGAGTCAACAACGTGGAAGACGTTTTGAACCTTGGCGATGAAATCCGCGTTCGCGTGGACGACATCGATGACAAGGGCAAGGTCAGCCTCACCCCAGTGGATGATGAAGGAAACGACATCCCAGGTGGCGGCGGTGGCGGTGGAGAACGCCGCGGGCGTCGTGACCGCGACGACCGTGGTGGACGAGATCGTGACCGTGGAGGTCGTGGTGGACGTGATCGTGACGACCGTGGACCACGTGAGCCACGCGAAGCACGCAGCGATGCACCAAAGGAAGTGTCGTTCGAAGACGAGTTCGAGAATGAACTTCGTTCAGAACTTGGCGACCTTGGCCCAGACACACGTGGAGATCGTGGCGACCGTAATCGTCGCCGTCGATAACACCCTCTAACGACTACGGTGACTCCCATGATTCGTGTGGGAGTTGTCGGAGCCGCTGGAAAAATGGGATCAACGGTGTGCGACGCTGTCGCTGCCGCTGAAGGACTACAACTTGCTGCCGCTGTCGACGTTGTCGGCGGCGGCAGTGTTGTTCATGGGCTCACCATCGCATCAGATTTGAAAGCGTTAGCCGACGCACAGTGCGACGTTGTCGTTGATTTCACCGTTGCAGACGCTGCTCGCAAGACTTTGCCGTGGTTGGCGTTACACGGAATGCATGCGGTGGTGGGAACCACCGGTTTTTCCGATGAGGACATTGCTTCTTTTGAAAAGGCGTTCACCGGAAGCAACTGTTTGATTGCCGCCAACTTTGCAATTGGCGCAGTCCTCATGATGAAGTTTGCCGAACAAGCTGCGCCATATTTTGAGACTGCTGAAATCATCGAGTTCCATCACAACGCGAAACAAGATGCCCCGAGTGGCTCCGCAATGGCAACGGCGCAACGCATGGCGGCTGCGAGTAGTGAGTGGGCCGCAGACCCAACGAAGCACGAGGTGATTCCGGGTGCTCGCGGAGGCGTTGGCCCCGGCGGCATTCACGTGCACGGTGTGCGCATGGTGGGCATGACCGCATCACAAGAAGTGATTCTTGGAACCGCGGGTCAAACACTTGTGATTCGCCACGACAGCAACGATCGCGTCAGCTTCATGCCTGGTGTGGTGTTGGCATGTCGACAGGTGGCGTCACTGAGTCACAGACTCACCATGGGCATTGATTCCCTGTTGTAAAAACAAAAGAGCCCGTCCTGCCGAAGCAGAACAGGCTCTCAGTGTGAAACGTTGTTACTTCAGTGCGCTGATTGCTGCGTCGTAGTTGGGCTCGTTTGCAATGTCGGACACCAACTCGGTGTGCAACACTTTGCCGCCTTCGTCAACAACGACAACGGCACGTGCAAGCAAGCCATTGAATGCACCTTCGTTGAGAAGCACACCAAATGCGTTGCCGAAGCCACCGCGGAATCCAGATGCATTCTGAACATTGGTGAGACCTTCTGAACCACAGAAGCGACCCTGTGCGAATGGCAAGTCGTTCGACACGCAATACACAACTGTGTTTTCGAGTGTTGATGCGACTTCGTTGAAACGACGAACGCTTTGTGCGCATGTTGGTGTGTCAACGCTGGGGAAGATGTTGAAGATCACGCGCTTGCCTGCAATGTCAGCGTTGCTGAAATCTTGCAAGGTTGCTGCCGTGAGTGTGAATGAGGGGAGCGATGCGCCCGGTGCTGGGAGATCGCCAACGGTGTTGACGGGGGTGCCGCCGAATGATGTCTGTGCCATGCCCGTGAGCATACGGCGCGAGCGCACTCATGCTTCGGGGGCGCCAGGAGACTTTCGTCGAGATGTCTGAAAGAATGTGATGGCAAACAGGATGCCAACAATCCACCACTGGTAATTGTCAATCCAGTCAAGGGCCGCACGAATCTGGTCTTCAAAGGCCTTTCCTCCGTACCACAGCACAATGAGTCGGAAAATAATGCCGGCAATGACAGAAGCAAAGAATTTTCGAGGTGCCATCTTCAGGTGACCCACCAAGAGACACACAATGTTTGACCCTGGCATAAAGAACACAGCCACCCAACCGGCGCGAATGGTGGCGGCTTCTGTCCATCGATAAATGCGAGGCATTTCGCCAACCTGGGATTCGGTCCAGCGAAGCGCGCGTTCTCCAAACTGGCGACCAACATAAAACAGCGCTGTGGCGGCGATCAGAAGTCGCACAAATCCAATCGCGAAGAACGGCAATGGGTCAATGTACGGAACTGAACCAAACAGGTTTCGATTGCGGGAACTCAACATCAGAATCAACACCGGATGGTCGTCAATCAGTGCTGGGCCGATATTGGTGCCGATGGTGCCGATGGCAAACAAGAACGATGTGAAGACCACCAGCATTTTCCGCATCCGTAGAACGGTATCGGGTTCAGCCTTTCTATCGACGGCAGGTAGTTGCTACGGTTTCAGCAAGTGACGGGCACCTGCTCGCAGATAAAGGGGGACTTTATGAAGGGCTTAATGCAGCCAACTCAGTTGACCATCAATTACTTGTTTGATCGCGCTGAGAAATATCACCCTGACAAGAACATCATCACCGCAACGGCAGCCGGTATTGAACGAACCACCTACGGAGTGTGGGCCGACCGTACGCGCCGCTTGGCAACTGTGTTTGATCAGTTGGGAATTTCAAAGCATGGTCGCGTGGGAACATTTGCATGGAACACACAACGCCACCTTGAGTTGTACTTCGCTGCACCGTGTAGCGGTCGTGTTGCGCATACCTTGAACATTCGCTTGTTCCCAGAGCAGCTCACCTACATCGTTAATCACGCGGAAGACGAAGTCATTTTCATTGACACTTCCATCTATCCATTGATTGAGCCACTGTTGCCCACCTTCACCACGGTGAAGCATCTCGTGTTTATGTACGACGGTAAGGGCGAGGTGCCAACATCGGTTCCCGGTTACACCGTTCATGAATACGAAGCGTTGTTGGCTAATGCGCAGCCAGCACAGTGGCCCACCGACATTGACGAGAATCAAGCTGCTGCTATGTGTTACACCTCAGGCACCACTGGCAATCCAAAGGGCGTGGTGTACAGCCATCGCAGCACCTACTTGCACACCATGGGCACCATGCTTGCTGACTCTGTTGGAGTGTGTGAGTCCGACATCGTGTTGCCAGTTGTGCCGATGTTCCATGCGAACACATGGGGCCTTGCACATGCCGGTGTTGCAACAGGCGCAGACCTCGTGATGCCCGGACCAGATTTGTCTGGACCCGCGGTTGCGAAGTTGATTGTTGAAGAGAAGGTCACCGTTGCAGCTGGCGTGCCAACAATTTGGATGGCCGTGCTTCCCGAATTGAAAGGCAAGGACACATCGTCGTTGCGTTGCATTCCGTGTGGTGGTTCCGCTGTGCCGAAAGCTCTCAGCGAGGCATACCGCGAGCAAACCGGTCTTCCTATTTTGCAAGCCTGGGGTATGACAGAGACAAGCCCAATTGCTGCGGTGTGCACCATGTCGAAGGCGGATCGACTGCTGTCGCAAGAAGAGCAAGCAGAACTTCGCACCACCGTTGGTCAGATTGCATTCGGTGTGGAAATGCGTGTGGTGGAGCCAGGAACCACAACACCGTTGCCATGGGACGGTGAATCAAGTGGCGAGTTGCAGTGTGCTGGTCCGTGGATTGCGGCCAATTATTACAACGACCCACGTTCAGGTGAAAGCTTCACTGCAGATGGTTGGTTGCGCACCGGCGACGTTGCAGTCGTTGATGCAAAAGGACGCATTCGTCTCGTGGACCGCACCAAGGACCTCATCAAGTCGGGTGGTGAATGGATTTCGTCAGTCGATGTTGAAAATGAATTGATGTCGCATCCAAAGATTGCTGAAGCCGCCGTGATTGGCGTTCCTCATCCGAAGTGGAGCGAGCGTCCATTGGCATGTGTTGTCATCAAGCCAGGTGAAACCCTCACTAAGGAAGAAGTGATTGAACACTTGGTGCCACGTTTGGCGAAGTGGCAGTTGCCGGACGATGTGGTGTTCATCCCAGAAGTTCCAAAGACATCAGTGGGCAAGTTCTCAAAGAAGACACTGCGAGATCAGTTTGCTGATTATGTTCTTCCGGACGCCTAGTTAGTTGAACGTTCACGCACTCGGCGTGACTGTATGAAGATTGTTGCGCTTGCCGCTGCACAGAGCGCAAGCAGAATCAGTGATTGCGTTGCTAGCGGTTGCACTATGTGATTAGCGATGGTTGTTGTCATGTCCGAATATTGATCGGATACGAATGAGCTGGCCAATGGACCAGCGACTCGTGTCGCGAGAAAGACAACGAGGGCTGCCGCAGCAACTGAAATGACAATAAGGCGAATGCGGCGGTTCCCAGTCGGCTGCACAAAGAACGCCGCCGCCATTAGTACAATTGTCATGACAGGAAACATCCAGCGAAGTTGTTGCACCAGCGATGAGGCATCCCGTGCAGACTGAAGCGAATCGCCGCTGAGCAGAGTCAGTGAGGCGCTGGGTGCAGTCGCTGGTAGTAGCTCTGCGAGTTGCGGAAACTCAGCGCGCAAGTCATTAAGAATTGACTGCGCCAGTGGTTCAAGATTGATGCGCTGTGCCTGCAATTGCGTGATAGGTGTGTCCGATGTGAGCTGTGTGACGAGGGGTTCGTGTGCGGCACGAAGTGCGTTTGACCAGAATTCGCCGAATAAATCCGATGCGACAATTCGTGTTGCCAACTTTTCAAGAGATCTGACTGCTAATGGCGGCAATGAAAGGTCGGTAGTCAGCGATTGAACGAGGGCCGATGCGACCTCTTCTTGCACTACTGGCTCGGCGATGACAGTGTCTGCTGTTGCAACAAACGTGTCAGTCGAAAAAATTTGGGAATATCCCCATTGAGTGAGGAGGCTGGCGACCAAAAAGATGGATGCCAACCCAGCAAAGAGCCACGAGACGATTCCTCTTCGCATTTTTATAAGCGGCCAGAAGCAATAATTCGCTGAAGGAATGCCTTCGCGCGTTCTGATTGCGGGTTGCCAAGAACTTGAGATGGTGGGCCTTGCTCCACAATGCATCCGCCGTCAAGCACGCACACAACATCGCTGCTGTCGCGCGCGAATCCCATCTCATGAGTAGCCAACACAATTGTCATGCCGCTTGATTTCAATTCGCGCACCACATCAAGAACTTCGGCCACTAATTCGGGGTCGAGCGAACTTGTGATTTCATCAAGCAAGAGAACTTCTGGCTCAACCGCCAAGGCACGAACAATTGCGACTCGTTGTTGTTGTCCGCCAGACAATTGATCGGGATAGGAATTTGCTTTGTCCGCAAGTCCGAATCGTTCGAGAAGTTCCAACGCTTTCACGCGAGCTGTTGCTTTGTTGATGCCACGAGTGCGGGTGGGGGACAAAATGATGTTGTCCATCACGCTCATGTGGGGAAACAAGTTGAAACTCTGAAACACCATGCCAACTCGTTGACGGATGGGGTTGGCGTCAAGACCAGGAATGGAAATGTCCTCTCCGTCGAGATAGATCTCGCCATCATCAATGGGTTCCAGAAGATTGAGGCAACGCAGCAATGTGCTCTTGCCAGATCCGCTGGGGCCAATCAATGTGACAACCGAACCTTCTTCGATATCAAGTGAAATTCCATTCAGCACGGTGTGGGCGCCGTATGACTTCGTGAGGTTGTTGACAGAGATCTTCATGAGCGCACTCGAGTTCCGGTGGTGCGACGACGTTCCCGCTCCATGAGGTAATCCGTCATTCGTGTGAGAGGGATGGTGATGCACAAAAAGATGACAGCAGCTGCGACATACGGCGTGAAGTTCGCAAACTTTGACTTGTCAACTCCGGCGCGACGGAGAATCTCAATTGGCCCAATGAGGCTGACGAGCGCAACGTCTTTTTGAAGCGACACCATGTCGTTCATTAACGCAGGGACGACACGACGAATGGCTTGGGGAATCACCACGTGGCGCATTGTCTGCCAATGGGAGAGACCGAGTGATCGTGCGGCTGCTCGTTGAGATTCGTGCACGCTTTCAATGCCTGCGCGAAAGACTTCAGCAACATATGAGGCATAAGTGAGAATCAATGCGATGGAGCCCCAGAGAAGAGGGCTATTCCATGGGCGTTCTAGTCCGAGACCAGGAACGCCGAAACCAATGAGATAGATCCACAACAACACAGGGACACCGCGCATGATGTCGGTGTAGGCGATGGTGAATGCGCGAAGTGGAAATAGAGCAGGAGAGCGCGAGTTACGCGCCATGGCAACCAGCATGGCGAGAATCAAGATTGCGGGTGCGCTCCACAAGAAGATCTTGACGTCGAGCACGAATGCGTCAAGAAGGCGTGGGAAAGAATCACGGAACACATCGCCATTGAAGAATGACGTGCGTACGCGATTCCATCGCGGCATACGGGGGATGAAAATCACAATCGCGGTTACCACAACCAGCGAACTGATTGCGGCAACCGCGATACTGCGACGTTGACGAGATTTCTCGTATGCGACTCGCCGATTGATTGTGGAAACCATGATCTTCGACGAGTCGCTTACAACGAGTGATTACTTGAT
>Ga0172373_10000823_pt1 | contig 51221 bp, 44 predicted proteins | sample Lak10m_2_FD_114546 | JGI IMG/M metagenome (GOLD analysis project Ga0172373, IMG submission 114546) | Freshwater microbial communities from Kabuno Bay, South-Kivu, Congo - kab_092012_10m | ecosystem: Environmental > Aquatic > Freshwater > Lake | place: Democratic Republic of the Congo... | reverse complement strand
GTCGAGGCATTCGCTCAGATCGACAAGGAGGAGATCGACCCCATTCTCAGCATAACCACGAAAGCCGCCTGATCATGACCTCAGGCCATCTGGGAAATTACACCATCTTGACGGACGCTACCTATGCCTGTCGAAGGCTGAACGGGTTCGCTCTTTCGCCAGTCATACCCGGTGTCCAACAAGATGATACCGCCATCGGTATCGAAAAACCGCGTCAACGGACCCAGTATCATCATATCAAGGTCAATGAACAAAGCCCGCGCGCCGGGGGCAAGCGCGGCCACATCGGGGTGAAACAAGGCAAGCTTTCGCCAAACGCCAGGGGCGCGTATCTGTTCTGCGGAAAGGCCAATATCCGGGATCGGTGCGGTGATGATTTCAGCCTCCAGCCCGGCGCTGCAATCGGTAAGACAGATAAAGCGAAACGCGCCGCTTATATTTTCCCTGACCGCGCGGAAAAGCACGTTGACATAATCAGCGGGAAACAAAGGCCCCCATTTCATGCATATGACGACGCGGTCGCTTTGCATTTCTTCTCCAGCACCTTGATTTGCAGGCATCACTAGACATTCTGCCATAGCCTGTCCATACGGAGAGGATATGACAAACCAAAGCTGGCCTCATGACCCGCCACATCCTTTTCCTCACCGGCACTCGCGCCGATTTTGGCAAGCTGGAGCCGCTTGCGGCGGCGGCGCGGGATGCGGGGCATCGGGTTTCGTTCTTTGTGACCGGAATGCATATGCTCGAACGCTACGGGCTGACCAAGCTTGAGGTGCATCGGATGCCCGGCGTCGATGTGCATGAGTTCTTGAACCAGCGGCCGGGCGATCCGCAGGATGTTGTTCTGGCCAAGACGGTTACGGGGTTTTCCGACTATGTCACCGAACATCGCCCCGATCTGATCGTGCTGCATGGCGACCGGATCGAGGCGCTGGCCGGGGCGCTGGTGGCGGCGACGAATTATATCGCCTCGGCCCATATCGAGGGCGGCGAGGTTTCCGGCACGATCGACGAGGTTTTCCGCCACTGCAACACCAAGCTTTGCACGCATCACTTCGTCTCATCCGAAGCGGCCGCGCGCCGGGTGATGGCGCTGGGAGAGCCGGCGGATTCGATCCATGTGATCGGCAGCCCGGAGTTGGATTTTCATGCCGCGGACTCGGGCGTTACGCTGGAAGCCGTCAAGGCGCGCTATGGCATTGCCTTTGCCGATTACGGCATTGTGGTTTTTCACCCCGTGACCAGCGAACAGGCCAGCATGGCCATGCAGGCAGACAAGCTTTTTGGCGCGCTGGAGCGCTCGGCGCGGCATTTCGTGGTGATCGCGCCGAACAACGATCCCGGCTCGCAGGCCATCTTTGAGGTGCTGAACCGGCTTTCGCCGGAACGCTTCCGTCTGATTCCCTCTATGCGCTTTGCCCATTTTTCAGAGCTGATGAAAAACGCCGCCTGCCTGATTGGCAATTCCAGCGCCGGGGTGCGTGAGGCGCCGTTTTTGGGTGTTGCGTCCTTGGATATTGGCACGCGGCAGACGAACCGGGCACAGGCCGCATCTGTCAGCGCCTGCGATGCGGCCGATACCGCCGCGATCGGGCAGTTTCTGGCGCAGGAATGGGGCCGGCGCCACCCGCCGCACAAAGGCTTTGGCGAAGGCCGCGCGGCAGACCGTTTCGCCACGACACTTGCCGATCCGGCCTTTTGGCAACGCGGCCTGCAAAAGGCCTTTCAGGATCTTGCCTGATCGGGAAGGCGCGGTTTTGCGCTGTTTTCCGGGTTATGGCGCGGGTCAGGCCTTGCGAATTCCGGCCTGCAATTGTTCGGAAAGCAGGAATTCGACCAGCCGGAAATCATAGGGCGTGTCGATGTCGTGGCAACGCTCTGCCGGCAGGACAAAGGGGATCACCCGGCCTTCGTAAATTGTTTGCGCCTGACGCAGATAGTCGGGGTGAACGACATAAACCACGCCGACATGTTCATAGACCACCGGCGCATCCTGCCGCGCCCAGACCCCGCCCGGCAAGGGTTTTGACACATGCAGCGCCCCGGTTGCATCGGGCTCGACAAGGTTGAAATAGGGGTTTTTGCGCGCCTCACAGACGCTCATGACCATGTCGGGATGCGCGGCCAGAAAGAGATCAAGCGCCCTGTCGATGTCTTCGGGCAGCCGCAGGGGCGAGGTGCAATCCAGATCCAGAAAGGCCGAAACCGGGCCGCTCAGCGCCTCGGCCGCGGCAAGCGCGTGCTGCCAGACACCCCATTTCGGCGCGGTATCGGTGGCAAGCTCGGCCGGGCGCAGGCCAATAGCCAAAGCCCCCCGCTTCACCGCATGGTCATAAATCGCCTCGTCATCGGTCGAAACCACAACGGCCCCGACCCGCGGGTTCGCGAAAAGCTGGTCAAGCGACCAATCTATCAGCGCCTTGCCACAAATCGGGCGAAAATTTTTGCCCGGAACCCCTTTGGAGCCTTTTCTGGCACCGATATGCCCCAAGATCATGGTCATAGCCCTTGTTCACTCATTGGCCTTGTTGGATGCGCGCAAACAGATCGGAATAATATGTAATCAGGCGCTGGCGGGTCCGGCCCAAGGCACGGTCAGACCAGATCAGGCGCCGGCCCTTGCGGTCCACCACCTCGGCGCCTTCGGGCAAAGACAGCAGCTCCTGACCCTTCACATCATCGCCCGGAAGCGTAATGGCAACCAGACCATCCCAGCGCTTTTGCAACCAGGGCAGGCGGGCGCGCAGGTAAATCAGCCAGGGCCAGGGCCACATGAATTCGGTCGGGAATTTCACGGCAAGCGATTTTGGGATGGCGCGCATGGTTGGCTGGGCGGCCCATGAAATGAACCGCTCATCCGCCACCATGGGCCGCACCCCCATGCCTGCATGGCGTTGATACAACTCACGAAACCTCTGCGCGACAAAGGTGCAATGGCGCGGGTGGAAGATGATGATCGAGGAGTTGCCCCGCGCGTAACGGCGGCCATTGGTCAGCCGATACAACACCCGCCCAATGGGGCCAAAGGGCACCACAACGCTTTGCAGCATCGCGATGGTCCGATCGGTAACAAAAAGGTCCAGAAACCGCGTCACATCGCCAAGGATCAAAGTGTCAATGTCGATATAGATGGCAGGCAGATCATCGGGCACGACCCCGGCCTCAAACATCGCCAGCTTGGCCTGACAGCCGCCTTTGCAGAATTCGGGCTTCAGGAAGAATTCCGGGAAAGGCCGGGTCTGCACATGGGGGGCCAAGCCGGGGCGTTCACGATCGGTGATCAGCACGACACGCGGCGGATGCGCCGCGCCGCGCTCTACCGTTTCGATCAGCGCGTTCAGCTCTGCCACGGGGTATTTCGTGCCCCATAAGACAACGACAAGTTGCCACTTGGGCGCGGTCGGTTGCATGATACCCTCTTGGCGGTGTGAGCTATTGCCCGCAACATCTGGCAGCACTTGCAAAAAGTCAAGCAAGCCCCCCGCTCCCTGCCGGCGGCGCGCGGGGGTCAGTCGCCGTAAATGGCGGCAAGAATGCGGGGCGGGGTCAGCGGCAGATCGGTCAGTTCGGTGCCAAGGGCTGCGTTCACCGCATTGACCACGGCAGCGGCGACGGGGATGGTGGCAATCTCGCCCACGGCCTTGGCCCCGAACGGGCCGCTCGGCTCACCCGCCTCGATCAGCCGGACCGCGACCGGCGGCATTTCCAGACTGTTGGCCATGATATAGCGCGCGAAACTCTGCCCGCCCATGCGGCCGGTTTGCGGGTCATTGGCGACATCTTCGAACAGGGCATAGCCGATGCCGATCTGGACGCCGCCGTGGATCTGGCCTTCGACCAGCATCGGGTTGATGGCGCGGCCGATGTCATGGGCGGCCAGATAGTCGATGACACGGACAAGGCCGGTCAGGCTGTCCACCTCGACCTCGGCAAAATGCGCGGCGTGGGAACTGGGGTTGGCGGTGGCGGCATGGGTCACGGTGGCGGCGGGCAGGTCCAGCCCGGCATGGGCCAGATCGGCGGCCAGCCGGGCAAGCGTGACAGACGCGCCCGAACGCAGGTTCATAAGCCCACCATCGGCCAAGAGCAGATCTTCGGGCGCGACATTGGCCAAAAGCCCCGCCGCGCTGCGGATTTTGGCCGCCAGCGCCAGCGCGGTCAGCCGCGTGGCCTCGCCCTGAACATAGGTCATGCGGCTGGCACGCGTGCCCAGATCATAGCCGCAAAGATCGGTATCGGCCTCGATAATATGCAGCGCGGCGGGGGTAAGGCCCAGAACCTCGGCGGCGATCTGCGCCAGCGTGGTGTTCGAACCGCAGCCAAGATCGTGCAGCGCCGAAACCATGGTGATGCGGCCATCGGCACCCAGCGTCATGGTCATGGTGGTTTGTTCGTCTGAGCCGGGAAAGCAGCCGTTGACATGGGCCGCTGCCGCCATACCCACCCCGCGGCGCAAACGTCCGCTATCGCGCGGGCGGGCGCTGCGTTCGGCCCAGCGAAACGCCGCCGCCCCTTCGCGCAGGCAATCGGCAAGCCGGGCATTGCCCACACAAAGCCCGCTATAGGGTTCGCGCGCGCCCGGTGCGATGGCATTGGCCAGCCGCAGCGCCACCGGATCAAACCCGGCGCGGCGGGCGGCAATATCCAGATGGATTTCCCCCGCCGCATTGATCTGGGGCGAGCCATAGCCGCGAAAAGCCCCGGTGGGCGGGGTATTGGTGTAAACCGCGCGGCCCTCGTAATGTTCGGCCGCGATGTCATAAAGCCGGACATGGCGTTGCAGCATGGATCCGGGCAGGTAATTGCCGCCGGTGACATAGGCGCCGATGTCGATCAGGGTTTCGGTTTCGCGTGCAAGGATGCGGCCTTCTGCCGAAAGGGCGCTGCGGATGCGGGTTGTGGTGGCGCTGCGCATCCTTGTCGAGGTGAAGGTCTGCCGCCGGTCACAGGCCAGCCGCACCGGGCGGCCCAGCCTGCGGGCGATTTCGGCCGCGACAGGTTCCAGCACGGGTTCCGCCTTGCCGCCAAAAGAGCCGCCGATCGGGGTTTTTATCACATGCACATCTGCCGCCGTCAGGCCAAGCGCGCGGGCGACCACCACCTGCACGGCATGAACGCTTTGGCAAGGCGCCATGACACAAACGCGGCCATCGGCTTCGGGCAAGGCAATGGCGACGTGGTTTTCAATGGCGCAATGGTGGGTCTTTGGGGTGCGGACCGTGGTTTCGGTGATATGGGCGGCGGCGGCAAAACCGGCCGCCACATTGCCCAGATCAAAATCGCGGCTGGCCACGGGGTTCAAAAAGCTGGGCTCGCCCGCGGCATCAAACAGCGGCCCGCGCATCTGATCGGCGGCTTCGGGGGTCAGGCAGGCGGGCAGCGGGGCATAATCTACCCGCAGCAGATCCAGCGCCGCTTCGGCCTGCATCAGGTTTTCCGCCACGACCACCGCCACGCGGTCGCCAATATGGCGCAGGGTTTCAGGAAACATGGTTTCATCGGCATCGGCCTCTTGGCCTTCGAACCAGATCGAGCTGTTGTAGTGATGCGCCGGCATGTTGCCATGCCAAAACACCCCCAGCACCCCCGGCGCGGCCAGCGCGGCACGGGCATCAAGCGACAGGATGCGGGCATGGGGGTGCGGGCTGGTCAGCAAAAGCCCATGGGTCAGCCCTTCGATCGCAAGATCAGCGGCATAGCGCATCTGGCCTGTGGCCTTGGCCAGCCCTTCCAGCATCGGTTCGCGGGTTCCTATGAAGGTCATGCTGCGGCCTCGATCTTGGACAATTGTGCAAGCAAATCTGCCGCCAGCCCCCGCGCCGCCAGCGCCTTGTAACGGGTTGAGGCGCGGCCCGGATTGGCGGCGGCGAGCGCCTGCGCAACCGCCTCGGCAAAGCCCGGTTCGCCCTTGTTCAAAAGGGCCTCGGCTGCGGCCAGGTGCAACGGCACGGGGCCAACCGCTCCGGCATAAAGCCGCAGCGCCCCCGCTGTGCCTGCCGCTGCCAGCGTCAGCCGCGAAATTGCCGGTTCCTGCCGCGGACCAAGTTTGACGAACCCGCCCAAGGCCGGAGCATCCGCGATGGGCAGATCAAAGCCCAAAATGACTTCGCCCATCGCCAATGCGGGGCGGCGCGCCAAGAGTTCGCCCAAGGGCAGCGCATGTTCCTGCCCGCCCCGCCACAGCCGCACCACGGCGCCCGCCGCCAAAAGCGCCGGCGTCAGATCGGCCGCGGCCGAACCATTGGCGACATTGCCGCCCAAAGTGGCGCGATTGCGGATCTGGGGAGAGCCGAAGACCCGCGCCGCCTGCGCCAAAACCGGGGCAAAGCGGGCAATCCGGTCATCCGTCGCAAGGCGTGCCACCGTAACCCCTGCGCCCAATATGAGCTTTGCCGCCGCCGTTTCCATATGGTCAAACCCGGCAAGGCGCGTCAGATCGACAATCACCCCGGTTTGCGGCAGGGCGGCTGGCGCAATCAGCCGGTCGGTCCCGCCGGCAATCAGCCAGGCGGCACGGTCAGGTGCCAGCACGGCGGCAAGTTCTGTCAGATCGCGCGGGGAAAGAACGCTTAACATGCCGCGCCCCCCGTGACAGCGTGGCTGGCCGCGTGGCGGCTTGCGGCCACCGAGCCAATGGCGCGGATGATCGCCACATAGCCGGTGCAGCGGCAGATATTGCCGGCAATGGCCTGACGGATCTCGGCCTCGGATGGGGTGGGATTGGCGCGCAACAGCCCCTCGGCCGCCATCACCATGCCGGGGGTGCAATAGCCGCATTGCACCGCACCTTCGCGCACGAAGGCCGCTTGCAGATCAGACGGGCCAGCTTGCGCCAACCCTTCGATGGTTTCGATCTGATGGCCCTCGGCCTGCGCTGCCAGCATCAGGCAGGAACAAACCGGCTGGCCATCCAACAGCACGGTGCAGGCCCCGCATTCGCCTTCAAGACAGCCCTCTTTCAGCCCGGTCAGCCCCGCCGCGCGCAGGGCGGTCGAAAGCCGGTCCTGCGGTTCTGCGGGCAATTCGGCCGTCTGGCCGTTCAGTATGAGCGAAACCTGCATTCGTGATGTCCGTCGATGGCGTCGGTGCGCCAAAGCTTAGCGCATGGTTGCCCAAATGCGGCGCCAGATTGCGACAAGGCTGTTTTCTGCCCGACCTGCGACCCCCGGTCGCATATGGACGGGTCATCATGCAGCCCCTATGCTGATTGCCATGCAATATTGGAAATATGTCCCGCCCCTTCGGGCAATGCTGGCAATCGAGGCGACGGCGCGGCTTGGCAATTTTTCACGCGCGGCGGCAGAGCTGAACATCACGCAATCCGCGGTCAGCCATCTGATCGCGGAAACCGAAGCAATGTTGGCCGTTCGGCTTTTTGATCGCGCCAGCCGCCCCGTGGCGCTGACCGAAGCCGGGCGGCGCTATGTGACGGCGCTGGTTTCCGGGCTGAACATGATCGGGGCCGAAGGCGCGGCCTTGCAGCGCAGCCGCAGCAATGTGCTGACGGTGTCGTGCAATCTGGCCTATGCCAATTTCTGGCTTCTGCCCCGGCTGAAGCTGTTTCACGATCTGCGCCCCGACATCGTGGTGAACATGGTCACCGCCTATCAGGGCCTGCCCGCGCTTTCGGGCGGGGTCGATCTGTCGATCCGCTTTGGCAAAGGGGCGTGGGAGGGCTGCACCGCGCAGCTTTTGTTCAAGGAAGCCATCCAACCCGTTGCCAGCCCTGCCTATCTTGAGCGGCGCGGCCCGGTGCGGGAACCGGCGGATCTGCTGGGGCACCAACTTTTGCACGCCCGTGCAGATGACAAAAGCTGGTATGACTGGGGACAATGGTTTGCCCATTTCGGCGTTGCGCACCCGCCTGTGCTGCCGGGGCCGGTCTATGACAACCACCTGATGCTGATGCAATCGGCCCTGGCGGGCGGCGGTATCGCGCTGGGCTGGATCGGCACGGCAACCGATTTCGTGCAGGCGGGCCAGCTTGTCGAGGTGCTGGCGCAAACGGTCGATGCCGCTGGCGGGGTTTATCTGGTGCATCGCAGCGACCGCGGGCTTTCCCCCGCCGCCGCGGCCTTTTCCGACTGGCTGTCGTCCGGCGCCGGCGTTTAGCTGCCCACGGGCACGATCAGCGCATCCACCGCCACGGCACCCGAGGCCGTGACCACAACCGGGTTGACGTCAATTTCCGCCACCACCCCGCGCAACGCCGCGCAAGCCTGCGAAAAGGCCGCAAGCGCCCCGGCAGCCGCGGCCATGTCGCGGGGGCTGTCGCCGCGAACCCCGTCGATCAGCCGGGCCAGTTTCAGCCGCCGGATCATCGCTTCGGCCTTTTCGGGGCCAAAAGGCGCGCGGGCGCAGGCGCGTTCGTCAAACAGTTCCACCAACGTGCCGCCTGGCGACACCATCACCAGCGGCCCGAAATCCGGGTCCATCACACAGCCGAAGGTCAGCTCTATCCCTTTTTCCGCCATGGCCTGCACGATCACCCTTGGCCCCAGCCGCCGCGCCAGATCGGCATAGGCCGCCTGCAAAGCCGCAAGATCGCGCAGGCCGACAATGACGCCGCCCATATCGCTTTTGTGATCAATCCCTTCGGCGGTTTTCAACACCAAGGGAAAGCCGATTTTGCGCGCGGCGGTTTCCAGCGCGGTGGCGCTGTCGCAAACCGCGCTTTGGGCTGTGGCCATGCCGAAAGAGCTGAGCAGCGCAAGGCTGGCAAATTCATCCATCGGTGCGGTCAACGGCCCGGCCCAAGGCGCAACTGGGGGCAAATCCGCCTCTGGCCGCTGGTCGGCCCAGGCCTGAAACCGCCGCACCGCGGCCATCATCGTGCCGGCCCCGTTCAGATAGGGCACCCCCAGATCGGCCAGTTCATCGGCCAGCCGCCGGTTATGGGCAAGGCCAAAGCTGGAATAAAGGAAACAGGGCTTTTCGGTCAGTTCTGGCAGCGATTTGGCAAGCGCCAAAACACCTTCTTCATAGATGTAATCATCGCGAAAATCCGCCTCCAGCCCCAGCATCGAAACTTCGGGGGCCTCAGCCAGCACCTTCAGGCCGCGCTCAAAGACCTTGGGAAATTCGTCGGTCATATCCGCGGCGCAATCTTGCGGGTTTGACGGCTCCAACTCGGGCGGCAGGGCGGCGCGCAACCGGCCAAGGGTGGCAGGGGTCAGCCGGGCAAGCGGCGTGCGGGTTTCGCTGGCCAAATCCACCTGCATTTCGCGCAAACCGCCGCTGTCGGTCACCAGCCCAACACCCCCCGGCCCCGGCCTGCGCCCGCTGGCACACAGAAGGGCGGTGTTCATCAATTCGTCAATGTTATCAACAGCAATGGCGCCACATTCTTCAAACACCGCCGCATAGGCCGCGTTTGAGCCGACCAGCGCCCCGGTATGCGACCGCGCCAGCCGGGCGCTTTCTTCGGTGCGGCCCACCTTGCAGACCACCACCGGCACCCCGCGCGCCCGCGCCAGTTTCAGCGCCGCGACCAGACCTTCGGGATTGCGCGCGGCTTCCATGAAAACCGCGATGGCCTTGGTCGTTTCGCGCCCTGCGGCATAGGCGATATATTCGTCGATCGTCGCGCCGATCTCTTGGCCGGGCGAGGCCATCAGATCAAAGCGGAAACGTGGGTCATTCATGCCCAGCACGGTAAAAACGCTGCCGGAATGGGCAATCAGGGAAATGCCGCCCGGTTTCAGATGACCCGCGCCGTAAAAGCTGGCCACCGCGCCGGTGCGGGTGGTGATGAACCCCATGCCAGAGCCACCGCACACCGGCAGGTTCGCCTCGGCGGCAATGGCTTTCAGCCGGGGCAGAAGCGGTTGGCCCGCGGCGGTTTCGCCATGGCAGGAATCAAAGATCACCGCCGATTTCGCGCCCTTGTCGATGGCCTCCAGCAAGGCACGCTCCAAATTGACCCCGCCCACGCCCAAGACCGCCACATCGGGGGCGTGGTCAAGTTCACCAAGCGATGTCAGCGCCGGGCGACCAAGGATTTCGCCGCCACGCGGGTTTACAAAGCTGATCTGCCCCTGAAACCCCGCCGAAAGCGTGGCCGCGGCAAGGCGCGCGCCAAAAGACCCGGCGCGGGCGGATGCGCCGACAACGGCCATGGAACGGGCCTCGAACATGGGGGCAAGGCGGTGAAAAGTCATGGCCATTACCCCTTGAACGTCGGATCGCGTTTTTCGGCAAAGGCGACCGAGCCTTCGGTGAAATCGTCAGACTGGATCATGCGTTCGTAATGCGGCAGATCGCTTTTGCCGACCCAGGCCCGACGCACGGCGGCGTGGCTGGCTTCAACCGAGGCATGGCCATATTTGCGCATGTATTCCTTCAACGCCACCGGCACCAGGGGCGCGCCTTCGGCAATGGTCGCGGCCACCTCGCGGGCATGGTCTTGCAAGCGGTCTGCGGGCACGATGTCGCGCACAAGACCCCAATGTTTGGCCTCATCGGCATACATCTTGCGGCCGGTCAGGATCAGATCCATCGTCACGCTCCACGGGATACGATGGTGTAGCTTCTGGATCGCGCCAGCGTCGGGCAGAAAGCCGCGCTTCATTTCGGGCAGCCAGAAATAAGCATCCTCGGCGCAAACGATGATGTCACCGCCCATGGCCAGTTCAAACCCGCCGCCAATGGCCCCGCCGGCAAGCGCAACGACCACCGGTTTGTAAAGATCAAAGAACTCGGGCAAGCCGCCCAACCCACCGGGGCCAAGGTCAAAGCCGTTTTCGGCATCGGCGCTTTCTCCGGCGGCAAAAGCCTTGAGATCCCAGCCCGCCGAAAAGATGTTCTTGGCATTGCCGGCGCTGGAAAGAATGGCAACACGCAGCGCCGGATCATCGTTCAACCGCTTGAATGCCTGATACATTTCGCGGCTGAGCGCGAGGTTCAGCGCGTTGACCGGCGGGCGGTTCATGGAAACTTCCATGACCGGGCCGTTGATTTCAATGTTCAGATGGCTGGTGCCGTCAGTCATTATCCTGCCTCATGCCTGATGGGGGATAGCCCCCATGTGTTTTCCGAAGATACGCAATATTCCAGCGCGACCGCAGCGTAAGGCAATCTGCGGTTTCAACATGCTATCATGAATATGGATCATGATAGCATCAGGCAAGAAAGGCCAGAAAACGCCGCCGCCTACAGGGCGACGGCGGCTTTCAACCCTTCGAACACGGCTTCTTCGGCGGTTCGGGCGGCCATGGCATCGCCTATGGTCACGATCTCAACCGGCAAGCCCTGAAGCGCGCTTCGCAACCCGTCATCCGGGCGATGGCCAAGACACAGCACCACGGTATCTGCCTCGGTTTCAATCGCGGCGCCGCTGGCGGTATGTTGCAGATAAACCGTGCCCCCCGCCACGCCGTAAAGTCTGGCATAGGGGGTTATGCGCACCCCAAGCCCATGCAGCCGCGCGGAAAGGTCATCGCGCACATAAAGCGGCAGTTGGCCGCCCAGCATCGGCGCCGTCAGCGCCAGTTGCACCGAAGCTCCGTCTTGCACCAAAGCCTCGGCAATGCCCGGCCCGATCCAGTCAGCCCGCCAGTCAGCCACCAAGACCCGCCGCCCGGTTTTAGCGCCTTGCAAAACCTCCCATGCAGTCAGGATCTGAACCGAGCCATCTTCGGGCAGCTCTGGCCGGTAGGGCACCGCACCGGTGGCAAGGATCACCACATCGGGGGCCTCTTTCTCGACCAGGGCACGGTCAACGCGCTGGCCGCGCCTGATCTGCACCTGCGCCAGCTCCATTTCGCGCGACAGGTTGGTGACAAGCCCGCCAAATTCAGCCCGGCGCGGCAAAAGCTGGGCCAGCCGCACCTGCCCGCCAAGCTGGGCCTCGGCCTCATAAAGTGTGACCGTATGGCCCCGTGCCGCCGCCACGGCCGCGGCCTTCATCCCGGCCGGACCGCCCCCCACCACCATCACCTTTTTGCGCCGCACGGCCGGCAACAACGTGCCAAAGCGCAATTCGCGGCCCGTTTCGGGGTGTTGGATGCAGGAAATCGGCAGGCCGCGGTGGAAATGCCCGATACAGGCCTGATTGCACCCGATGCAGGCGCGAATATCATCCAGCAGCCCGGCCTTGGCCTTGGCGGGCATTTCCGGGTCCGCGATCAGCGCGCGGGTCATGCCGCACATATCGGCCTGCCCGGCCGACAAAATCGCCTCGGCCACCTGCGGCTGATTGATCCGGCCGGTCACAAAAACCGGAACGTCAACGCAACGCTTCAACCGGCCCGACGTATCGGCCAGATAGCCCGCCGCATAGGCCATCGGCGGCACAATATGCACCGCGCCCCCCATGGTGGCCGATGTGCCAACCGTCACGTTCAGATAATCGACCAGCGGTTCCAACACCTGACAGGCGGCTTCCATCTCATCGGCCTGAAGGCCCGCTTCTTCGCGCTCATCAGCGGAGATGCGCATCCCGATGATGAAATCATCCGGCACCACCGCGCGCATGGCCAAAAGGCAATCGCGCAGGAATTTGCAGCGGTCAACGCCCCAGTCATCGGTGCGCAAGTTGACGCGGGGGTTCAGAAATTGCGCCGGCAGATAGCCATGCGAGGCGACAAATTCCACCCCGTCAAACCCCGCAGCCGCCAGCCGCGCCGCCGAAGCCGCATAGCCCGCAACGATTTCCGCGATCATGGCGGCATCCAGTTCGCGCGGCATGACGTGAAAGCGTTCGTTCGGCACCACCGAAGGCGCCCATGCCACCGCCAACAAGCCATCGGCGCTTTCCATGATCTCGCGGCCGGGGTGGAAAAGCTGGCTGATAATCACCGTGCCTTCGGCATGAACCGCATCGGCCAGCGCGCGGAAACCGGGGATGCAGCCATCGTCGGTGGCCATCAACAGATGCGAGGTATAGCGGGCAGTTTCATGCACGCCGGCCACCTGCGTAACGATCAGCCCGACACCACCTTTGGCACGCGCCCGGTGATATTCGATCAGGGCCGCGTTCACCGTGCCATCGGTCGGCAGCGTGGTATCATGGCCGGTGGACATGATGCGGTTGCGAATGATCCGCCCGCGCAGCACCAGCGGCGAAAAGAGATGGAAAAACATCTTAAAGCCCCGCCTTCGCCCGCCAATCCACCGGCGACAGCGCATAAAACACCGTGGCCGCCTCGCCTTCGTAATAAAGCGGGGTATGCGCCGGTATCCACAGCACATCGCCCGGCGCGCAATCATGCACATGCGCGCCCACCCGCAGGCGGAAGTTCCCTTCAAGCGTGACGATCAATTCGTCATAAAGCACCGTCCAGGCGATCGAGCAGCCATCAAAGCGCGCCACCCCTGCCCCCATCGAGCTGCTGATCTCTGGCCCGACAAGGCGGCAAATCTCGGCCTTTTCGCCATAGGCTTCAAACTGGCGGTCGGCCGCCTTGAACTGAATCACGCCGCTCATATGCCCTCCTTGCGGGATGTTTCCGGCATAAGAGGAAGTGGCCAGTAAAGTTTCAATCGTTTTCTTTACTTTCAGCCGGGTTATTTGCTGCGACTTTAGCTTTTCAATTGCCCAAGGGCACACGCGCACCGTAAACAGGCTGGGAAAGGACCGCGCCGTGACACAGCACTCCCCTTCTCCGCAGGTGATTTTGGGTGATCGTATCCGCGGCTTGCGCAAAAGGCGTGGCATGACGCTGGCCGATCTGGCCGCGCGCACCCGCCTGTCGCCCGGCTATATCAGCCAGATCGAACGCAATCTGGCGCAGCCGTCAATTCCGGCGCTGGTGGCGGTGGCCGCAAGTCTGGATGTGACGGTGCAATGGTTCTTCTCGGGCCCCGGCGAGGCCGCAGCCGAAGAACGCGGCTATGTCGTGCGCGCCCGCAACCGGCTGCGGATCGACTATGACACCGGCATCGTCGATGAATTGCTGACCCCAAAGCTTTCGGCACAGGTTGAGATGATCCTGTGTCGCCTGCCCCCCGGCAGCGGTGCGAAAGACGCCTATAGCCATAAGGGCGATGAGGTGGGGCTGGTCATGGCGGGCGAATTGGAACTGTGGGTCGGAGAGCGGCATTTTCACCTGCACGCGGGCGACAGTTGTTCCTTCCATTCGGCCGAACCGCACCGCTACCGCAACCCCGGCAAGGTTGAGGCGGTTGTGCTTTGGGCCATCAGCCCCCCGGCCTTTTGACCGCCCCGCCTCTACGGCGCCAAAGACGTGCCGTCACCATTGAATTCCGGTTGAACGCAACAGGCCTTAACGCCCGAATTTGCCTTTCAAAGCATCGGCAAAGGCATTGCTCCCCCCACCCGAGGCCGGCCCGGCGCTGCTGGGCAAGGGTTTGCCCCGCTTTGGCTGCGGCGTGCCCTGCGCCTGACGTTCCCGCGCGTTTTCCTGCGCAGCGCCCGTGTCGCGCTTCATCGAAAGGCCGATGCGTTTGCGCGCCACATCCACCTCGACCACCCGCACCTTGACCACATCGCCGGCCTTCACCACCTCATGCGGGTCTTTGACAAAACTGTCAGACAATTGGCTGACATGCACCAGCCCGTCTTGATGCACGCCAATGTCAACAAAGGCGCCAAAGGCCGCGACATTGGTGACTGTGCCTTCCAACATCATGCCGGGGCGCAGGTCTTTGATGTCTTCCACGCCTTCGGCAAAGCTTGCGGTCTTGAAGCTGGGGCGCGGGTCGCGGCCGGGCTTTTCCAGCTCATTCAAAATGTCGCGCACCGTGGGCAGGCCGAATTTTGCATCGACAAAGGCCGCCGGGTTCAGCTTTTTCAGCGCCGCCCCGTCGCCCATCAGCGCGCGGATGTCGCGGCCACAGGCGGCAACAATCTTGCGCGCCAGATCATAGGCTTCGGGATGCACGGATGAAGCATCAAGCGGTTCCTTCCCGCCGGTGATGCGCAAAAATCCTGCCGCCTGCTCAAAGGCTTTCGGCCCAAGACGCGCCACTTTCAGCAGGTCACGGCGGGTGGCGAAGGGGCCATTTTCATCGCGATGCGCGACGATGCTTTCGGCCAGCGTTGGCCCAACGCCCGACACCCGCGCCAAAAGCGGGGCGGAGGCGGTGTTCAGATCGACCCCGACCGCGTTCACCGCATCTTCGACCACCGCATCAAGGCTGCGCGCAAGGCGGTGCTGGTCAACGTCATGCTGATACTGGCCAACGCCGATGGCTTTGGGTTCAATCTTGACCAGTTCCGCCAGCGGGTCTTGCAGGCGCCGCGCAATGGAAACCGCCCCGCGCAGGCTGACATCCAGTTGCGGAAATTCGCGCGCGGCAAGTTCAGAGGCCGAATAAACCGATGCCCCGGCTTCCGAGACAATCACCTTCACCGGCTTTTCGGTGCCGGGATAATGCGCCAAAAGATCTGTCACCAGCTTTTCAGTCTCACGCGAAGCCGTGCCATTGCCGATGGCAATCAGCTTGACCCCATGCTTGCCGATCAGTTGCGCCAAGGCCACCTGAGCGCCGCGCAAATCGTTTTTCGGCTGGAACGGATAGACGGTATCGGTGCCCAAGACCTTGCCCGTGGCATCGACCACCGCCACCTTGACCCCGGTGCGGATACCCGGATCAAGCCCCATCGTTGCCTTGCCACCCGCAGGGGCGGCCAAAAGCAGGTCTTTCAGGTTGCGGGCGAAAACGTTGATCGCCTCGGCCTCGGCGCGTTCGCGCAGTTCTGACATCAGATCCAGCGTGAGCGAGGTTTTCAGCTTGACCCGCCAGCCCCATGCGGCGGCATCGCGCAACCAGACATCGCCGGGGCCGCGGCCGGTGGCGCTCAACTGCGCCGCCGCTGCGCGTTCTGCCGGGCTTTCGCCACGCGGGGCATCGGCATCAATCGCCAGATCCAGCGTAAGAAAACCTTCGTTCTGGCCGCGCAGCATGGCCAGAACCCGGTGGCTGGGCGCGCTGGACCAGGGTTCATCATGCGCGAAGTAATCTGAGAACTTGGCGCCCTCGGCCTCTTTGCCCTCAATGGCTTTGGCCTGCACCCGGCCCACCTGTTTCATATGGCCACGCAACCGGCCCAACAGATCGGCGTTTTCGGCAAGGCCCTCGGCCAGAATGTCGCGCGCGCCTTCCAGCGCAGCTTTGGCATCGGGCACCGCCTCAGAAAGATAACCCGCCGCCAGCGCCGCCGGATCGGCAGCGCGATCGGCCAGAATCGCATCGTAAAGCGGTTGAAGGCCGTTTTCGCGGGCAATCATCGCCCGCGTCCGGCGTTTTGGCTTATAGGGCAGGTAAATATCTTCCAGTTCCGCCTTGGTGGCGGCGCGGGCCAACGAAAGCGCCAGCACATCGGTCATCTTGCCCTGTTCGGTGATGCTGGCAACGATGGCCGCGCGGCGCGCCTCCATTTCCCGCAGATAGGTCAGACGTTCGGCCAGCGTGCGAAGCTGGCTGTCATCCAGCCCGCCCGTCACCTCTTTGCGATAGCGCGCGATGAAAGGCACCGTCGCGCCTTCGTCCAAAAGCGTGATGGCCGCCGTAACCTGCGCGGCCTGCGCGCCGATCTCAGAGGCGATCTGGCTGGGGATTCTTGCGGTCAGGGTCATGGCGTTCCTCGCTTGCAGGAGGCGCGACCATAGGCAGGGCGACGGCGAATGCAAGCCCTTGACAAAGCAACCGAACCCGCCCCGGAAAACCGAAAAGGCGCCGCGTTGGCCGCAGCGCCTTTTGGGATGGTACCGACTCCCCGGCTCGAACGGGGGACCCCTAGATCCACAATCTAGTGCTCTAACCAACTGAGCTAAGTCGGCACTTACGGGGGCATTTACCCCCCTGTCTTTTGAAGCGCAAGAGGGGAATCACAGCTTGCACTGCCATATCTGATCAACCACCGCCTGACCAAAGGCCCGCGTGGGCTGTGCGCTGACAAGCTGAAAGCCCGCCCGCGCATAAAGTTTGCCCGCCGCGACATGGCTTTCATGGGTCCAAAGCCGCATCTGGCCATAGCCGGCATCGCGCGCAAACCCCATGGCCTGATCCAGCATATGCCGGGCAAGGCCGGTGCCACGCGCCTTGGGTTCCAGCAAAACCAGCCGCAGCTTGGCCACATCTTCGGCCTCGCGCACAACAAAAATGCTGCCCAGCCGCTCCGGCCCCTGCGCGGTTTGCCGCTCTGCGATCCAGCCCCGTTCGCAGGCCGGATCATGGGCGCTGAGGAAACCCGCGACAATATCGGCCACCAACTGCCGGAAACTGTCGTCATAGCCTTCATCCGCGGCATAAAGCGCGCCATGGCGGGAAATGACCCAATCGGCATCCGCCGGGGTAAAGCTGCGCAGCGCGATATTGTCCATGTTGCCCCCTTTGGGAGCCAAATCAATTCCCCCCGCGCCGCGCTGTCAAGCCATGCACCCTTGCATCGGCAGGGCCAAACGCGCTAGGTCCGTTGCGGATATTTCCGATCTGTCAGGAGCGCACCCCATGGGCATCGACAAGCAAAGCGACCTTGCCGCCGATATACAGATCGGGCCGACGGATCAGGGCATGGTGCGCATCTATGTGGCCGCCGAAGGGGGCATTGAGCTGCCCCTGGATTTCGACCCGGACGAAGCCGAAGAAATTGCCGAGGAACTGCGCGCCGCAGCCCAAGTCGCGCGCGAAATGGGCAGCCGCCCTGCCCCGAAGCGCGGCCGCTGAAGCCGCGCGGCAATCCGACATCAGCTTAGGGAAAGACCGCGTTTTCGACGAAAACGCGTTGAACGTGGCGGGTCGCGCCCGCCGTCAAACTTCCTGTGCGCCACATCCCGGATCACGCAGCGTCTGAAGCCGGCTTGCGGCGTGGCGGGCGAATTTCTGCACCAAAGCCTTGCGCCGCGCGGCAGCCAGCGGCAAAGCGGGGGCCATACGGATGATTTCTGCGGCATAGGGTCAGGACCCCCTACCAATACCCCGCCAGTTTGACAGATTTGCCCCGTGGCGAGGCGCAAATCCGCAGGAATAGCGGCGCTATTTCAAGGGTTTGTAACGTGGCCACGGGGCAAATCCGTCAAACCCTTTGGGCGCGAAGAAATTGGGCGCTCAACGTCTTGTGTCCCTTGCACGGGGGAACCACCCCGTGCTGCGGGCCGCAAACCGCTGATCATCCCAATTTTTTCGCGCTGGCGGGGTATTGGTAGGGGGTCCTGACCCTAAGCATCCGCCAGCATCAGGCCCGAAGCTTCCGGCAGCAGCTCCACCGGGAAATCGCCGTCCACGGCCCAGAAGAAGCGGTCGCACCATTCCAGATAGCCCTGCCATTTCTGATCGGCCCTGAAATCGGCCCGGCTGGATTTGCATTCCACAATCCAAATCTCGCCCTTTGGCCCCAAGCCCATGACATCCACGCGCAATCCGGGACTGGGCACCAGTTCTTCGACGCAGACGAAATCAAACTGGCGCAGCGCCCGCGCCACCCCGCGTTGCAGGCGCTGGCCGGGCAGAAGGCGGGAAAGATCTTCGCTTTGGTTCATCGCGCAAGCATGAGCCAATAAGGAACATGGGGCAAGCCTTGCAGGCCGCACGCAAGCTGCTTATCTATGACGGCGGCGGGTGCTGCTCTTCGCGTGTGGGTCAACTTTTCCAGTGGCCGATAAGCAAGCGAACGGGGGCTGGCTCTGGCAAGATCCTGGTCTTGCTATCTGGCGCCCACCTGAGACCTCTGGCTCTCGGGAAAAACCCAGACCTCACGGCCGCTGCGGGCCCGCCACCTTAACGCTTGTGCGGGGCTTTAACCGGCACAGGAACCCGCACCGCACCGGGAATTTGCCCGCCCAGATCCGGCATCAGCCGCTGGCGCAGCCCGCCCATCGGCGGCGCATCGGGATCTGCCAGCATCATCACCGCGATGCCAAATTGCACCCCGGCAAAGATGATGCCCTGAAACATGAAAATCATCGCTGCGGCCACCAGCCCCATGTCAGAGCCGAACATCAGATGCCGCAGCCCGGCCACATCCAGCCACAGCATCAGCCCCAGAAACACCGCCGACAGGCCAAAGCCGATGGCAACGGAACGGATATAAAGCGCGATAAGCTTCGGCATGGGTTTAAACACGGGTTTCAACACGGCAGCATCCCCCTTTGAGCAGGGAAATGCTAACAGGCTGGTCCGCCAAGGAAAGGCCCAAATTGCCGCAGCCGCGCCGATGGGCCAAAAGCCGCAGGCGCGTCAAGACGCTGCAGCTCAGAACGCTTCGGGGCGGGCTTCGCGGGCCATGTGGTCCAAGACCGCGTTGACGAACTTCGGCTCCTTGCCCTCGGGGAAGAACGCCTTGGCCACATCGACATATTCGGTGATTGTCACCTTGGGCGGGGTCGCCATATCAACCAGTTCGGCCCCGGCGGCGCGGAAAAGCGCGCGGATCACCGGGTCAATCCGGTCAATCGGCCAGGCTGCCACCAGCGCCCGGTCGGTCATCTGGTCGATCTTGCCTTGCCAGTTCACGGCCTTTTCCACCACTTCGCGGAAATGGCTGGCATTGCCTTCGGCAAATTCGCCTTCCTCATAGGTGGCGCCAAAGCGATGGGTCTCAAACTCGCGGCAGATCGCCTGAACGGTCTGACCCGAGCTTTCCATCTGGAAAAGCGCCTGAACGGCATAAAGCCGGGCGGCGGATTTCATCTGTTTTTTGTCAGGCTGTGCGGTCATGCGCGAAAACCGATTCCCTTGCTGTCACCAGCGGCCCAGCTACGGGCAAGTGCGATCAGGTGCAAGGCCGCTGCTGCGGCACCGCCGCCTTTGTTCTGGCCCGCCACTTCGGCGCGGGCTTCGGCTTGCGGCCGGTTTTCCACCGTCAAGATCCCGTTGCCGATGCAGGCGCCTTGCAGCCCCAAAAGGGTAATGGCGCGGCTGCTGTCGTTGCAGACCGTGTCATAATGCGTGGTTTCCCCCCGAATGACGCAGCCCAGCGCGACATAGCCATCATATTTGGCCAGACGTTCGGCCATGGCGATGGCCGTCGGCACCTCAAGCGCGCCGGGAACCTCGACCACGTCCACCTCGGCCCCACAAGCCGCACCAACGCCGCGGGCGCCTGCGACCAACTGGTCGGTGATGTCTTTGTAATAGGGCGCAACCACCACCAACAGGCGAACGGGCTTTTCAAAGCTCGGCAGCGGCAGGGTATAATGTTGTTCGTTGGCAGCCATATCTCAGCCCTCGATCTTGCGGGTGCCGGCGATGGTCAGGCCATAGGCTTCAAGCCCGACGACCTTGGGCGCGGCGGAATTGGTGACAAGGGTGATATTCGACAGGCCCAGCGCCGAAAGGATCTGCGCCCCGAGACCGTATTGGCGCAGCGTTTGCGGGCTGGATTCGCCTTCGCCCACCATCTTCATCGAGGTGTCGCGCAGCAAAACGATCGCGCCCCGCCCTTCGGCGGCAATCACCTTCATCGCACCCTGCACCGCGCCGACATGGGCATCGCCAATCCCCAGCACGTCTTCGATCGGGTTCAACTGATGCACCCGCGCCAGAACCGGCGCCGGGCCCGAAAGATCGCCCTTGGTCAGCACGATATGTTCGGCACCCTGGGTTTCATCGGCAAAGACCCGCATCAGCCAATCGCCGCCATAGACCGATTTGACCGGCGTAACCGCCTTTTCGCGCACCAGATTGTCGTGGCGGCGGCGATAGGCGATCAGATCGGAAATCGTGCCGATCTTCAGCCCGTGCTTTTGCGCGAAGGTAATCAGATCGGGCAGGCGCGCCATGGTGCCATCGTCATTCATGATCTCGCAGATCACGCCCGACGGGTTCAGGCCTGCCAGACGGCTGACATCGACTGCCGCCTCGGTATGGCCTGCGCGCACCAGAACGCCGCCGTCGCGGGCGCGCAGCGGGAAGACATGGCCCGGCGTCGCGATGTCGGTTGCGCCCTTGGTCGGGTCAATGGCGACAGAAACGGTGCGGGCACGGTCCGCCGCCGAAATCCCGGTGGTCACGCCTTCGCGGGCCTCGATCGACAGGGTAAAGGCGGTTTCGTGGCGCGACGAGTTCTTCGGGCTCATCAGGGGCAGGCCCAGCGCCTCGATTCGCGCCGCCGGCATCGCCAGACAGATCAGCCCGCGGCCATGGGTGGCCATGAAATTCACCGCCTGCGGCGTGCACATCTGCGCCGGGATCACCAGATCGCCTTCGTTTTCACGATCTTCGTGGTCAACCAGAATGAACATGCGCCCATTGCGGGCGTCTTCGATGATATCCTCAATCGAGGCGATAGCATCCGAATAATCGGTCTTGGTCATGGCATGGATTCCCGCGCGGTTCTGCCAAAAGCCCATAACGCGCCCGCGCCCGGAAGGCCAGAGCGCGCCGCGCAAGGGATCATGCAGAAAAGTAATGATCGCCCGAATTTCAGCCCGATGCCCGCCAAAGACAGGCCGCGACCGTGGCCGATCAGGCCCATTCTTGCAGCCGCGCGACATAGCGCGCCAGCGTGTCGATCTCGAGATTGATTTTCTGGCCCACGGCCACCTCACCCCAGGTGGTGACTTTTTGGGTATGGGGAATGAAATTGATGCCGAAATCGCAGCCATCCACCTCATTCACGGTCAGCGAAGTGCCGTTCAGCGCCACCGACCCCTTAGGCGCGATAAATTTGGCCAAAGCCTCGGGCGCGCGGAAGGTCACGCGCAGGCTGTCGCCTTCGGGGCGGATGCCGACCACCTCGGCCACGCCGTCGACATGGCCCGAAACGATATGCCCGCCCAGTTCGTCCCCCACTTTCAGCGCGCGTTCAAGGTTCAGACGCTTGCCCTTGTGCCAGCCGGAAAGGTTGGTTTTCGATACGGTTTCGGCGCTGATTTCCACATCGAACCAGCCGCGCGGGCTGGCCCCCAGCGCCACCACCGTCAGACAGACCCCTTCGCAGGCAATCGAAGCCCCGATGTCAATGCCGGCCGTATCATAGCCGGTGGCAATCCGCGCCCTGAGATCGCCCTTCTGCTCCAGCTCCAGAACTTCGCCCAGATCGGTGACAATGCCAGTGAACATGCGGTTTCTCCTTTTCCCAATGGGTAGCCGCCGCCACCGCCCCCCGCAAGCCCGGACGAAAACCATCTGCCCCGCAATCGCCTGCTTGCCTAACATTTGCCGTGCTTGGCTGCTAACCGTCAACCAATGCGCGAATTTTCCCCTTTACGAAAACCCGCAAAGGCGAAAAACAAAAGCGAAAAGGTTGAACATGCGTTTGTCGGGGCAAAATCGCCGCTTTCTTTTCCTGCAAGGGCCGCATGGTCCCTTTTTTCACCGGCTGGGCCGGATGCTGACCCATGCCGGAGCCGAGGTTTGGCGGGTGGGTTTCAACCGGGGCGACCGCGCCTTTTGGCCCTCGGACAGCTTTATCGCCTTCAAGGGCCGCGCTGAGGACTGGCCTGCCACCTTTTCGCGGCTGATTGCCGACAAGGGCATAACTGACATCGTGCTTTATGGCGATACCCGCCCCATTCATGCCCATGCCGTTGAAATTGCCCGCGCGGCAGGGCTGACGGTGCATGTCTTTGAAGAAGGCTATCTGCGCCCCTATTGGGTAACTTATGAACGCGGCGGGGCGAACGGGCATTCGCGACTGATGGAGACGTCAGTTGCGCAGATGCAGGCCGGGATTGCCCAGCTAGACATGGAATTGCCCGACGCCCCTGCCCGCTGGGGCGATATGCGCCAGCATGTGTTCTGGGGCGCGCTTTACCATTGGTTCGTGCTGACGGGCTTTTGGGATTTCCGCAATTTCAAACCGCATCGCAAACTGACGGTCTGGCAGGAATTTCTGCTTTATTGCAAACGCCTGGCGCTGATGCCGCTGCACCGCTGGGAACGCGCACTTGCCACCTTTCGCATCCGCCACGGCGGCTTTCCCTATCATCTGGTCTTGCTGCAACTGGAACATGATTCCAGCTTTCAGATGCATTCCCCCTTTTCCAGCATGACCGAGTTTCTGGCCCTGGTGATGGAGGGCTTTGCCACAGGTGCGGCGCGCCATCACCATATCGTTTTCAAGGCGCATCCGCTGGAAGACGGCCGCGCGCCCATTGCCCGCGAGATCCGCCGGCTTGCGCGCGAATATGGGGTCGAAGGGCGGGTGCATTTCGTGCGGGGCGGCAAGCTGGCGCAGCTTTTGAACCACGCCCGCAGCGCCGTGACCGTGAATTCCACCGCAGGCCAGCAGCTGCTTTGGCGCGGATTGCCGCTGAAAACCTTTGGCGCGGCGGTCTATGCCAAGCCGGAATTCGTCTCGACCCAGAAACTGGCCGATTTCTTCACTCTGCCAACCCGCCCCGACAGCCGGGCCTATCGCGACTATCGCCATTATCTGCTGGAAACCAGTCAGGTCACGGGCGGGTTTTATTCCGCGCGCGGGCGGCGGGAATTGCTGCGTCAGGTGGTCGATATGATGCTGCAAGCCGAAGATCCCTATGACGCGCTGACCATGGGAAAAGCGGCACCAAGGCAACAGTTGCGGCTGGTAAATTAGCTTTGTTGCCACGCAAGACAAAAGGCGATTGGAAAATCTGCAACCTTTCGCTAGGGTTGCAGACAAAACTTGAGGCAAACTCCAAATAAAGGAGCCCGAGCAGTGAAACTATTCCGATCAAGGGGGGCAACCGCCCTGGCCCTTGTTGCTGTCGTTGGCCTTGTGGCGGCCTGCGGCCTGCCCCGTTCCGGGCCAAACAAGCGCGAAATTTTCAAGGGATCGGTCCTGAAAGAGGGCGATGCCTTTGTCGTGACCGTGAACAGCCGCGTCACCCGCGCCACTGCGGTAACGCCCGCTTTCGGCTTTTCGTCCAGCTTCCGCAATGCGGGCAAGCTTGGCTCTGACGTGATTTCACCCGGCGATGTTCTGGGCATCACCGTCTTTGAAAACGTCAAGGACGACCCGCTTTTGGGCAATACCGGCCAAAGGGTTTCGGCGTTGACCGAAATTCAGGTGGATGGGCAGGGCAATATCTTCATGCCCTATGCCGGCAAGATCAAGGCGGCGGGTCAGTCGCCCGACGGGTTGCGCCAGATCATCACCAAGAAACTGGACACCCAAACCCCCGACCCGCAGGTGCAGGTGCAACGGCTGGCGGGCGATGGATCAACCGTCACCGTTTCGGGCTTTGCCGGGGCGCAAGGCGTCTTCCCGATTGAACGCCCGACGCGCACGCTTACCTCCATGCTGGCCAAAGCCGGCGGCGTGTCGATTGAGCCGGAAACCGCGATCATCCGCGTGACACGGGCGGGCAAGACCGGCCAGATCTGGGCGATGGATCTTTATGCCAATCCCGAACTGGATATTGCCCTGCGTCCGGGCGACATCATCACGGTTGAGCGCGACACCCGCGCCTTTACCGCCCTTGGCGCCACCGGCAGCCAAAGCCGCGTGCCCTTTGAAACCGAAACCCTTTCGGCCATTGAGGCGATTGCCATCGTTGGCGGGCTGAACACCTCAACCGCCGATCCGACCGGGGTTTTCGTGTTCCGCAACGAACCGGCTGAAATTGCCAATGCCGTCTTGGGCCGCCATGATCTGCAAGGCGATCAGCGCATGATCTATGTGCTGGATCTGACCCAGCCCACCGGCATGTTCGAAGCGCGCGATTTTCTGGTGCGCGACGAAGACACCGTTTATGTGACCGAAGCCCCGTTTGTGCAGTGGAGCAAAACCCTTTCCGCGATCACCGGCACCACCGGCGCGGCAAACACGCTGGCCAATTCGACAACTGGCAACTAACGCCGCGTGTCTGGCATGGACGACATCAAAAAAGCCGTTGGGGAACCGCTTCCCCGGCGGCTTTTTTATTATAACGCCGGCTTTCTGCGCCAAAAGCGGCTGCGGCGGATCATGGCGCTTGCGGGCCATGAGCTGTGCCTTGGCCTTCCTGGCCCCGAAGATGGTGTGGTGGTCTGGGGCCGTTCGCCCTATGCCGCGCGGGGCGAGGCGGTGGCGGCCCGGCGTGGCCTGCCCCTGGTGCGGCTGGAAGATGCCTTTGTGCGGTCCTTGCGCCCCGGCCGCATGGGCGACGGCCCTATGGGCCTGATGATTGACGGGCTGGGCGTGCATTTCGACAGCGCCGCACCTTCGACGCTGGAACGCATCCTGCGGCACCACCCGCTTGACGACAGCGCGCTGCTGGTGCGGGCGCGTGATGGCATGGCGCGGCTTCAGGCGTTGGACATCTCGAAATACAACCTGCACCGGGCCGATGCCCCCCTGCCCGCGCCCGGCTATGTGCTGGTGGTGGATCAAACCGCGGGCGATGCCTCTATCCCCCATGGCGGGGCCAGCGCCCAAAGTTTTGCCGAGATGCTGGCCACCGCCGAGGCCGAAAACCCCGGTGCGCGCATTGTCATAAAAACCCATCCCGAAACCCAGCTTGGCCTGCGGGCCGGGCATTTCGGCGCGGTGCAAACCAGCCCGCACCGGGTGCTTTTGACCGATCCCGTCTCGCCTTGGGCGTTGTTGCAAGGCGCGGTGGCGGTTTATGTGGTCTCCTCGCAACTGGGGTTTGAAGCCATTCTTGCCGGCCACCGGCCACAGGTTTTTGGCCAGCCCTTCTATGCCGGCTGGGGGCTGAGCGATGATCGCAACCCGCCCCCTCGCCGCGGGCGCAACCTGTCACGCGCCCAGCTTTTTGCCGGCGCAATGCTGCTTGCGCCAATCTGGTATGACCCCTGCCGCGACCGGCTTTGCCAGTTTGAAGACGTGATCGACCAGCTAGAAGCGAAGCTGCGCGCCCAGCGCCAAGACCGCATGGGCCATGTCGCCCTTGGGATGCGGGCGTGGAAACGTGGGCGGTTGCAGCAGTTTTTTGGCCGCGAAAAGCCGCTGATCTTTCGCGACAAGGCCGATAGCGCCTGCCAGCTTGCCCAAAAAACCGGCCGCGGCCTTTTGGTCTGGGCGGCCAATGCGCCTGCCGAACTGGCCGCGCCGGACCTTGCCTGCCACCCTCCTGCCTGCCCCCCTCCGGTCTGTCACCGCATCGAAGACGGGTTTCTACGCTCACGCGGGCTGGGGGCAGAGCTGGTTCCGCCGCTGTCGCTGGTGGTGGATGATCTGGGCATCTATTACGACCCCAACCGCGAAAGCCGGCTGGAAAGGTTGATCCAGGCGCCCCTGCCCCCCGGCGGACGGGCCCGGGCCGAGCGGCTTTTGGCGCAGCTTTTGGCGGCGGGGGTCAGCAAATACAATCTGGCGGCGCGGGCCCTGCCCGATCTGGGCGCAGGCCGGCGGATTTTGGTGGTGGGGCAGGTGGAGGATGACGCCTCGATCCGGGCCGGGGCGGGGAAGGTGAACACCAACCTTGGCCTTCTGGCCGCCGCGGCGCAGGCCAACCCCGAAGCCCGCATCATCTATAAGCCCCACCCCGATGTCGAAGCCGGCCTGCGCCGCCGGGCCATCGCGCCCGAGGCGCTGCAAGGCTTGGCCGATGTGGTCGCGGACCGGGCCGATCCGCTGGCCCTGATCGCCGCCGCGGATGAGGTCTGGACCATGACCTCGCTTCTGGGCTTTGAGGCGCTGTTGCGTGGCAAACCCGTGACCTGCCTTGGCGCGCCCTTTTATGCCGGCTGGGGCCTGACGCGCGATCTGGGCCCCGTGCCCACACGCCGCCACCACGCCGATGATGGCCACCCGCTGCCGCGCCCCGATCTGCTGCATCTGCTTCATGCCGCCCTGATCGGCTATCCGCGCTATTACGACCCGCTGACGCGCCGCCCCTGCCCACCCGAAGTGGCGATCGACCGGCTGGCCACCGGCCCCCTGCCCGCGCCAAGGCTGCACCTGCGGCTTTTGGCCAAACTTCAGGGCCGTCTGGCCAGCCACGCCCATCTGTGGCGTTAGCGTGCTTTGCGTTTCATCCGATTTGCCAGATAAAACGCAACGCGCAACAATCACAGGCCTGTCCTGTCTTGGTTTTCTTTCAATCAGGTTCAGATTGAAAGAAAACCGCTCTGACCCAAACGCCCAAGTTTGCCCCGCGTGCCGCACAACATGAACAAACCGCCGATTGGGGCTTGCAAGACCCTCAACTCCCGGCTAAATCCCCCGCCACGATCCCTACCGCGGAGAGGTGGCAGAGTGGTCGAATGCGGCGGTCTCGAAAACCGTTGTCGGTTTGCGCCGACCCAGGGTTCGAATCCCTGTCTCTCCGCCATTTACCTTCGTTAATTGCACTATCGACGAAAGCTTAGGGTTCCGCCCTTATTCGCGCCCCAATACTTGCGTTTGTTTGGCTTCTGGGGGGCATTTGGTCGGGCAGCCGCATCTCCATATCCCTAAATTACAGATCGTCTTGAATGATCCAGCGCGGGTAAGCCTACATCCCCCGGCAGAAGCAAAGGAAGCGTTCTGCGAGGGCTTACCGGCGGGCGATATGGGCGCGTGGTTTCAGCCTTTCGATTGGCGCAAGGCGAGGAAACGGCGGCAGAGGTCGTGGACGGCGAAAGGGGTTAGCGAGGTCAGGCAGGCCATGGCGCGGTGGCATTGTTCGACGCTGGCGATGTAGCACGGCGCGCAGCTCATGTTGCGGCGCAAGGCCACGGCCGCGGGGCCAAGTGGCCCCCACTCTTGCGACGAAACCAGCGCCGAATGGACCGAGACCGTGGGAACCCCAAGCCCCGAGGCAATGTGGCTTGGGCCGCTGTTATTGCCCACGAACAGCAGGCTTTCCGCCATGATCCGCGGCACCTCGGCCAGTTTGGAGCGCCCGACAAGATTGAACACGCGGTCTTTGCAGCGCACGCCTTCCAGCACGCGCTCTGCGATGTCGCGTTCATCCGGGCCACCGATCAGCGCGACCCGCATGTCGTCTTCATCTGCAAGAAGGTCGATCAGCCGGGCAAATTTTTCAGGTGCCCATTGGCGCAGCGGCGTGCCGGCTGCGGGATGGATCACCACATAGGGGTTGGCAAAAAGATCGGCAAATTCGGCCCGCAGGCCATCTGACAGCGGCGGAAGGGCCGACGCAGGGGTTGCGATGGTGCGCCGGTCGGTGACAAAGGCTGTGCCGACGGCCTCGATCAGGTTCAGAAGGTCTGTCGCGACGTGGTTGCGCTTTTCGACCTGAAGGGCATCGCGCTCCCATTCAAGGGTGATGTCCAGCCATGGGAATTCGCCTTTGTGATCGAACCCTGCCATGAGAGGCGCGCCGCTGTGCTGCAAGATATGGCGGGTGTCGCCAAGTTTGCGCAGATCAAGCGCAAGGTCAAAGTTGCGGGCCTTGAGATCTGCCTCAAGTGCGGCGTAATCGGCCTTTGACAGCTTTTTGCGGCCAAGGCCGGAGCGGGGGGCGAAAAACTCGAACGGAATCAACGTGTCGATCGCGGTTTCCATCGCCGCGATGCCCATGGCCGACCGGCCGACAAGGGCAGTCAAATGGGCATGAGGGAACAGTGCCTTGAGCCGCCGGAGCGCGGGCAATGCGGTGACCAGATCACCGATATGGTCCAGTTTTACCGCAAGAATACGCTGGATTTTGTCACGCGCGCCCAAGGGGTGCCCGGCGTAAACTTCGCGCAGGGGTTCTTCTTCCGGGGCATAGTCATCGGCCTCGGTGCTGAGCGCGGGGTTGAAATAGGGATCGCCCGCCTGGCACAGATCCCCCCAGCTTTGCAAAAATGCGCGGCGGTCGAAATTGTCCTTCAGATTGGCACGGGACGCCAATTCGTGATGGGTCAACCGGGCATGAGGGGTAAAGACCACCAGCCGGCCCGCGCGGTGCAGGCGCAGACAAAAATCAACATCGTTGTTCACAACGCTATGGGCTTCGTCAAAGCCATTCACGTCATCGAACACCGCACGCCGCACCATCATGCAAGCCCCGGTGACGCACAGCACATTGCGCTGGCTGAGCGCCAAGCCGAAATAGCCCGGATCATTGGCATCAGCAAAGCGAAACGCGTGTCGGGCGTTGCCCATATCGCTGCGTGACAAGAACATGCCCGCGTGCTGGACCTTGCCATCGGGGTAAAGCAACTGCGCCCCGACAACGCCCACTTCGGGCCGGGCGGCTTCGGCAACCAGCACGTCCAGCCAATCCGGGCTGATCACTTCGATGTCGTCGTTCAAGAACAACAGATAATCGCCCTTGGCGGCCGCCGCGCCCAGATTGTTAAGCCGCGACCAGTTAAACGGCTCGTCCACCTCAACGACGGTATCGGCATGGGCGCGGAACCACGCTTTCCACGCCTTGCCTGCGGCGTTAAGGCCCCTGCGGCGCAGGTTATCGACAATGACGATCTCGACCTTCATGGCAGTTTGGTGGCTGCGGATGCTTTCAAGGCAGCGGATGATATGATCCTTGGCCCCGATCGAAGGAATAATGATCGAGACGGTCGCGGCCTTGGCCGCTTTGCGGGCGACACGGTGCAGGAAGGGCGCGGCACCGGGCTGGACGCGGGCGTCAAGGCCGGCGGCCCGCAGATGGGCTGTCAGGGAACGGCGTTCCGTCGCGGGGGTTTCGCGGGCGCCAGCGGCCTCGATCATCAGGCTGGGCAGATGGCGGATTGCCTGCGGCCCGGCGGCACTGGTCAGGGCAAGAACGGCGGCGTAATCGCCAGAGCGCGCAAGGTCTTGCGGCGTAAGGCCTGCGCGCACAAGCAAGCGATGCCGGGCAAGCCAAGCGCGGCCGATGTAGTTTTGCGACAAGATCAGGTCAGGCGACCAGCCCGGCTTGCGGCAGGCACCAAGGGAACCGGGGTTCTGCGGATCGGGGCGGCGATCATCGGCATAGACCAGCGCGTCGCTTTGACGAAGCGCCAAGAGCGGCGCCAAGAGCCCATCCGCTGCCAAGATGTCCCCCGCGTTCAATATCGCGACCAGCCCGTCATTGTTACGGGCGGGCATCTCCGTCAGCAAGGCAATGCGGGCAGCGTCCTGCGGCCGGGCTGCCACCAGCGCCTTGCACATAGCGCGGACACCTGCGCCCCCCGCCCCGCTTTCCGCCGCCGCGTCCTCCGTCGGTGCCAGCCACAGCCGCCATTCCGGCCAGACCTGCCGCGCCAGACTGGCAAGGCTGGCAAGCGCCCGCTCCTCTTGCCCGCGCCGCCCGTCCAGCCGCAGCACGACATCGCAAACCGGCAAGGGACCACGCGCGGCGATAATGTCCAGCCCCGTCTGCGCCTCGGCCCAGGGCATTTTATGACGCAGCGCTTGCGTGGCACCTTCGGCCCCGGTCTTGGCGATATCTATGTTGAAACGCTGCTCCAGCGTTTTTCCATCCAGATCAGTGATGAGGATACGAATTTCCGACTGGCCATCCTTAAGAAAACGCGTCGGCACCGAAAGCGCAAAGCCCGCCCGCAACGTATCTGGGAAATCGAAGAAAATCGCCTGCAACTCATCGCGGCGGATGCCGATATAGGCAAGGCCAAGCGACTGGCCATCTAAAAAGACCTCTATCTGGCGAACGCCGGCGCGGGCAACCGCCCAGCCGCCAAGCTGGAAAGCCCCGGTAACGGTCTTGGTGGCGCGGCCAGAAACGATCTGGAACGTATCCAGCCCCAGCACGATGTTGTCATAATGTGAGACCCGCGCAGCCGGCTGCACGATCATCGCATCAACGTCAAACTGCCTTTGGGTGCCATCGCGAAGGGTTGCGGTAACGACCAGGCTCGCCGGCCCTTCGGGAAATCCTTCTCTATGGGTCAGATCAAAACTGAAACCGGCCCTGCCATTTCCCGACAGCTGCGGATAGGCGCGCGCAACGTCTGGACGCGGCAGACCAAGCTCTGCCTGACCAAGAACAACCCCGCCATAGTTCAGCGAAAGACTTTCCAAACCGGCCATGGCCGCGCTCCAGCCCGAAAGCTGGCACTTCCCCTCTGTGTCGATATGCACCGTGTCGCAAAAGAACCAGATGTCCTCGGGCGGGGGTGATTTTTGCTCGGCCACGATGGGCGGCGGGGCAACGGGCGCATTGGCCGAAGGGAATTCGGCCGCAGCAATCGGGGCCGGGGGCAAGGCAAGCTGAAGCACGCGGCGCGGCGTTGTCACCACCCGCCGCAACGTGCCGTCGCGGGCAAGAACCTCGATCGTGATGACATCGCTGTCGCCCTGCGCGCGCGCCGGAAGGCTGGCGGTGACGTAAAAGCCGGAACGATCGGAATTCGGAATATGTGGAAACATTTCAGCGACATCGGGGCGCGGAAGGCCGGGAAGCGTTCCCGCGATTTTGCTTCCGTTTCCGAACAACTGCACCGAAATGATCGGCGTCTGCGAAACCGCCCAGCCCGAGACACAAAGCGTGCCGGCGCCGTCAAGCTCGCATCTTTCGATATGGGTGCGCATGGCCGCCACACCGGCCCCCGGCAAGCCATCCGTGCCCGACAAATGCTGGCGTTTCACAAAGACCTTGCCAGAGGTGGACACCGCCATAAGAATAATGTCGCAGGGCCCCTCGGGTAGCTCTCCTTGGGTCAGGATGGCTTCGAATCCCGTGTATTCGGCGTGCGGAATGGACGGGTAAAGTTCAGCAATATCAGGCCGGTAGCGCCCGACCTTCGCCCGCGCGACGCGCTTTCCGTTAACGACCACTTCAATTGTGGTGAAGGGTTCCGGCCCAATCGCCCAACCTGTTACCAGACCCGCCTTGATGTGCCGTTTGCCATCCTGAGCGGTCTCAATTCTGGTTATCTGGGCGGTGTCGATCCAGACCTTTCCCAAAAAGTTGGATGTCGAGGCAACGGGCGGTTTTGAGGAAATTGGCGTGTTCATTATCGGGAACTATCACAATCAGCAAAATGGGGTCGAAACAGGTAGGGGAGAGCGAAATGAGCCAGACACAACCTAACGGCGTTTGATGGCGAAGTTAAGCGAAACCGAAGCCGCATCGGGGGCGGGTCAAGGATTTACAAAGGACAAGAGAGCCTTGACCTGCGGTGAAAGGGGCGTCGTGCGCAGGGTTGCCACGGCGCAGAACTCAACCGAGGGGCCGCGCACACATTGCACTTCTTCAAAGCCAGCCGCCAAGAGCCGCCGCGCAAGCGACGTTTCGGTGAAACCGGTCTTGTGGGCCATAAAGCTATTGCCTTCCGCGATCGAGCGGCGATGGCCGTAGATCACATCCAATGCGGAAATCGGGCCGGATGGGGAATGGTAGAGCGGGCGTTCCAGATCGCTTTCATCAAAGCTGCGCATCACCGCGGCCAGATCCGGCAACCTGAGAACGGCCGCCCCATCGGGATGCAGCACGCGGGCAAATTCGGCCAAGACCTTTGACACGTCATGGTCAAAGAAATGCTCGATCACATGTGAGCAATAGATCAAGCCAGCAGCCGCGTCCGGGATCACCTGCCGCAAATCGGTCAGATCGGCCTGAATGTCGGGGCGGCAATCGGCATCAATATCAACCCGTATTTCTGTCCAGTCTGCGAAAACGGACGCATCGGCCAACTGGCAGAACAATGACCGGGGGCCAGAGCCAAGGTTGAAAAGCGTTTTGGGTGCAGACATCGGCTAACCTTTACAATGAAATTCGACTATGCCCAGCGGGGCAGATCGGCCGCGCGCCAGCCCCAGGCACGGCGTGGTGCGGGATCACGATGCGCCACACTCAGCGCCCGGTAGGGCAGCGCGTCGGGGGCAAAAAGCGCGTGGTATTGCGGATCGTTCAAAATCACATCGCGCCAGATCATGCGCAGACAAGCCAGTTCGCGATGCAGCCGCAACCCGGCCGGACTGCCCTTTTCGCGGCCTCGGCTGACCGATTCGAAATGTCTGATGCAGGCATGAGGTGACAACACCACCCGGTATCCGGCCTGCCTTAACCGCAAGCAGTAGTCTACATCATTGAAGTTCACCGCAAATCTTGTGGTATCAAAGCCGCCAAGTTCTTCAAACAAGGCGCGGCGGGTTAACAAAAACGCCCCGGTCAAAGCCGAAGGTTCCCACGCAGCACAAAGCAATTCCCCATAGCCCGGATCGCCCAACATCCGGTCTTCAAAGGCGTGCATCGCCCCATGCCATGGCCCCAAAACGACGCCGCCGTGCTGAATGATGTCTGATGCGCGCACCATGACGGGGCCCGCTGCGCCAACGGCGGGATCGGCCATTCGGCTGCACAGTTCATTCAGAACGCCGGGCCATGGAAAAGCCACGTCGTTGTTCATGAAGCAAAGCTGCGCGTGCTGGGCATGTTCGGACGCCAGATTGTTCATCAAGGAAAAGTTGAACCCGTCGCCATATTCAAGAATGCGCGCGCCGTCATCTTCAAGCTGGTTGAGGATTTCAAGCGTGTCCGGCTCGGTCGAGCAATTGTCGATCACGATGATATCAAGATCAAATCCGGGGTTGGCGGATATAAGACCGTCAACTGCGGTTTTCAGCATGGTGCCGTGATTGCGGGTGGGCACGATCACACTTACGGCGCGGCTATGGCACGGGCGGTGCAGGTGCAGCGCGGGAAAGATCGCCTCAGCGCGCGGCGGGCGCAACGTCATTTGGCTGGCGGGCGGCATCCGGCCAGGTTGGCGCAGCGCCGCCTCAAGGGCTTCGCCACGCGCAGCGCAGGATGCGGTCAGGGCGGCGTGCCGCGCCCAGCACGCAGGGTGGGGCATATGCCAAAGCTGTGACAATTCTGGCAAGCCCCCTGCTGGCGCAAGATAGTCCAGCAAGAAAGCAACCAAGGACTGCGCCGCGCTCGCCCCGGCAAGGGCCGATAACGGCAGGGCAAAACACAGTGCCGCGTAGCCTTGTTCTAACAGTCGTTCGGTATCAAACGCCGGCATCAAAAGCGGCCAGATCGACTGGTCTTCCTGTTGCACCGCAATATCAGCGAACACCGCCCGCGGCCCGTTCATAGACGGCAGGGCATCGGCCAAACGGCCGGCAAAGCTGGGCAGCGGGTGCAAAGCGTGGTGGCAGCACAGCGCCCATCCTGTATCGCCAAGCCGGTGCCAATGCCCGTCATTCCCGATCCGCCCATCGGGCGCGGTCTCTGGCGCAGGAAATGCAGCGGTTGTGTCAAGCTCGGGGTAAAGCGCCGCATAGGCCGACATTGGCATCGCCAGCCCAAGCAAACGGTCCAACATGACATCCACCTGCCGCGCATGTGCCGGCGTATCGCCACCGGCTGCGGTGATAAGCCCTTTACGCAGGTGATTTGGCCAGGCGATCACATCAACGGGGCTGCCTTGTAAAACCATCCCTGTCGATGTTTCGACATGCAGCCTGTGTAGCCGGCCATCGGCAAGGTCGGGGTCCAGATGCAGATCATAGGCGGCAGCGCGGCCCAAAGGGTTCTTCGGGTCTCCGATATGTTCCCAACGGTTTATCCGGCAACGCCCGACAATGCGCTCGCTCTCCATGGCGAAAATTTCGTATGAGGGCAGCTCGGTTACGCCGTTTTCGACAATGCCGCGCAGAGTAAGCCCGCGCGTGTAATGCACCGTTCCGGCAGCCTGCGGAACCGGGCCAGCGCCTTTGCGCAAGTTTGCAACCTGTTGTTCAAGAATGACGTGATTTTCGTTCAACACCTCAAGGCGCAACACATCAGTATCGTCGAGGGCGCTAAGGTTGAGATTGAAGTGAAAGCCATGATCGCGCGGCCAGCCCGCGGGATCACCGGCATCAGCGGGCAATGCGGCCAAAGTGGCGGTCAGCAAATGGTCATTCACAAACAACCCGACATGCCACTGACGCTCGGGCTGGCTGTCCAACATGACATGGCCCCGCAGCAGCCCAGGTTCCGTGAACGCGATGTCAGCCAGAAACGGCATGATCCCCCCCTATCCATTTTGCTTTGGGCAGAAGATCCAACATCGACAGCTCAAAATCCGCGAAATCCGCCGTTGACGCGCCGTGGCAATCGAACTGCGCGCGCAATTCATCGGCCCGCACATCGCGCAAGGTTACATGGCCAGACCCCATGTCAGCTTTGGCAATCAGGTCATGTCCGGGCCGCAAGGTGATGCCTGCGGCGGTTAAGTCCGCTTGGCGCACAAGGCGCAAATGACGGAACCTGTGGTGCAAAAGCGGGCCGGGCAAATCGCCTTCGAAGGGAAGAATGCGTGGCCCGTTTTCCAGATCCGGCAGCATTATTTCGGCGGCGCCGGGGTGTTTTGGAATGTCGCGCATCTTTTCCGGCGCCCAGTCGGCGGTAACAGCCTGCAAGAGGCGGTTGGCAAAGGGCGCGAGCGGATTCAGCGCGGCAAAGCGGCGGTAAAGCGCGGGATAATCAGGGAAGCGCCGTTCAAGCCGGCGAAAATTCGCGTTGACCAGCCGGTTCTTTTCGGCCCCGTAGGTCGCCGCGCCGACATGGCCGACAAAGCAATCAACCGCTGCAACGTGACGCCAGCCGCGCAGGCTGGCACGCAGGCAGAAATCTACCTCTTCGTAATATCCGCTTTCGTAAAGCCCCGAGAGAAGCCCGACATCGCGCAGGCATTTCCCGGCGATAAGCATGGCAAACCCATTGCCATTCGGCAGGTCAATCGCCTTTCCACGATTATGCTGAAACGCGGCCTCGGCAAGGCGGTTGCAAATATCGGGGCCGGGCATCGGCGCGGCGCGGCCGGGGCCCAAGAGACAAAGCGAACCGGCGTTATTTGACAGGGGCGTGACGGTGCCCACCTCTGGATCATCAAGATGTTGCAGCATATGGGCCAGCGTGCCGGGGGGTAGCCATATGTCGGAATTAAGCAGCAAAACCGGCCCTTTACCGATTAGATGTAACCCATGGTTCACCGCACCGGTAAAGCCAAGGGGTGCCGGCGTTCGGGTCACGCTGACGCCGGTTTGCTTCGCGCATTGGGCCAAAAGGCGGCGCGTAGCGCTGTGAGTTGAACAATCATCCACCAGCAAAAGCTGCGCCCCCGGCAGCCGGGACAAGTCTTGCAAGACAGAGCGAAGGCACTGCCGCAACACCGTGCCGCCATCCTTCAGCGGCATGATGATCCACAACGGTGCCTTCGGGCGGCCATCCAGGCAAGGGGCCGGCGCCGGGCATGACACGGCCCCTATCGTGACAATCTGGGGCGCCCGGTTTTCAGGCATGACCGTAACCTGCCGGGTGCCGCTGTCAGGTCGGGCGAAATGGCAATCGAAGGCAACGCACTGACGCCCATTATCCTGCGCCAAGGGCAGGATCTGATCGCGGGGATCAGAGCCTTGCAGCGTCAGACTTTCTCCTTGCCGCTGAACGATGGTCACACGCAGGCCAAGCGGTTGTTCAAGCGGCAAGATCAGCGGCAGCGTTGCGGGATCAAGCGCCGACAACGCCTGCCGCCGGTCCTCATTGCAGGCGAAAGGGCTTTGCAAAAGGCTTTGCGCAACAGTCTGAAGCGCGGCGTCCGGCGCAACCTCTGCCGCCAAACGGCAAAGCAGTGCCATGGCTTCGGGATAGGTCGGGTCAAGCCGCAGGGCGTGGCGCGCATCCGCCATTGCCAGCGCCCTGTGCCCAAGGTCAAGCAAGAGAACCGCCCGCTCAAAAAAGGCGGAAGCGGCGGCGGTTTCTGTCAGTGATGTGTGGAGCGTGAGCAACCGGTCCATGGAGCGCACGGAATCCGGCAGTCCGGATAACTTACTCATGCGATGTCAGTTCGCCAAAAAGGCAGCCGCCCGGCGGAACCGGGCGGCTACAACATAGTGTTACAGATCGACGTCGTGGCTGCCGCGAAGGTCGATATGCTCAACACCGCTCACGGTGACGAAGCTGCCATCCGAGAAGGTGATGACCGTCTTCGCACCCACGGTTTGAATGCTGACATCATCAAAGTTGGCGTTAAGCGCAACCGTGTCATCGCCCGAACCACCATAGATGGTGTCCCCGGCGCCTGCCTTGAACAGATCGTCGCCCGTGCTGCCAGACATCTTGTCTGCCCCAGCGCCGCCCTTCATCACGTCATTGCCGTCGCCGCCAAGCAGCGTATCGGCACCCGCGCCACCATCCAGCGTATCCGCCCCAAAGCCACCATCAAGCCGGTCAGCGCCAAGGCCACCGTCAAGCAGATCAGCCCGGCCACCGCCAAGCAGCACGTCATCACCATCACCGCCAACCAGCGTATCGGCGCCTGCGCCACCATTCAGCGTGTCAGCACCCGCACCGCCATAAAGCTTGTCGTCGCCCGCATCGCCGGAAAGCAGATCATCGCCGGCATCGCCATGCAGCGTGTCGTTGCCATCATCGCCCGTCAGGCTGTCGGACCCAGCGCCGCCGTTCAGGGCATCATCACCCGTCGCGCCAACAATATCATCCCCTGCGGTTGAGCCGATAACGGTCTTATCCACCGAACCGGCGGTGCGCACGACCGTCTGGCCATCGCTGGTTGTGCGCACGATCAAATCGGCATTCGGATCGCGCGTTTCACCGGGGCCAGCAAAGGAAACGGTCACGCCGCCCGAGCTTGGCATGGCGCTGAGAATACGCGCAATTTCCGAATCGCTCAGACCAAGACCATCAAGTACCCCCCCAACCTGATCAAGGGAGCTATATTCAGACGAAGGCATAAGTCAGTTCTCCACACATACAATGCCAAACCACGAGGGCCGGCCACAAATCTCAATAAAGGACGTAAGTAAAACCAATGGTCCGAGGATTGACGTAACAGCGGCACACAACCTTAACAAGAAAATTTTCGCCACAATTAAAACAAATTTCACACTTTTCGAAACAGTGGTCTTTCGGCGGCGTTCAGGCGGCCCAATGGCCAGCGGATGCGCTGACAGGCCCGAAAAGAACGGACAAAACCCGCGCGGCAGCCCCCTTCAAAGGTGCCCCATCTCTGTGTGATCACAAGCGATGCGGCGCTTCGCCTTCAGCTTTTGCGAAAGATCCGCAGGCGATCGTTTCTTCTGGAGCTGCTAAACGGCACAGCTTCCGCGGGCATTTGTTGCAACAAAATCTTCAACCGCATCAGCCTGTCGGATGCGCTTGCGCCGTGCAGCGTAACCATGGTGCCCGTGGCGCTTATCTGCCCGGCTTCGGAAAAATTAGCCTCTACATTCAGTCTGTTGCGGCCATCAGGCTCATCAATCCAGAGACGAAGTTCCGAAAAAGGTTTGAATCCCCCACGGCTGCCCAGAAAATCCCCCGGCTGTGCGATCTGATCTGTCGTGGGATCCTGCGTGATGATCCGCGGACGCCCCAGACGATTGCGAATCATCAGCCCCGCGATGGGCTGCTCGGCGGTGTCGCCGCTGGCCCAGGCACCAAAGCGAACCGGCCGGTCCCCGTGGCCGGCAAGATGCACGACATAGTCTGCACCGGGCACATCCCCCGGCAAAGGATCGGGGCCGCGCGTGGAAAGGTAGTCAAGTTCGATGCCGCCGCGCGGTTGGACCCCCGCCTGATGCGCGCTGATTTCAACCCCCAAAACCGCAGCGCGGCCGCAGCGGATCAGGCAAAACTCGCCGGGCGCGGCCAGCGCCCCAGCGACATTGCCCGCTTCGAACATGACACTTATCACCTGCCGCGATTCGGGCGGAATAATCGGCCGGATCAACGCATTAGCGGCTTCGCCCGCGGGCGCCACAAAGGTCAGCTTTACAATGCCCGGCTGCAATTTGATGGTTTCATACATCGGTTCTGTCCTTTGAAGCCGCTTTTTGCGGTCATTCCTCGCGCATGGCGCTTTGCAAGCGCCGGCTCAGCGGGCCAAGAAGATAGTTCAGCGCGGTGCGCTTGCCCGTTGGCAAGATGACCGTCGCAGACATGCCTGCCATAAGCTTGGAACGTTGCGCCTCGGGCAGCGCGTCAGCATCCAGCCGCACCCGTGCTTCGTAATAATCTACCCGCGTATAGGGGTCGACGACGCGGTCGCGCGACAACGCCGTCAGCTCCCCCTCAGCCGGTGGCAGATCAAGCGACTGGAAGGCCGGAAAGTTCACCAAGGCCCCTGATCCGGGCAGAATGCCGTCGATGTCATTGGGCGAAACCCTGGCCACCAAAATGAAGTCGTCGTCAGAGGGGGCGATCTTCATGATCGTTTCGCCAGAACGCACAACCGCCCCCACCGTGCCAAGGATGCTTTCCTGCACCGTGCCGCTGACCGGCGCGACGATGTCTACCCGTGTCAGCGTGTCTTCCGCGATGATAAGGTCGCGCTCCAACGATCGAATCTCTCGGGTGATCTGTTCCAATTGTTCTGCGGCACGACGCCTATATTCCTGCTCGAGTTGAGCGGATTGCAACTTAAAGCCGATTATTGCCTGCCTGATCCGCGAGATGTCAATGTCAGATTGCGCAATCTTTTCTTCCAGCGACAGGCTTTGCTGTTCCAACTCTGTGACACGGGCCTGGCTTGTCAGCCCCTTTTCCCGCAGGGTTTTCTGGTCTTCAAGATCGGCGCGCACAAGCGCGGCCTCTCGCACCGCAATGCCGCGGCGGACTTCGTTTGCGCTGATTTCGGCTTCGGCCTGTGAAATATTGGTTTGCAAAAGTTCGCGGGACTGCTCCAGTTCCTTACGCTGCAAGGCAAAATGGCGTTGTTCATCTTCGGCAAGGCTTGCAAGCGACGGGTTCGCGGCGAGTTGTTGCTGAATGGCTTGGGAAAAGACAAGTTCCGGCGCAATCGACGCTTCCGCCTCTAACCGCTCTTGCCGGGCCTGACTGCCAAGAAGCTGATTTTGAAAAAGCTCGGCAGAGGCGGCGTTGCGCGTCGGATCTAGTTTCAAGAGCAGATCGCCCTGCTTGACCTTATCGCCGTTGCGCACAAAAAACTCGCGCACGATCCCGCCTTCAAGATGCTGAACCTGCCGTGTGGCATCGGCATTTTCCAAGACAGCCGGCGCGACAACGGCGCTGTCCAGCCGTGCGATGGCAAGCCAGCCACCAACAATGCCAAAGGTGCATAGGATAACGATATTCGCCGCGCGCAAGGATCGGTGCAAAAGCCTGTCACAGGTTGCCAGCGCCGGGGTCAACGGTTCGGGTTCTGGGGCCGGGAACAAGGTCATGCGTTTCTTCTTGCCTCGGCTGCGCCCTGATCGTTTCCGGCGCTTACGCTCAGCAGCGGGTTTTCGGCGGCGTTCAGCCGGCCCAGCATATCGTCGCGCGTGCTGAAAGAGTGCATGTAGCCGTCCATGATAACCAAAATGTAATCGCAAATCCCAAGCAGGTTGACCTTATGGGTGCTGAAAAAAACCGTACTTCCCGCGCGTTTCAGCTCTGTCATGCTATAGGCGAGGTTCTTTTCGCCCTCAGCGTCCAGCGCGGCGTTTGGCTCATCCAGCACCACGACGCGGGGCATACGGTAAAAAGCGCGGGCAAGGCCAATGCGCTGACGCTGCCCGCCGGACAATGGGGCGCCGCCATCCATGAGGTGAAAATCCAGCCCCCGCCCGCGCCCCTGCACGATGTCCAGCCCGCCCGCCATGCGCAACGCTTCGGTCACGAATGCGGTCAATGCCGGATCATATGAGGCGAAACGGGTCACATTCTGCCAGATCGTGCCGGGCAGCAGATCAACGGCCTGCGCCAAGTAGCCTGTCGCCGCGCCATGCTGCGACGCTGGCCAGAGCGCGATTGGAAATCCGTCGATCTTGACGCTGCCCATCGAAGGTTTGGCGGCCCCGGCCAGAAGACGCAAGAAGGTCGATTTGCCTGCGCCGCTGGGCCCAACCACGCCAACGATTGATCCCGCAGGCACCGAAAACCGGATACCGCTTAGGATCGGTTTTTCATTCGCGCCAACATAGCCAAGATTGTCGCAAGTCACCTCGCCCTGCATATCCGGAAGCGCGCTTTGGGCCTCTTCGGGTTGGGCGGCAAGAAGGCTGTCGATACGCGCTGCGGCCTCTCGCATTTCATGCACCGTCGACCAGGTACGCGCCACGGCCACCACCGGGCCAACCCCGCGCAGCATGACAATGAACGCCGCCATACCCGTAGCGGCCGTGACCTGATCCAAGAGGAAAAGCACCGCGCCCGTGCCAATCAGGATTATGATCTGGGCTTGTTGAAGCACCGCGATGGCGCTGTCGAGAACCCCTGCCCGGCTATGGCCTTTCAGCACTATATCAGAGGCGCGATCTTCAAGCCCGGCCCATTCGCGCCGAACCCCCGGCAAGATGTCCATCGCGCGGATGCTTTCGCGGCGGGCGGCAGTTGCAAGGCCAAAGGCAAATGCCTGATCTTCATAAATGCGCGATTGTGTCCGAACAGCCTTGAAAACAGACCGCGCTTGCGCGCTAAGAACCGCAAGCAGCGCGACATAACCGATGGCCACCAGGCCGAACGCGGGGTGCAGGATAAAGAGCACCACGATGAAAATCGGGGAAAGCGTGGCATCCATCAGCGATTTGACAAGGCTTCCCGTCAATCCTGACCGCAGGGTCGCAACATCGGCATAGGCGCGAAACGCTTCCGGGCTTTCCCCCCGGTGGACCGCATCGAAAATGCCCATCCGCAATTCGTGGTCAATCCGGTGGCCAACCGCCTGAAGCGCGTTGCTGCGGTAATGTTCCAACATTCCCCAGACCACCATCAGGAAGCCTATCAAAAGCGTGATGAAGATCAGCGTTTCCCAGCTACGGCTGTTGTAGACGCGCTCGCTCACCTGCATCATGTAAAGAAAGGGGGTCAGGGCAAGCACGGCTATGAAGATGCTTTGAAACCATATTCGCACGTAGCTGCCACGCGCTTTTTGAAATATGGAAGCAACCGACATACACTCGTCCTCGACTCAACTGCGCGCTAGGGACCATAGTTGGAAACCAGAAACAAGCATGTACTGTAGTTTTGATCCTTGGCAGGAGGCAACGGGCACCGCGCACAGGATATTTGATCCGTTTGCTTATCGCCCGACATTTTATGAACGCATGGTGCCGGTATGCCTGTCAGAAACCATGCGTTTGGCCGAACGCTGGCCGGTGATGTGGCGGCGTGACGAACATGGCGATCCCGAATTGGTGGTGCTGCGCAGCCTGCTGCCCGATGCAGAGGTGCCGGATGCCCGCAGCCAAAGCCGCACGTCGCTGCCGCTGCTTTTGCAGGCTTTTCCCTTTCGCTACAACAACCCCGCAAGCGGCGACGAAATTGGCCTGGAACGGACGGCCCCCATGCATGAACGCGATGCCGGGTCTTATATCGTGGATGAGCGCGGCAATCTTTTGCCGGGGGCGGAGCTGAAAATTCGCGCGCTGGAAACCTGGGGCGCAGAGTTGCCGGCCCGCGCGATGCTGACCGAGGCCGCATTTCGGCACAATCTGGTAGAGCCGGTTACCCTTCCTGACGATCTTACCCAAAAATACGCATTGCCTGATTTCTTTACCGTGGTTCCCAGCCCCGATGACAACTTGCTGTTCGGGGCCTTGCCGCGCGAAAACTGGTTGCTTGCAGCGCGGTTTTTGGCGGCACAGCGCATGTCGCTTTATACCATGGCCCGCCTGATCGCGTTGGCAGGAGAAGGCGCATGAGACATTGGTTCAGCGATTTGCCGGGCGTTTCGGGCAGCCGCCCCCTGAATGCCGACCTGCTTCAGGCCTGGCCCGATCGTGCGATGGATGCGCGTCTGGGCCACCTGCGCTATTGCCCGATCTTGCCACAGGAACTTTATCAGGTTGCCCGGCATTTTCCGTTGGTGGTGATAGATCAGCCGGGCGGGCCATTGGTGGCGGCCGAACTTGACGCTGAGCGGCTGCGCCGGCCGGCCTTTGACGCCGAGGGGCGGTTCTTGCGAAGCTATCGCCCCATGGTCACACGGCTTTTGCCGTTTTGCTCTACCGCAGACGGCGCGTTGATCCGGCTGAGCGATGAGACAGCCGCGCCCGGACCAGAGCGCCCCGCAGAGCTGCGCGGCCAGCTTGCGCAAATGCTGCGTGCACAAGCGAAAGGCATGGCGCGGATGTCCGAAGCCGCAAGCCTGCTGATTGACGAGGGGCTGTTGGCACAAGCCCCCGGATTGGCCGGATCAGATGGGCAGGCGATCCCCGAATGGTGCCCTGCGCCCGAAGAACTGGAGGCGGAGACGCGCGCGTCGGCGGCCAATCTTGCCCCGTTGCCCGCCGCGTTCTTGGCGCTGCGCATCCTTGCCGTGCTGGAGTTTTCCGCCATGCACCGGCGCCAGACAAAAGCCCCCCGCTCCGATGCCGATAGTCTGCGGGCGCTTTTGGGCCGAAACGAGGCCCTGCAACGCCAGACCTTTATGATCCGTGACGAGCTTCTTGATTTTTCGGGCTTTGTGTCGCCAGCCCCGCAAGAAGACAGGCCCGCGCCATAGGGGGCCGGGGCATAACCTCAGCCGGCCGCGGCAACTCGTTGCAATTGCTGGCCCAGTTCATGAATGGCGCATGTGATGTGGTAAAGGCTTGAGGCCCGCGCGGGCTCCTGCGGGTCTTGGGGCTGCCCATCCTGACCAAGATGTTCCCACCATGAACCCGCAACCGGGTGAACAAAATAGCGCCGAAGGCCGCGTGCGGCACGCGTAGCCAATGCGGCGGCGCGGTCACGGCTTTGGGCATCAGGGGCGTCGGCCATGGCGCTGGCATGAGCCTTGAGCCGTTCGGTCTGCGGCCACAGGCGGAACACCCCGTCGCGCAGCGAAAGATCGGCGTTCAACGTGTTCACGGCAAGATCCTGCACCGGATCGACCCCGGAGCCTTCCCCGATTTCAACCAAGCGCACCGCTGCCGCCAGCGCATCGGGACGGTTGCGCGACGCGCCCCAACGGCGCAAAAGCCACGCCCATTCAAACTGATGGCCCGGCTCAACCACGTCTTGCGGCGCGGGCAAGGCTTGCCAATCGCCATCAAAATACTCTTTCTGGGCCCCTGTTTCAGGGTCCAGAAACCGTGCAAGACAAAGCTCGGCAAGGCTGTCGGACATCTGCGACCACCCGCGATCGCCGCTCACCGCTTTCCAAGCCAGCGCCGCCTCGAACAGATGCATGTGGGGATTTGCTTTCAACGGCAGGCTTCGCGGAACGGATTCTTCAAATCCACGCTGCGGATGGCGCCACCCCGCCTGCATGGTTTCGCGCAGCGCGCCTGCCCTTGCATCCAGCACAGCATCGCCGCCCCGCATCGCGGCAACGGTTGCAAGCGCGAACAGAACAAAGGCGTGGTCATAAAGATCAAAATCGCGCCGCAAGACCTGCCCCGTGGCCGAAACCGTGGGGATCACGATACCAGTGTCCGGCAAGTGATGGCGCGACAGGTTGGCAAGACCATAGTCAACCATCGCCGCCGCATCGCCTTTCCAGCCAAGCTGACCGGCCACGGCAAAGGAAAAGATCTGCCGTGCCGTCACGCGGGCACGGCGCGGCTCGTCCAGCGGCTGACCATGGGGCGCGATCTTTTCAAAAAAGCCACCAGAGGCGCGGTCCGTCCCGGTGCCGGCCCAAAGCGGCAATGCCTGTTCAAAAAGCCAGTCACACAGCAACGCATATTCGGCGTGAAGCTCCGAAAGGATCATGGCTTGGTCTCCTGAGAAAGCAGCGGGGTCAGAAAAACATCCAGGTCGCCGCCTGAAAAAAGATGGCCCGCAATCCCCGCCGCCGCCGCCGCTTGCAGATCGCTTTCCTTGTCACCGATCATCAGGCTGCGACGCGCATCGACTGGCCAGTGTTGCATCAGATCGACCAGCATTCCCGGACCGGGCTTGCGCCAATCTGTGTTGCTGCGCCATTCGGGCAAAGGCGCATCCGGCAAAAACGGGCAATGGCGGATGTCATCAATCTGGCCACCGCTGCGCGCGGCAAGATCGGCGCGGATATATGCCATCAGATCGTGAAACTGCGCTTGGGTGAAATACCCCCGCGCAATGCCGGATTGGTTGGTGACCAGAAACACAAAGTAGCCTGCCAGATTGGCCCGGCGGATCGCCTCGGGGGCGCCATCAATCCAGTCAAAACGCTCAGGCGTGCCGACATAGCCGTGATCGTGGTTCACGACACCATCGCGGTCAAGAAACAGGGCTGGCCTGAGTTGCCCCCCGGTGCGGGCTGTGCTCACGCCTCGGCCTCGGCCTCGGCCTTCTGGCCTGTTCCCGCGCGCTTGACGATGCGGGTGGTTGACCTGCCTGGGAAAAGATCAAGCAGAACAGTCTCTCCGCCCCAGGCACGGATTTCTTTCGCCCCTACCACCGTATCAATGGTGTAATCCGCGCCTTTGAACAGCCGGTCGGGCCTGAGCTTCATGATCAGTTCAAGCGGCGTATCTTCACCGAACCAGGTTACGGCATCCACCGGGTCAAGCCCGGCCAGCACCGCCGCGCGGTCTTCAAGGGGGTTGATCGGCCGCGTCGGGCCTTTCAGGCGGCTGACACTGGCATCATCGTTCAGCGCGACCACGAGCCGGTCGCAATGCTGCCGCGCCTCACGCAGCATCCGTACATGGCCCGCGTGCAAAATATCGAAACAGCCGTTCGCAAAGCCGACCCGCAGCCCTTCGGCCTGCCATTCGCGCAGGATATGGGCCGCCGCCGCATGGCCAAGAACGCCGCCGCTGCCATTGGAAACCCGCATCGCGTGTTCCACTTCGGCAAAAGAGCAAACCGCCGTCCCCAGCTTGGCGACGACAACACCGGCGGCCAGATTGGCCAGTTGCAATGCCACGGGCAGCGGGGCATCGGCGGCAAGGGCCAGGGCCAAGGTGGCAATGACGGTATCCCCCGCCCCCGACACATCGAAAACCTGTTGCGCTGTGGCCCGCGACACCACAACCGGCGCATCGCGCGGGATCAGCATCAGGCCCTTTTCGCTGCGGGTTGCGATGACCGCACCGATATTCACACGCGCCAAAAGAGCCCGGCCCGCGGCCTCGACCTCGGCATCGGTGCCCGTTGGCAAGCCGGTGGCTTCGGCCAGTTCCGATGCATTCGGGGTGACATAATCGGCCCCGGCATAGGGGGCATAATCCCGGCCCTTGGGATCAACCACACAAAGCGCCCCGGCTTCGCGCGCCATCGCGATGGCACGGGCGCAAAGGGCTGGGGTCAGAACGCCCTTGCCGTAATCTGACAGGATCAGCACGCGGGCTTTGGGCAAGCTTTCAGCCAGACCGGCCAAAAGCGCGGCGGCTTCGCCCTCGGTTGCGGGGCGCGGGGCCTCATCGTCAATGCGCACAATGTGCTGTTGCTGGGCCACGACGCGCATCTTGACGATCGTGCGCCAATCCGGGCTGCGCACAAGCCGCGCCTGCGGATCGACAACGGCAGCCAATTCGTCGCCGGCGCGATCCGTTCCGATCAGCCCCAACAAAACGGGCTTGCCCCCCAGCGCCGCAACATTGCGGGCCACGTTTCCCGCACCGCCCGCCATGATCGTCTCACGCGTTTTACGCACCACCGGCACAGGGGCTTCGGGCGAAAGCCGCCCCGAGGCACCATAAACAAACCTGTCCAGCATCACGTCACCGACAATGACGACCCCGTGACCGAAATCTGGTATCATTTCGCTTTAACCTGTTACAGTTAACGTCACTAAAAAACCGAAATCAGGGGGCAGGCAGGCGCCCCTCGGCATAGCCAAATGCCAGGAAATGTTCCCGCGCCGAGCCAACTTCGCCTGCCTTTACGGCAGCGGCGATGTCGGGATAGGTTTTGAAATACCAGTCCTCGTCCACCGCGACTTCGCAGGGCAGACGACCTTCGAAATAACCGCTGGCTACGAAATGGTCGCGCGCGCTTTTGACGACGCCGTCACGAATGGCCTGATCGACGTCCGCATAGGTGGTGCGATACCAGGTTTCGTCAATTTCGACAGCATTGAGAAACTTGCGCAGGAGGGCTTCAAAATCGTCATAGGTCATCTTGACCCAAGCCTTGCCCTGGTCGCTGCCGAAGATGACGTTTTGGTTCACACTGGAAAACGGCGGCACGTACCGCATCACTAAATCCTTAATTTCACACAGGTAATTTGCAAAATGCGCGCCGAACGCTGACGCTGTTTCAATCATTAACGATTACTGAACGCGCTGGCAAGATACTTGCGGTTGCGCGGCATTTAACGAGCTTCAGGACCATGAGCTGAAGTACGGGCACCGGCACTTTCGTTCACATTTCAGCGATAGAATTGTAAAGCCAAATGTCTTCCTTGTTGATTTTTCTGATTGTCTCAAGAAGTGCAGGGTCTGCGTACTCATCCCTGTCGTAGCTTCCGGCCGGAGCTATGTTGGCGCTGAAGATGTCGATTCCAGAAGGAAGCTCAAGTGATCGCGCAATCTCTTCAATCATCCCTGAGTAGTTTTCCAGAGTATAAACCTTGATCCCGTTCTTTATTATGGACCGCATTGCATGCATTCCCGAACTTGTACGGTTTTCGGACAAGTAACAGCACTGAAAGTTTGAAACTTCCCGGCGAAACTCAACCACCTTCCGAATGGCATCAAGCATACTCATTTCGCTAATTTTGTTATGAAGCGGGTGATCGGGAAGGCGCATAATATAATTATGCGTGGAAATCACGCGCTCCACCGGATCCCGCATGACAGCGAAATATCGAAACTCATTACCCAAGATCGGGTAAATTTCGCTGAAGGTGAAATGCCCACCGACAACAACATATTGAGAAATATTATCTTTATCGCCTGACAGGAGCTCATCTCTCGTGATGTTTTCTCCCATCCAAGCTACGTTATCTTTCCCAACAGCCTTGAAGATTGAAGTTCGAAACGTCGAACCCGCTGCTTTCGGAATATGTAAGAAGACTACCTTATTATGCATTCACTACCCGCGATGAGACGACTGAAGTTCAGCCATTCATTTTCCAACACAAACTCAACACATTATGGGGCAAACCCAGAAATTCTTAACCCTCAGCGCGCCTATCAGGCAGCACACCCTTGCGTTGTATACACATCAAAACCAGCGCACGCTAGGGTAAGGTTGTGCACATGCTTTGCCGACAGGGTGGTCGGAGTTTCCGGCCTATCTTGGGCCGCGACCCTACCACAGGAGATAGCATGACCGATCTGTTCAAAAACATGGCGCGCCCGGTGACCAGCCCTGCCCTTGGTTCGATGGCCATTACCCCCTCGGACAGCACCGATCTGGTGGCGCGTATCCGCGCGGTGACGCTGAATGTCGGGGGCACCCTTGCATGGGTCAACGAAGAGGATGTCACGCAGGCGACCGGCCCGTTGCCCGCTGGCACCTACCCTTTGATGGCACGGCGCATTCTGGCAACCGGCACCACGGCAACCGGCCTGACGGGGTGGGTGTGATGCTGGCACTTGGGCTTTCCCTGTCGGCGCTGCCCCTGCGTTCGCCGGGATGGACGCCTGCCGCGCTGTTTGGCGGCGCCGCGGCGGGGGTGTGGCTTGATCTGTCCGACATCACCTCGCTTGCCCAAGACAGCGCAGGCAGCGTGCCGGTGACGGGCGCGGGGCAACCGGTGGGCTTCATCCACGACCGGAGCGGGGGCGGCAATCATGCCTTGCAGATTAATTCGGCGCGACGGCCGACGCTGAGTTTGGATGGAAACGGCAAGCACTGTCTCGCCATGGACGGCATTGACGACAATCTGACCGTGCCCGCCTTCGCTTGGGGCGGATCGAACGAAGTGACCATTGTGCTTGCGCTTTCAGCCATTCCAACTGGCGTGCAGGCCGGCATTTTGCGGGGTGGCGGCATTGCCAACCCAACCCGTTTTGGCGTCATCATGCAAAGTGACAACCGCGTGCAATGCAACAGTGCCGGAACCGCGGTGGCAACGACCAGCCATGCCTCCGTGGTGACTGCCGCGCCCGAGGTTTACAGCATCAGCGCCAAGATCAGCCCCTCGAACCTGACCCTGCGCCGCAACGGGGTGCTGTCAGCACAATCCACGGCTTCGCAGGGAAGCGGAAGCTATCTCGATCAGGAAATGTCCATAGGTTCCTGGGGGGGCGGGCAGTTTCTCTCGGGCAATCTTTACGGCATGGTGGTTATCAACCGTGTGCTGACGCCAGAGGAGCTTGTGCAGGCTGAGGCTTGGGCCGCATCGCGCTGTGGGGTTGTGCTGAGCTGATCTGCCTTGCGCGGGCGTAAGGCCCTGCCCTGCGCGTGATCACGGGTCGATCGCGCGCAGGGTTTGTGCCCCCTTCCCCACCGCCCCTTGCCGCCATATGGACCGGTTTGCGGGGAATGGACCCGGGCCGCCGCTTGCGCTATCAGGCGGCAAAGCAGCTTACGGAGTTTTCCATGTCCGGCCACGGCAACGCGCAACCGATGTCTTCCGCGAAATGCGGCCCGCTGACGGGCACCGCGTCGGTTCCGGGCGATAAATCCATCTCGCACCGCTCGTTGATTTTTGGCGCGATGGCGGTGGGCGAGACCAGGATCACCGGGCTATTGGAGGGCCAGGACGTGTTGGACACGGCCTCGGCCATGCGTGCCTTTGGCGCAAGCGTAACGCGGCATGGCGAAGGGGCATGGTCGGTGAACGGCGTGGGTGTGGGGGGCTTTCAGGAACCGGCCAATGTGATTGATTGCGGCAATTCGGGCACGGGGGTGCGGCTGATCATGGGCTGCATGGCCACCACCGACATGACCGCAACCTTCACGGGCGACGCCAGTTTGCGCAAGCGCCCGATGGGCCGCGTGACCGATCCGCTGGCGCTTTTTGGCGCACGGGCCTATGGCCGCCAGGGCGGTCGCTTGCCGATGACCATCGTCGGTGCCGCCAACCCGGTGCCGGTGCGCTATGCCTTGCCGGTTGCCAGCGCGCAGGTGAAATCGGCGGTGCTGCTGGCTGGGCTGAACGCCCCCGGCCAGACCGTCGTGATCGAGCGCGAGCCGACCCGCGACCATTCAGAGCGTATGCTTTTGGGCTTTGGCGCGGAACTGAGCGTTGAAAAAACGCCCGAGGGCAATGTCATCACCCTGACCGGCCGCCCCGAACTGCGCCCGCAAACCGTGGCCGTGCCGCGCGACCCGTCTTCGGCCGCTTTCCCGGTTTGCGCCGCGCTGATCGTTGAGGGGTCAGATATTTTCGTGCCCGGCGTTTCCCAAAATCTCACGCGCAACGGCCTTTATCTGACCCTGGTCGAGATGGGGGCCGAGATCGAATTCCAGAACCCCCGCGAAGAAGGCGGCGAGCCGGTGGCAGACCTGCGGGTGCGCTTCAGTGGCAACATGAAGGGCATCGAGGTGCCCCCCGAGCGCGCGCCCTCAATGATTGATGAGTATCCGATCCTGTCGGTCGTGGCGGCTTTTGCCAGCGGCAAGACGGTGATGCGCGGCGTGAAAGAATTGCGCGTCAAGGAATCTGACCGCATCGACGCCATGGCGCGGGGGCTTGAGGCCAATGGCGTGAAGATTGAAGAAGACGAAGACACGCTGATCGTTCACGGGATGGGCGCGGGCGGGATGCCGGGGGGCGCGACCTGCGCGACCCATCTTGATCACCGCATTGCCATGTCCTTCCTCGTCGCCGGAATGGCGGCGCAAAAGCCGGTGGCGGTGGATGATGCCTCGCCCATCGTCACCTCATTCCCGATCTTTGAGGGCCTGATGAACGGTCTGGGCGCCGACATCCGGCGCGGATAGGCCAATGCGGCAGGACGAGGGCGCGCGCATGATCTTTACCGTGGCGATTGACGGGCCGGCAGCGGCGGGCAAGGGCACGATCAGCCGCGCGGTGGCGGAACGCTTTGGCTTTGCCCATCTCGACACCGGGGCGCTTTATCGCGCGGTTGGGGTGAAGGGGGGCGATCCGATCCTTGCCGCCCAAAGCCTGACGCCCGAAGACCTTGCCCGCGACGATCTGCGCACGCTGGAGGCAGGTCAGGCCGCATCCCGCGTGGCGGTGATCCCCGAGGTGCGGGCCGCCCTTCTGGACTTTCAGCGCCGCTTTGCCCGCCGCGCAGGTGGCGCGGTGCTGGATGGCCGCGACATCGGCACGGTCATTTGCCCCGAAGCCGAGGTGAAGCTTTACGTCACCGCCAGCCCCGAGGTGCGCGCCCATCGCCGCTGGCTGGAACTTGGCGGTGACGCGGCCGAAGTGCTGGCACAGGTGAAAGAACGCGACGCCCGCGACATGGGCCGCGCCGACGCCCCCCTGCGCCCCGCCGAAGACGCGCTGCTGATCGACACCAGCGATCTGAGCATTGATGCGGCCGTGGCACAGGCGGTTGCAGCGGTTTCCGCCCGGATCATGCGCGCGTCCTAAACGTGCGGCGGAAAAGAGTTTTGGGGTATCCGTAATTCGCGGTTGATTTGGTTGAAATCGCAACGTGACCGAATTTTCGGATTGCGTTGATATGAGCTGGACCGGAATGACCGCTTTGAGCCGATGGTGTTGAAAAACTCGCCCCGGACATCGCGCCGGTTTGCGGTCGGAGCTTTTCACGCGTCGGCATTACGCCGCCTTTGGCTACGCTACGACCAGCTTTGCGAGTTTGCGGAGGTTCT
>Ga0172373_10000822_pt1 | contig 51323 bp, 52 predicted proteins | sample Lak10m_2_FD_114546 | JGI IMG/M metagenome (GOLD analysis project Ga0172373, IMG submission 114546) | Freshwater microbial communities from Kabuno Bay, South-Kivu, Congo - kab_092012_10m | ecosystem: Environmental > Aquatic > Freshwater > Lake | place: Democratic Republic of the Congo... | reverse complement strand
TGGGTCCAAACGATGTCACGTACGGCGTGTTGCCGTTGTTCCACATCTTTGGTCTGAATGTTGTTCTTGGAACATCGTTCGCTGGCGGTGCGGCAGTAGTTCTCGTGCAACGGTTTGATCCGGTTGCAACAATGGAAACAATTGCTGAACGAAATGTCACCGTGTTGCCAGGCGCACCAAGTATGTGGATGGCGCTTGCGCAGATGGATCATCCAAATGCAGATGGTTTCAAGACTGTTCGCCTTGCGTTGTCTGGGGCAGCGAAATTGCCCGAACAAATTGCGCACTCCATCTCTGCTCGTTTCGGATTGCAAGTGCATGAGGGTTACGGACTCACCGAAGCATCACCAGTTGTCACAACGTCAATCGGTATGGAATGGACGCCAGGTTCGATTGGTCGACCAGTACCAGGGATTGAATTGCGTTTAGTTGATGAAAATGGTGAAGACGCACTAGTCGGTGACAGTGGCGAAATTTGGATTCGCGGTGCAAACGTCTTTGCGGGTTATCTCAACGATCCTGAATCAACTGCGCGTGTGTTGACGCCAGACGGTTGGTTGCGCACTGGTGACATTGCTGTTGTGGACGACGCTGGGCATCTGTTTATGGTTGACCGCGCCAAAGATCTCATCATCGTGTCGGGATTCAATGTTTTCCCTGCAGAAGTTGAAGGCGTTCTCATGTCGCATCCCGACATTGTGGAAGCAACTGTTGTGGGCACTCCACATCCACACACCGGCGAAGCAGTTCGTGCATACGTTGTGTCACGTAATGGTGTTCATCTCGATGAAGACGCCATCATTGATTTCTGTCGTACCAAGATCGCCCGTTACAAGTGCCCATCAAAGGTCTTGTTGGTGGATTCACTTCCGCGCAATATCAGCGGGAAGGTGACGCGCTACGCACTGCGGTAGAGCTGTGCGTAGCATTGCTGGCAACAAGGAAGCCAGCAAACAGCACCACAATTCCTGTCAAGAGTGTGATGGCAAAGGAACGGTCTGCGCCCAGTCGACCAGAGAATGTTCCGCTTGCAGAAAGAATGGCGGCACCTGCAGCAATCAGAATGTTGCCTAATGCCAATCGCCGTGTTGATCTCACTTGGCGAGTGGCGGCACTCGTTAATGCAGGATTGTTCCCACGAACCACGCGCCACGCAGACCACAATGCGCCACCAAAAATGATGAGCGCAGGAATGGATGAGCCAACGGCAGCAAGAATTCGGGGCAGTGGATCAAAGTGTTCGCTGCCGGTGGGAAGCGTGCCAGGGTCGATGACGCCACGAATTGGCGCAGTCAACACAACGCCGACAGCAAACCCAGAGAAGATCAACAAACCCCGCATCGTTGCGTTTCCTGCGCGTTGGCCAGCCAATAGGTAGATAGTGCCAAGCCCAAGCCATGGCACGTTCACGATGGCGCCAAATGTGAAGAAGACGCGAAAGACGCCGTTGTTCCAACCGCTGCCCTCAGCCAGCCACAAAGCGAAAGCGGCCACAACAAACAAGGCCATGGCGATTGTCCACGCCAGTTCGTGAGGCCGGCGACGGCGAAGCCAGCGGTCGAGAGTGCTGAGACCAAAGGCCAGGGCCACAATGGTGGAAGCTGCTGCCAGAGCCGTGTTCAAGGTCACGCCGATAAAGGCTAGGGGAGTGCCCACGGAGTTCGTGAATGTGTGCACGAAGCAATAGCGTGGGAGGCGATGTCGGACACCCCCCGCCGCAAGATTCCCGAGGCCGCTCTCGGTCGACTGCCGGTGTACTTGCGCATTCTCATTGAGGTGGCGGCAGCTGGCACCACTCGTATCTCAAGCGAAGAACTTGCGGAACTCGCCGCCGTCAACGCCGCAAAAGTTCGCAAAGACCTCTCCTATCTCGGAACCTATGGAACTCGTGGCGTCGGATACGACGTTCAATTCCTCACATATCAAATCCAGCGCGAGTTGGGATTGAATCAGTCGTGGCCAGTGGTGATTGTCGGTGCAGGAAATCTCGGACAAGCGTTGGCCAACTTCACTGGAATTTCTGAACGCGGTTTCCACATTGTGGGCGTCGTTGACAAGGACGAGTCAAAAATTGGCACTCTTGTTGGCGGTGTGCGCGTGAAGCATGCAGACGAATTGCTGCAGATTGTTCACTCAAAGTCGGTCAGCATTGGAATCATTGCAACGCCAGCAGCACAAGCACAAGAAGCCGCCGAAGCTCTTGTGAAAGCGGGAGTTGGTTCCATCATGAACTTTGCGCCAACTGTTTTGTCGGTGCCACGTGGAGTTCACGTTCGCAAAGTTGATCTTGCGCTTGAGCTTCAAATTCTCAGTTACTACGAGCAGTGTCGTACAACATCACTTGATGCGACCTCTGCCGGCGATCAATCTGGACCAGTGAGCGCGTAGGTCCGTATGTCAATCGTTGTCATCGGCGTGAACCATCGCACCAGTCCGGTCACTCTTCTCGAGAAGTTGTCCATTCCAGAATCTGCAATGCCGAAGGCACTTCACAGTCTTGTGGTTCGAAATGACATTCGCGAAGCAGTCGTGTTGTCAACATGTAACCGCACCGAGGTGTATGCCGTTGTCGAACGTTTCCATGGTGCTTATTCAGACATTCGTGATTTCTTGTGTGAGACAAGTGGAATTGCTGCGGATCAAATCACTCCGCATCTCTACAGCCAACACGATGACGAGGCAATTGTTCATTTGTTTGAAGTCACGTCCGGCCTTGACTCTGCAGTTCTTGGTGAAACAGAGATTGTTGGCCAAGTTCGTGATGCATGGGAAGCTGCCATGGAAGAGGGCGCATCGCGAAACACCTTGAATTTGTTGTTCCGTTATGCACTTGAGGTTGGCAAGCGCGCGCGAACAGAAACTGCAATTAGTCGCTCCACCGCATCGGTGTCTCACGCTGCGGTTGAAATGGCTCGTGAGATTTTGGGATCACTTGACAACAAGAATGTTCTTGTTGTCGGTGCTGGTGAAATGGGTGAGGGCGTTGCCACGGCCCTTTCGCGCGCCGGCGTCTCTGAAGTTGTGGTAGTGAATCGCACATCAGCACGCGGAGAAGTTCTTGCTGAAAAAGTCGGAGCCAGAGTGTCGTCATTTGACAATCTCGCAGAAGAACTTCGCACCGCCGATGTTGTGGTTGCATGCACTGGTGCTGGTGGAACCGTCATCAGCCGAAGCATGGTGGACAGTGTGCGCACTGAATCGTCAGCACCGCTGTTGATTGTTGACATTGCGCTTCCTCGTGACGTTGAGGATTCAGTTGCCGACGTCAGTGGGGTGACTCTTCGCGATTTGGATCACCTCAGCGAATGGGCAGAACGTGGACTTAATAAGCGCGCTGGCGAAATTGATCAAGTGCGCGACATCATCTCTCACGAGGTAGAGCGTTTTACTCTCGATCAAGCGCAGCGTCAGGCTGCGCCACTTGTGGCGCAGTTGCGCGAAGTTGTTGAAGGTTTTCGCCAAGCCGAAATTGACAGATTTAGTAGTCGTCTGTCTGACATGACAGACGAACAGCGCGAAGTCGTGGAATCCATTACCCGTGGCATTGTGGCAAAACTGCTACACAACCCATCGGTGAGGCTTCGTGAGGCAGCTGGCACGCCACAAGGCGAAAGATTGTCAGCAGCTGTTCGAGATTTGTTTAATCTCGATTAGTACATCTCTATGACTGTTGTTCGAATCGCCACACGATCAAGTGCGCAAGCACGCGCTCAATCTGAACACGTTGGTGCGTTGATTGAGAAAGCACAATCTGGTGTCACGGTGGAATACATCTACGTCGACACGCAAGGTGATTTGAATGCCACAACCCCCCTGCATCAAATGGGTGGTCAAGGAATATTCGTCAAAGAAGTGCAACGCGCAGTTCTCGATGGACGTGCTGACATCGCAGTGCATTCGGCCAAAGACCTTCCGTCTCAACCGGCAGATGGATTGACGATTTGCGCTATCGGTGAACGCCGTTCTCCTCACGATGCGCTTGTTGGTGCTCGCCTGGAAGAACTGGCTCATGGTGCAACAATTGCAACTGGTTCAGTCAGGCGACGCGCTCAGTTGTTTCAGGTTCGGCCCGACCTCAACTTTGTAGATCTCCGTGGGAATATTCAGACTCGTCTGTCAAAGATTCCAGAAGGCGGCGCAATTGTCATGGCTGTTGCGGCCATGGAAATTCTCGGCATCACAGACCAAATTGCTGAAGTTCTTCCTCTCGACGTTGCAGTTCCCATGGTGGGTCAGGGTTCAGTTGCTGTTGAGTGTCGCGACAATGATTCGTCAACACGTGACATCTTGTCTCTCATTGATCACGCACCAAGTCGTCGTGCGGTGGAAGCAGAGCGCTCGTTCCTGTTTGTTCTTGGCGCTGGATGCTCTTTGCCTGTTGGCGCGCACTTGTCGTCAGACGGTGTCTTCCGTGGATTTATGGCAGACGACGCAGGAACATCATGCGTTCAGTTAGAGGGTTTCATCGGAGATTCTGATGATCATCTTGTAGTTGGTGCGGCGATGGCACATGAGTGTCAGCGGCTCATGTCGAACTCGTAAACGTTATGGGTAGTTCCATCAGCGGCAAAACCGTGGTGATGACGCGATCCATTGCGCAGAACGAATCGTTTCGACGTTTGTTAGAAGCACGCGATGCGTTTGTACTCGAAGTTCCACTGATTGCAATTGCGGAACCAGATGACGATGGTCGCGAACGTGACGAAGTGTTGCAGCGTCTCCATGAATTCTCATGGATTGTTGTGACCTCACCGAACGGTGCAGATCGAGTGGCTCCATTCATCTCCGCAGCACAAGCTGCCGGAGATGTCGCGTCGATGCCAATGATTGCGGCAGTGGGTGAAGCGACCGCTCGATCACTTGGCACCGCTGTATCGCTGATTGCAACACCTGCGCAAGCTGAAGTGTTGGCTGACATGTTTCCAGAGGGAACTGGAACAGTTTTGTTGGTACAAGGAAACTTGGCCGACAGCACACTGTCCGAGGCGTTAACCAAGAAGGGCTGGACCGTGCAGCAAGTGATTGCATACCGTACGGTGCAATTACGACCCGCAGATGAGGTTGTCGCGGACGCATTGTCGGCTGATGTTCTCTTTCTTGCATCAGGTAGTGCGGCGTCGGCATGGTTTGATGCATTTGGCACAAGCACTCCACCGGTTGTCGTGGCGATTGGTCCGTCAACGGCAAAGGTGGCCTCAAATCTTGGGCTTGATGTGACTGCAGTTGCTCCCACCCAGTCGCTGGAATCAATGATTGAGACCGCAGAACACGTTCTAGAGAACCTGTAACTCCATTTCGTCTCGATGTTGTGCACAAATGTGCCAATAACATCAGAGTGTGAGTTTTCCAGTGTCACGTCCACGTCGTCTTCGCACCACTGCAGCAATGCGCGAACTAGTTGCTGAAACTCGTTTGCATGTCTCTGACCTCGTTGCCCCTTTGTTTGTGCGCGAGGGAATCTCTCAGCCTCAACCCATTGTTTCCCTTCCTGGAGTTGTCCAGCACACAGTCGACTCATTAGAGGAAGAAGTTCGCATACTTCGTGATTTAGGAGTCAAGGCCGTCATCTTGTTTGGCGTCCCCGCAACGAAAGACCCAGAAGGATCTGGCGCATGGAATCCACAGGGCATTGCACAAGTTGCATTAAGACGATTGCGGTCAACATTCGGCGACGACATTGTCATCATGGCCGACCTGTGCGTGGATGAATACACATCGCACGGACACTGCGGAATTGTCGGAGCGAACGGCGATGTTGATAACGACGCGACACTTGAGATTTACTGTCGTGCCGCAGTTGCGCAAGCAGAAGCAGGTGCGCATGTTGTTGCACCAAGCGGAATGATGGACGGCCAAGTCGGTGCAATTCGCGCAGCACTCGATGATGCAGGTTTTGAAAACGTGGCAATCATGGCGTATTCCGCAAAGTATGCATCTGCGTTATATGGCCCTTTCCGTGATGCCGTTGATGTGCAAATCGCTGGCGGCGGACATCGCAAGGGATATCAGCAAGATTGGCGCAATGCGCGCGAATCAATGCGTGAAGTCTTTGAAGATATTGAACAAGGCGCCGACATCGTCATGGTGAAGCCTGCATTGTCGTATCTCGATGTCATTGGACAAGTCAGAGCTTCTGTTGACACGCCTGTTGCTGCGTATCACGTGAGTGGTGAGTACTCCATGATTAAAGCTGCAGCCGAAAAGGGTTGGATAGATCACGATGCGGTTGCTCTCGAGCACCTCACATCAATTAAACGAGCAGGTGCCGACATTATTCTCACCTACCTGACGCGATGGTTCGCCGAGTACTCGGCACAATAGAGGAATCATGTCTTTGTCAATTCCGTACTGTGATGCCACCGCATGCGTTGCTGCTGGTTGCACTCCAACGGTGTGCCGCGGTCTCGGTATGCCATCTAATCAAGCAGTTTTTGATCGCTCCGCAAAAGCGATTCCGGGCGGTGTGAACTCTTCGATTCGTGCCTTTAAATCAGTTGGCGGAACTCCATACATTGTGTCGCGCGCTGAAGGTGCCCGTGTATGGGATGTGGAAGGCAGAGAACTTCTCGATCTTGTGCAGAGCTATGGCGCCATCATTCTTGGACACGCGCATCCCAAAGTGACAGAAGCAATCCGAGCAGCAGCTGGTGACGGAACCTCGTACGGAGCACCAACCCCACGTGAAATGAAGTTGGCAGAAGCAATCTCAGAACGAGTTCCTTCATGCGAACGTGTTCGGTTCATGAATAGCGGAACCGAAGCAACAAGTACTGCAGTTCGCTTGGCCCGCGGTGCAACTGGACGCAAGCGGGTTGTCACATTCAATGGCAACTTCCACGGCGCAACAGACGCGTTACTTGCTGCAGGCGGAAGCGGATTAGCCACACTTGGTCTTCCTGGTACTGCGGGTGTTCCGGAGGAAGCCGTTGCCAACACGTGGGTGTTGCCATACAACGTTGTTCCTACTCTTGACGACGATGTTGCGGCAGTGTTTGTGGAACCTGTTGCGGCCAACATGGGAGTTGTTGCACCAGCTCCTGGATTCCTTGAAGGACTGCGGAAAGAATGCGACCGAGTTGGCGCGTTGCTTGTGTTTGACGAAGTCATCACGGGCTTTCGTTTAGGAACTGGCGGAGCACAAGCAAAGTTTGATGTGCGTCCAGATCTCACATGCTTTGGCAAAGTCATTGGTGGTGGTTTACCAATCGGCGCAGTGGGTGGACGTCGAGACATCATGGAAAACCTCACACCGCTTGGTTCCGTGTTCCATGCGGGCACGCTCGCAGGAAATCCGCTTGCAACTGCCGCAGGTCTTGCTGCACTGAATGAATTAACCGGCGATGTGTACATGGAGCTTCTTGCTCGTGCGAGACAACTATCTGCGCTGTTGCGTGATGCTTGTAACAGTTACGGCGTTCGTGCTCAGTTCCCCGTTGTTGGAACTCTTGTAGGCATGCACTTTGGTGACGCATTGAACACAGCGCCCACAAACTTTGACGAGGCCAAGACAACAGACGAAAAGTTGTATGCCAAGGTGTTTCACGCAATGTTGAACGCAGGAGTTGCAATGGCGCCTGGTGCATATGAAGCACTCTTCGTTGGGCTTGCACATACTGATGACGTCATGAATGAACTCGCGGAGAGAACCGCACGAGCACTTCAAGGGTTGAACAGTTGAAGCGTCGGCCTCTCGTTGTAGGCATCGGAATTGCAGTTGCCGCATTGTTTCTTGTCAACGGAATCTACGCATCGTTATCAAACACGGAGACGTTGACTCCAACCGATGTCTTGCACAAGATTGATCTTGTTGCGAGTGTGAACTCCATTAACACCGACATTGGTTGGTCTCAAGAAGGTGGCCAAACATCATCTGGCGCAATGCGTTTATCTTTAGACGACTTGCGTGTTCTCACGATTGCAGAGGGAACACTGGTTGATGATTACGACTTAGTTCCAGCGTGCAGTGATCTCACAACTCCGAATGCATGCGTGTTGCTGGCGGACATGTTGGGCGAAGCTGTTATTTGGTACGCACTAGTTCCGGCCGACAAGGCAAATGGACTTCAATATCTCACGTTGCCGGGATTAATTGACATGCAAGCAAACGGTGACGAAGGAATACTTCGCAATGGTTGGGTTGTAAAACTTGCAACACCAGTGAAGCGTGATTGTGGAGATAAAGACACAACATCACTTCGAGATTTCATCACGCAGTTCCCAGACAATCTGAGTACGTCACTGGTGAATCTCACCACCGACAATGTTGTGTCGGTGTCGTGTAAAGCGGAGTAACCGCTCGTTACTTCGTTGTTCCGAGGCGTGGTTCGGTACCAACTGCGATTGGCTTTGGCATCAATGATGCAAAGTCTTTCTCAATGGAGTCGAACGTGCTTGCACCGGTTTCAAGTGCAGCAAAGATTGGTGAATCTGGTGAACACCATGCTTCGTATTCAGCGGCCCACTCTTCTGATGCAGAGTCAGCACCAGCGAGGTCGTAACGAATGTGGCAAGCAACGGCGAGAATTTGTGCTTCGGACAAACCGCCACCAGCTTTTTCGCCTTGTTGTGGCATTGGGTTGCCGTTGTAACCAAGTGGCTTATGCGCGCCACCTTCACGATTTGGGTCACCGTAAGTAGCAAGATTTGCGGCAACGTACTTCTGGCTTCCGTTGTAGACGAAGTTCAACATGTCCTCAATGTGAGGGAATGTCTTCAATACAGAACCTTGATACAAGACCTGTCCTGCTCCGCCCGCGCCATCAGCACCGTGACAACCTGCGCAACCGGAGTACACAGCGGTTCCGATTGATGTAGGGCCTTCAACAACTTTGTCCTCTGGCTTCAATGCCAAGAGGTACACGAGTGCCCACAACGGCAACAACGAAAGTGCACCCATTGCCCAGAATGGAATCTTGTGGCGAGTCTTCGCTGCCACAACGTACGCAGGATCTGGAGCAGCAACTTTTGGCTTTGGAGCTTCGGCTGGCTTTACGGGAGTAGCAGCAGCTGGAGTTGATGCAGCCGGAACAGCAGGGGATGCACCCTCTGATGCGCCACCAGCCGCGGCATCGCGACGTGCTTTTGAACGATTGAGAAGGTGCTCGGGGATCTCGGTCACTTCTTTTACCTCTCGGAAGACCTGCTCAGACCTCCAACATCGGCGGAATACCGACGTCTAAAGGCGCTGACCCTTTAACGATAGACAAGTTTCGGTGCTCGATAGCAATTATTGATGCGGTGGGGTCAGTGATTTCCGTCTGCTGCAGGTCGGCGACGGGTTCGACCCGCAGTATCAACTTTCACAAGTTCACAAAGTCTGGCCAGGTCGGATTTCCGTTGGCAGCACACAAAAGCACAAGGTCCAAGGTCTCGGAGTGACCAATTTGTCCACAAGGAAAATAGGTCTGACGGGGGGAGCGATGGCTAGTGTTCTAAGTGCTTAGGCACCCCCAAGGCACACCGTCACAGGACCGGAGAAGAAGAACAGTCCATGCTTGCGATTGACATCCTCAATTGGCCCGGAATGAACCAGGCCTTCATTTTTTCCTTTGTCGTCACAACGGCGATGTCTCTTGCCGTTATTCCATATGGCAAGCGTCGCCCTGTTGGAACTCCGACAACATGGGGCGAAGCAATGGTGGGAAGCGTGTATGTGTTCTTCTGCATGTTCTTGGCGTTTGGCGTTGTGCCTCACCAATTCATCGTTCACGCAGACAACGATCTCGGATGGCGTAAAGACAAGCTCATCTACGGACCATTCGACATCTTGAAGCACAAGGCCGGCGGCGGAAACTTCCCCTTCACTGTCAGTTATGAAGCCCTTCGCGACATTCTTGTCATCGTGATTCACGTGTTCTTCGTTGCACTCATGATTTATCTGTTTGCCTGGTGGCAAAAGCGCGGTGAGAACGCAAGCAAAGAACTCGAAACTTCTTCTTACGGCCGTCCTTTGGTACGAAAGAGCTAATTCGTCATGGCGCGCACCGATGCAAATCCACCAATGCCAGAGTGGTCTACGGAGTATCAACTTGTTGAAGTTGATGCTGACTATCTCGGACGTGCCGTTAAGCCAAAGCAGTTCATTCACATCGACCAAAGTGAATGCATCATGTGCGAAGGCTGCGTGGACATCTGTCCATGGAAGTGCATTCACATGGTTACTCCCAATGCAGTTGCTGAAGCATCGGGAACAGAACTTCCAGGCGAAGACCCTTCCGACAATGTGATCTTCATCATCGACGACGACGTCTGCACACGTTGTGCGCTGTGCGTCGATCGTTGCCCGACTGGCGTCATCATCTTGGGTAAGGCCGGTGCGCCTTCACCAGATGGAGACAGTCATACCCGAACAAACAATCATGGCTACGGCTATGGAATGCGCCTCTGAGGTGAATGAATAATGGCAAAAGTGCTTGACAACCCCCGTCCAACTCTGAAGGAACGCGCTGCGAAAATCGGTGCGCAAATTCAGGGAAGCCAAGCGTGGAACTCCATCTTCCGCCCTGGTTCGATTTTCCGTAAGGGCTACACAGACAGCCCACGTAATCGTTCGTACGTCATCATGAACTCGGTGCTGTATCACTTGCACCCTGTCAAGGTGAAGCGACATGCAGTCAAGGTGAGCTACACCTTGTGTCTTGGTGGACTCAGTTTCTTTGTGTTCATCTTGCTCACGGTCACCGGCATCTTCTTGATGTTCTTCTATAGGCCAACTGGTGCAAACGCGTGGCAAGACATTCAGACGTTGCAGACATCAGTGACGTTTGGTTTGTTAATTCGAAACATGCACCGTTGGGGCGCACACATCATGGTGATCAGCGTGTTCTTGCACATGGCGCGCGTTTTCTATCACGGTGCATACAAGCCACCACGTGAGTTCAACTGGGTGATTGGTGTTGTTCTTCTCACACTCACATTGCTGTTGTCATTCACCGGCTACTTGTTGCCATGGGACCAGTTAGCTCTGTGGGCGGTCACCGTGGGTACCAACATGATGGGCTACTCGCCTGTTGTTGGTTCTCAAGTTCGCTTCGTTCTGTTGGGCGGTGTTGAAATCGGATCAGAAACACTGTTGCGCTGGTACGTGCTTCACGTGTTGATGCTTCCATTCGTCATCGTCATCTTTATGGCAATTCACTTCTGGCGCGTCCGCAAGGACGGCGGAATTTCCGGACCACTGTGATCACAGGGAGACATCAAAAATGACTGAAATCCCCGAACACCTTCTGAAGCGAGCACAAGCAGCTCGCGATAAGGCTGCAGGATCATCTGGTGCTGATGCATCTGGTGGTGGCGATCGCATCCCCGATGCGATGCTCGACCGCACGAAGGCCGCTGGCCCTTCAAGTGGTGCCGCAGTTGTTGCAGCAGCACCTGCCGCTGGTCTTCCAGTTGGCGCAGGACCTGGTGGACACACGCAGCGACTTCTGACAGTTGTTAAGTCAGGTTCTATTCAGGAAGCAAAAGCAGCGCCAGTCGACAAAGTTCATACATGGCCACACTTGTTGGCCGTTGAGTTTGTTGCTGGTCTTGCGCTCACCGCTTCGCTGTTCTTGTTCTCATGGTTCGTCAACGCACCTTTGTTGCAAGCAGCAGACTTCAACAACACCCCGAACCCATCAAAGGCTCCGTGGTACTTCCTTGGTTTGCAGGAAATGCTCACCATGTTCCACCCAATGATTGCCGGTGTGACGTTGCCAGGTATCGGTCTTGTCGCATTGATCTTGGCTCCGTACCTCGATCGCAATGCATCAAACAAGCCTGAAGATCGCAAGTTCATGACATCGATGATGACCATGTTCTTGGTGTTCTGGGCAGTGCTCACCATCATCGGTTCTTTCTTCCGCGGTCCAGGATTCAACTTCACCTTCCCGTGGCGAGACGGCATCTTCTTCGAGTTGTAAAAACTCGTCAGGTTCATCACAAGCATTCGACGTAAAGACAGACAAGGAACGAAACAGTCATGAGTACCGGATTCGTAATCGCAATCGTGGTGGTTGCAGCAGTTGTGTTTGGCGCAATTGCAGTGTTCACCACTGCGCGCAGCACAGACGTGCGTGGTGCCGGAGCTTTGTCTCGCGAAACACGTTCACGTGACCGCAAAGCAACAGTTGGTGCAACTGCAGCAACGGGTCGCGAAGTTGAAGCATCAGCTCGAACCACGGACATTGTGAAGGCTGCTCCTGCAGAAGTTGCTCCGTTCGTCGCACCAGACGAAGAAGCACTTGGCGTTTCACGTCGTATGTTCTTCAACCGCACCGCAGTCACTCTCATGGGTGCAAGCATCGGAGCTTTCGGTGCATCGGTTCTTGCGTTCTTGTGGAAGGGCGCTGAAGGCGGATTTGGTTCAAAGATCAGCGCAGGAAAAGTTGACGACATCATCGCCAACATTCGCGCCAACAAAGGTTTCTATTACTTAGCTGAAGCTCGTGCTTGGATCACCGAGTACCCGAAGGCTTCACTTGGCAAGGCGCAAGCTGTCTACGGAACACAGGCTCCAGTCTTTGCAGGTATGCAGGCAGGAATCGTGGCGCTGTACCAAAAGTGTCCACACCTTGGTTGCCGTGTTCCTGAATGCAAGAGCTCACAGTGGTTCGAATGTCAGTGTCACGGTTCGCAGTACAACCGCGTTGGTGAAAAGAAGGGTGGCCCAGCGCCACGCGGAATGGATCGCTTCGCAGTGTCCATCACCAATGGTCAACTCACCATTGATACTGGCGCAGTATTCGCAGGTCCAGCAGTTGGTGTGAACACCACTGGACAAGAAGCAGAAGGCCCACACTGCGTGGGCGCATCAGGAGGTCACTAAATCATGTTGGCTTCAACAAGCACATCCATCGCATGGCTCGTCCTGCTGGTTTCAGTAGGTGGCTGGGTTCTTTACGGTCTCTTCAACATTCGCAAGGGACGTAACGAAGTTGGTGCAGAACAAAAGTTGGCTGCAAACCGTCGTCCGTATTACGACGATGAAGACCTTGAAGGTCCACGCCTTGAGCGCGTGCAGTTAATTGGTCTGTTGTTCCTTGTCATCATCACCATCTCATTGCCGCTGTACTGGATTCTTGAACCAAATCGTCAAGCTGAAGCACAGTTCGGTTTTGAAAAGCGTTTCGTGAAGTGGGGCGGCAAGTTATTCGCACCAACTGCAGACGGTGGATTCAACTGCGCAGGTTGTCACGGTGGAATGAACGGCACCGGCGGTGTTGCTTCATACGCAGTGACAGATCCAAAGACTGGTGAAGTAAAAGCAGTGTCGTGGAAAGCTCCAGCACTGAACACTGTGTTGTATCGCTACAACGAAGATGAAGTTCGATTCATCCTCAACTACGGTCGCCCATTCTCGCCAATGTCTGCATGGGGAACCATCGGTGGTGGACCGCTCACCGATCAGGCCATCACCACTCTTATTGACTACATGAAGTCAATTCAGATTCCGCAAGAAGGTTGCGCCGAAACACGCGCGTACTACAACCCAACGTGTTCCGAAGGAAAACTTCCTAAGGAAAAGAACGATGAAATCATGAAGGAAGCACAACGTCTCGTTGATGAGAAGGTGTACGGCTCTCTTGGTGAAGCACTGTTCAATCTCGATCTCGGTTCCGGCGCGTATTCATGCGCACGTTGTCACACAAAGGGATGGTCGTATGGCGATCCTCAGGCAACAGGTGGCGGCGCATTTGGTCCAAACCTCACAGGTGGATCATCTGTCCGTCAGTTCCCAAGCCAGAAAGACATGATTGAGTTCATCAAAGCTGGTTCGGAATACGGAAAGCGATACGGCGAGCAGGGTCAAGGAAGCGGACGCATGCCTGGATTCGGTCACCTGTACACCGATGAGCAAGTCAAGTTAATTGTCGAATACGTGCGGAGTCTCTGATGTTGACCACTCTTTTAGCGATTGATTTCAATCCAGGCCTTCGCGGCATCATTGTTGTTCTAGTCATGGTGGTGGCGCTGTTGGGCGGCACCTACTTGTTGCTTGGAACAAACCTTGGTGCACGTCTCGGCTTCCTTGTCGTTTCAACTGCATTGGCTGGTTGGATGATGAGCATGGCCTTTGTATGGGCCGTATATGGAATTGGTCTGCAAGGACCATTCCCGTCGTGGAAGCCCGCCGACCCCATCACCATTATCCGAGACGGTTCGTTGTTGAATCGTGCGGAAGTTATTGACGCCCCCGTCGACACTGAAGGCTTGTCGGCACCAGAGGCTGCAAAGAAGGTGTCTGCTGCATTGGTGGAAGATGGTTGGACAATTCTTGAAGAATCAGATCCCCGTCGTGGACAGGCTGTTGCATCTGCAGACGAAATCATCCAGGTGGAAGCTGAAGAGTTTTCTGCTGGTGAATACACACCAGTAGCTGTGTACGACAAAGGTGGAGAGCGCTATCCAAAGATTGGCGAATCCATTGACTTCTTTGCGTTCAAGCACAAGCCTCGTTATTCAATTGTTGAAGTTGCACCACTCGTGGAGCAACGTGCAGAACCAGGTCGTGCACCAGCACGAGCTCAAATTGATGAAACACAGCCGCACCGCTACGTGGTGATGATTCGTGATCTTGGCGCTCGTCGACAACCAGCACTTCTCATCATGTTTGGTTCAGGAATCATTTTCTTCCTGTTGGCGTGGGTGCTTCACCGTCGTGAAACCGTTCTGCGGAGCAACCTCGCACTCAAGTCGCCGGCGGCATAAGCCATGGGTCAGTACCTGCCCATTCTTGCGTTGACGGTGCTGGCCGTTTTATTCGGCGTTTTGAGCTTGATTGCCTCTCGTTTGTTGGCGCCTAAGCGTCCAAACACTGCGAAGGAAGCGCCGTATGAATGCGGAATTGTTCCAGGTCGTGAACCTCCAGAACGTTTCCCTGTCAGTTTCTATGTGATTGCAATGTTGTTCATCATGTTCGACATTGAAATCATCTTTGCTTACCCGTATGCAGTCGACCGCGAGTTCCTCGGAGCTTTTGGTTTCTTTGAGATGGTGGCGTTTAGCGCTGTCTTCTTTGTTGCATTTGTGTACATGGTGGCGCGTGGAGCTCTTGATTGGGGCCCACTCAAGAAGGCCAACGGCAGCACAACAATTGCTGACGGTCCGCAAATCACACCGCGACGCACTGTCCGCGTTGTCGGATCTGAGGGTCGCAAGTTTGATGACGGAAAGGCCGCGTAATGGGTCTTGCACAGAACGTTCTCGACGATGGTCTCGGTGGAATCGAGCACAACTTCGTTACTGCTCGCATTGAAGACTTGGTGAAGTGGGCGCGCTCACGTTCAAGTTGGGGAGCATCGTTCGGTCTCGCATGTTGCGCAATTGAAATGATGGGTACGGGTGCATCGCACTACGACATTTCACGTTTCGGAATGGAAGTGTTCCGCGCATCTCCTCGACAGGCCGACATCATGATCGTCGCTGGTCGAGTTAGCCAGAAGATGGCTCCAGTTCTTCGTCAGGTGTACGACCAAATGATGGAACCCAAGTGGGTCATCTCTATGGGCGTGTGCGCATCAAGTGGCGGCATGTTCAACAACTACGCCATTGTGCAAGGTGTCGACCAAATCGTTCCTGTCGACGTGTACGCACCAGGTTGTCCTCCAACTCCTGAAACATTGATTCACGCCATTGAGACTCTGCACCAACTCATTGAAGATGGTGAGATCATGCGTCGTCGCGAAGCAACTGGCTCTGGCGCAGGAATTGAATTATCAGCAGAAGCACCGGCCACTTCTCCAGTCGTTATTGGATCGAAGTAATCATGAGCGATGGCGTAGAAACTGCGGAGCAAACTGTCGCAACACTGCATGGTTGCCCACTGATTGATTCTCATGGACAACAGGTTCTGTTGGTTCCTCGTGAGTCATATGTGTCAGTCGTGAAGTCTCTGCTTGTCGACGGATACGACATGTGCATCGATCTCACCGGTATTGATTATCTCAACATGCCACACCGAAAAGTAGGTGCAGGCGTGCAGCCAGAGCGATTTGAAGTAGTTGTCAACTTGTTGTCACTCACTCACCGTCAACGAATTCGTTTGCGAGTTCAGGTTCCTGAATCAGATGCCGTTCTTCCATCGTTGTTTGATATCCACCCTGGTACTGAGGCGCACGAACGTGAAACGTACGACATGTTCGGCATCACTTTTGATGGACACCCCGACATGACGAGAATTCTCATGCCAGAGGATTGGCATGGTCATCCGCTTCGCAAGGATTACGACCAGGGTTCCATTCCTGTTCAGTTCAAAGGGTCGCACTCATGAGCACCGTTATTTCTGCAGGCACCAACGAAGGCGGCCAGGAACTTCGTTCACGTAGTGAACTCACAGCGAAGGAACTCTTTCGCGAAGTCGGATCAGTTCTTCGTTTAAGCGAAGCAGAAGCCGCAAAGTTGGCTGAAGTTCAAACTGAAGCTCCTGAAGATCAAACAATGATCATCAACATGGGGCCGCAGCACCCAAGTACTCACGGTGTGCTGCGTCTGATGTTGGAACTTCAGGGTGAAACAGTTCTTCGTTGCAAGCCCATCATCGGTTATCTCCACACCGGAATGGAAAAGACTGGTGAATCACTCACATACATGCAAGGTGGCACCAACGTCACTCGCATGGACTATCTGTCTCCACTCAATAACGAACTTGTCTTCTCGTTAGCAGTCGAGAAGTTGCTGGGTATCGATGGCGATATTCCAGAGCGCGCCGTGTGGATGCGCATGCTGTTGTCAGAACTCAACCGCATGAGCAGCCACTTGTTGTTCCTTGCAACAAATGGCATGGACATTGGTGCTGTGTCCATGATGTTGTACGGATGGCGCGAGCGCGAAGAAGTGTTGCGCTTCTTCCAAAAGGTCACCGGCCTTCGCATGAACCACAACTTCATTCGTCCTGGTGGACTCGCAGCAGACCTTCCAGCTGGTTGGCGTGATGATGTGTTGGAGATTCTCGAGAACTTGCCATCACGTCTTGAGGAGTACGACATTCTCATGACCGGTCAGCCAATTTGGCGTGAGCGTTTGCAAGGTGTCGGCGCAATTACCGCGCGTGAAGCAATGGCACTTGGTGCAACTGGTCCGATTTTGCGTTCCACTGGAGTGCCATGGGACTTGCGTCGCGAAATGCCATACCTTCGCTATGACGATGTTGAGTTCGACGTCATTGTTGGCGAACACGGCGACGCATACGACCGTTATGCAATTCGTTTCAACGAAATTCGTGAGTCAATGCGAATCGTGTACCAAATTCTTGATCGTATGCCATCAGGCGACTATCGAATTCAAAACAAGAAGGTCACGCCACCACCACGTGCGCGTATCGATGAGTCAATGGAAGCGTTGATTCATCACTTCAAGATCTTTACCGAGGGATTCAAAGTTCCCGAGGGTGAGGTGTATGTGGGAATCGAAAGTCCTCGCGGCGAAATTGGTTGCTACATCGTGTCGGATGGTTCATCAACTCCATATCGCATGCACATGCGCGCACCATCATTCGTGAACATTCAAGCTCTCCCGCACATGATGCGTGGCGGCTTGGTGGCCGACGCCGTCGCTGTTATTTCGTCCGTTGACCCAGTGCTTGGAGAGGTGGATCGCTAATGGCTCGTCTATCTGAAGAAAATGTTCGCTTAGCAAAAGAGATCATTGGTCGCTATCCAAAACCACGATCCGCAACGATTCCTCTTTTGCATCTAGCGCAAGAGCAAGACGGATACGTCACCAACGAGGCCATGGCACACATTGGTGAACTTGTTGGTGCAACATCTGCAGAGGTGTATGGAACCGCGTCGTTCTACGAGATGTTCAAGTTTGAACCAGTGGGCAAGTACCTCATCAACATTTGCGGCACCATGTCATGCGCACTCATGGGTGCAGAAGAACTGATGCATCACGCAGAAGAGCGTCTGGGTATTCACATGGGTGGAACAACTCCAGATGGATTGTTCACTCTTGAGCGCGCTGAGTGTCAAGCAGCGTGCACCGAAGCACCATGTTTGCAAGTCAATTATCGCTATCGCTTCCGCGTGACACCGCAGAATTTCGACACCCTTGTTGATCAGTTGAAGTCAGGACAACTCACTGATGAGATTCCACAACACGGAACTCTTCACGTCACTCGTCAACACATTCCCGCAGATCGAGGAGTTGGTGCAGTGGATCCAGAACTTGTCACTGAAGGTCCAGCTTGGCTTGATGGGAAGGCAGCGCTATGACCAGTAATCCTGGTGGCACATGGCCACACGCGCCGGGTTTCTACGCCGGTGATCGCCCGAAGATTGTGACGTCGCGTTTTGAATACGAAGACTCACACACGCTGCAGCGTTATCTCGCAACCGATGGTTACGCAGGATTGCGTGCAGCACTTGGTCGTCCCGCAACTGACATTCATGACGAAGTAAAGAACGCAACAGTTCTTGGTCGTGGCGGGGCTGGATTCCCAGCAGGAAACAAATGGGGTCTCACACCACAAGGTGTATGGCCGCGTTATCTCGTTGTTAATGGTGACGAGAGTGAACCAGGCACGTACAAAGACCGCTTGTTGATGGAACGCGATCCTCATCAATTGATTGAGGGTTGTTTGATCGCGTGTTACGCAGCCGGTTTGTCGCAGTGCTTCTTGTACATCCGTGGTGAAATGGCGCTTGCCCAAGAACGTGTTGCCACGGCACTGAACGAGGCGTATGCAGCTGGATACGTGGGCAAGAACATTTTGGGTTCAAAGTTTTCGGTCGACATTGTGTTGCACTGGGGAGCCGGTGCATACGTTGTTGGCGAAGAGACTGCGTTGATTGAGAGTCTTGAAGGAAATCGTGGAATGCCACGATTGAAGCCACCGTATTTCCCCGCAGCAATTGGTTTGTATGGCCAACCAACAATCGTGAACAACGTTGAGACATTGGCAAACCTTCCGTGGCTCATGCGCAACGGTGCCGCTGCGTACACCGCAATTGGTACAGCCACGTCGCCAGGCACCCGAATGGTTGCCGTCTCTGGACATGTGAATCGTCCAGGCGTGTACGAGATCATCAATGGAACCACCACATTCCGCGACTTGTTGTACGGCGAAGATTTCTGTCAGGGAATTCGAAACGGAAACGAACTCAAGGCGTTTGTTCCCGGTGGCGGATCTGCACCATGGTTCACACCCGATCAGCTAGATCTTCCATTCGAAGCAAGCCAAGTTGGACCTGCTGGTTCCATGTTGGGTTCTGGCGCAATCATGGTGATGGATTCCACCACCGATATTCCTCGCGCTGCTCTCACGCTTACTCGCTTTTACGCACACGAATCATGCGGTAAGTGCACACCATGCCGTGAAGGTGGCACGTGGTTAGAGCGCATCTTGTCTCGTGTCGTGGACGGCAAGGGAACAGATGCAGACCTCGACCAACTTCTTGAAGTGGGCGAGTCAATTTGTCCTGGTGCATTCCCGCATGCATCCAACGAAAAGCTCGGCATCAGTGCTGTTCCATTCCCATACCGAATGAACACCATTTGTTTCGTTGGCCCATCTGCATACGCACCGGTTCACTCAGCACTCACTTTGTTCCGCAGTGAATTCGAAGCACGCGTGACGAAGCGAACTCTCATTCCCGTGACGGCGGTAGCGCAATGACAACAATTGACAACACCCCAGACGTTGCTGACATTCCAGAACCAGATCCGAATGCGGTCAGCATCACCATCAACGGTCGGACTGTTTCTGCGCGCAAAGGTGAACTGATTATCGCTGCGGCCGATCGCGCAGACGAATACATTCCACGTTTCTGTTATCACCCTCGTATGAGTTCGGTCGGTATGTGCCGCCAGTGTCTCGTTGAAGTGGAAGGTCCACGCGGGCCAATGATGGTGGTGTCATGTATGACTCCGGTGGCCGATGGTCAAGTAGTGCGCACCGATACGCCACAAGTGAAGCGTGCACATGAAGGCATCATTGAGCTTCTCTTGGCAAACCACCCACTTGACTGTCCAGTGTGCGACAAGGGTGGCGAATGTCCATTGCAAGACCAAGCATTTAGTCACGGAGCTGGCGAGAGCCGTTTTGTTGAAGAGAAGCGTCACTACGAGAAGCCAATTCCCATTAGTGATTTGGTATTCCTCGACCGCGAACGTTGCATCTTGTGCGACCGCTGCACACGCTTTGCAGATGAGGTTGCAGGCGACCCACTCATTAGTTTCACGCAACGTGGCAACAACACACAGGTGATGACATTCCCTGATGAACCATTTGCGTCGTATTTCTCTGGCAACACAGTTCAAATTTGTCCCGTTGGTGCGTTGACTGCTCAGCCGTATCGATTCAAGGCTCGTCCATGGGACCTTGAACAGCGCGAAAGCACATGCACCACATGTTCAGTTGGTTGCCGCACCGTTGTTCAATCAAGTCGTGATGAACTTCTTCGTTATCAAGGTGTTGATAGCGATCCAGTGAACTGGGGCTGGTTGTGCGACCGTGGTCGTTTCAATTTCCAATCAGTGAACTCTGAAGACCGTCTGGAAAATCCACTGATGAAGTCAGGCGATTCGTTCAAGCAGACTTCGTGGTCTGAGGCACTTGAAACAGTTGCTCGCACGCTTCGTCATGCGACACCTGGTTCTGTTGCAATTCTCGGCGGTGCTCGCGGCACAAATGAAGACGCCTTCATGTGGGCCCAGCTTGCGGATGCACTTGGTGTCACCATGCGTGACACACAGTTGGACGATGGATTGCCAGTGGGAATTTATTCATACCCACAAGCAACTATTGACGACGCATGTTCTGCAGCAACAGTTGTCTTGATTGCACCAGATCTCAAAGAAGAACTTCCGGTGTTGCACATTCGTCTTCGTGACGCAGCAATGAAGAAGCGCATTCGCATCATTGAAGTATCGGCCACCGAGTCTGGACTCACATCGTTGGCATGGCGTTCAGTTCGTGCCGAGTCAGGCACTACTGCATCCGCAGTGCAGTCGTTGTTGTCTGATGCAGTCGTTGCAGCACAATTGGCCTCTGGCCCAGTTGTTGTTGTTGCTGGCCGCGGAAACCTTGCTGAATCAGCAAGCAATGTCATGGCTGCAGTTGACGCGGTGGTCTCTGCTTCATCATCAGCAACAGTGCTTCCTGCGCTTCGTCGAGGAAACGTGCGCGGTGCATTGTCTGTCGGACTCGCACCACAATCTGGCGGAGACGCCGCTGCAATTCTTGAAGCAGCATCAGCTGGTCGAGTGGAGTGTTTGATTCTTCTCGGTGCAGATCCACTGAATGACGTGCCAGATGCAGACCTTGCACGACGCGGTATCGCTGGTGCCAAGTTTGTGGTCTCACTTGACACGTTCTTGTCTCCTTCAACTGCACATGCAGATGTTGTCTTGCCAGTTGCCGCATATGGCGAAAAAGACGGCACAACAATGAACCTTGAAGGCCGCGTCACCAATGTCGTGCAGAAAATCACGGCGCGTGGTACATCGCGTGCTGACTGGATGATTGCAGCAGAGTTGGCCGACATGTTGGGCCACGACCTGGGTGTTACTCGACTTGCCGATGTGCAGAAGTTAATGGCATCAAAGATTGTTGGTTTTGGTGCAACCACAACATCTGTTGCAATCAAGCGCGATGGTGTTGTTGTGTCGGTCTCAACTCCGGTGCGTACTCCAATGCCAGCACCAGCCGTTGCAGCACGTAGTTCATATGACTTCCGAGTCGTGATGGGCCGCAAGTTGTACGACAAAGCAATTTCCACTGCAACAAGTCCTGCATTGTCTGCACTTGCATCTGGTGCTCGCGTGACAATTCATCCACTGGATTTGGAACGCGTCGGTGCCGCAGAAGGAACCAATGTTCGTGTGTCCAACGCCCATAGTTCTGTTGTGTTGCCAGTTCACGCTTCCGAATCGGTCACACGAGGCACAGCGGTGATTCCGTTTAATCAACCTGGTGCAGACATTCGCGAGTTGGTTCGTCATGGTGAATCAGTCGTCGACGTCAGAATCGAGTCCATCTCATGATCTCCTTGCTTGCAGTTGATCCGTTGTTAGAAGGTGGTCTGTTGTGGACCCCACTTCTGATTGTTCTTGTCAAAGTCCTCATTGTTTTTGTGGTGGGACTTGTTGCCACCATGTTGATGGTCTGGTTCGAGCGCAAGGTCATCGCGGGAATGCAAAACCGCGTTGGTCCAAATAAGGCCGGCCCATGGGGATTGCTACAGACGCTTGCAGACGGAACCAAGTTGTTCTTCAAAGAAGATTTATTGCCAGAGCGTTCAGACCGTTTGGTCTTCCGGTTAGCTCCGTATCTCGCATTAGTGCCAGCGTTTCTTGCGTTCGCCATCATTCCATTAGGCGGAGATTTCCGTGATGGAAAAGGTGGACTCGTCACATTGTTTGGTCACGAGACTCGCTTGCAGTTGGCTGACCCACCAATTGGTGTGTTGTTTGCCTTAGCAATTTCGTCAATCGCGGTGTACGGAATCATGTTGGCCGGTTGGTCCAGTGGTTCGAAGTACCCACTGCTTGGATCTGTGCGTGCATCTGCGCAGATGGTGTCATATGAAGCTGCTCTTGGGCTTTCACTTGGCGCAGTTCTGTTGGTGTCTGGAACATTGTCCACTGCCGGAATTGTTGACATGCAATCCACCATCGGCAATTGGAACTTCGTCGCCACTGGGTTTGTTCCGTTCTTCATCTTCTTGATAGCAGCGACTGCTGAATTGAACCGTCCACCGTTCGACCTGGTGGAAGCCGAACAAGAACTTGTGGGTGGATTCAACACTGAGTATTCATCGATTCGGTTCGCCTTGTTCTTCCTTGCAGAGTTCATGAACACCATCACCATGTCTGCCTTGATTGTCACGCTGTTCTTTGGTGGTCCACAACCAATTTCAATTGGTAACACAACGTTGGACATTCCCGTCATACCTAATGCACTTGAGGGAACCGTGTGGTTGTTGTTGAAGGTGCTTGTCTTCTTGTACATCTACGTGTGGTTCCGTGCAACGTTGCCACGTTTCCGATACGACCAATTGATGGACTTGGGTTGGCGAATTCTGATCCCAGCATCTCTTGGTTGGTTCATGCTGTTGGCAGCGCAACGTGTCGGCCGCGAAGCAGGATGGGACCAGATTGTGGTCACCATTGTTTCTGCACTTGTTCTCATTATCGGATACGCATTGCTTCAGGCTGCACACGCAGTGAGCCGTCGTAATCGCGAGAAGAACGGAGGAAGCTTCTAATGGGTTACTTCGGAGGATTTCTCGTCACCATGCGTCAGCATGGCGCAAAGAACAAGGTCACGACTGAGTATTCAGGTGGTCGAGTTTTCAAGCGCAAGAATCGCGATGACAAGGACGAAAAGATTGAGAAGCCAGAGCGTCTTCACGGTCGCCATGTTCTGAATCGTTACGAAGACGGCATGGAAAAGTGCATCGGTTGTGAACTGTGTGCTGGAGTATGTCCCGCAAAGTGCATCTATGTTCGTGGTGCGGACAACGATCCAGACAATCCAACCTCACCGGGCGAACGTTTTGGATTCGTTTACGAAATCAACTACTTGCGATGCATCCATTGCGACATGTGTGTTGAAGCGTGCCCAACCGAGGCCATTACCGAAACAAAGCTGTTTGAGTTTTCCTTCACGAACCGCAAGGACGCCATTTACACAAAGTCAGAACTCTTGGTGGGTGACGACGGAAAACCACAGCACATGCCATGGGAAGACTGGCGTGACGGTGAAGATGCCAATACATCTGGATGGATGCGCGCCACTGCGCCAGCAGGAGATGCCACATTCGAAGGCATCGTGAGTTGGAGTGGTGAACTCGGCTACGGAGTTCGTACGCCAGAGCCCACGCAAGACATTCGCGACGAGAAAGCAGACGGTGGCCACTAATGGAACTCGTCGTTTTCGTTCTGGCAGCAGCAATGGTGTTGGCCGGCGCACTTGGTGTGATCACACGCTCTAATCCAGTGCACGCTGCTTTGAGCTTGGTGCTCACCCTTTTCGGAATTGCGGTCATGTTCGTGTCGCATAACGCACACTTCCTCGCCGCGGTACAAGTGATTGTGTATGCCGGTGCGATTGTTGTGCTTTTCTTGTTCGTCATCATGTTGTTGGGCGTCGACCGAGCGGAAGATGTCAACATTGAACCCCTCACGGTGCAGCGACCACTCGCGGCAATTGTCGGTGCTGGCGTGATGGGAATCATCATCGCTGCCATCGTTGTCGCCGACGACGTACTTGTTACTCGCGGTAGTGGTTTGTTGGCAACAACCGTGGAGAAACCAGACGACAATATACGTCAGTTGGCTCGCTCAATTTTCAGCGACAACGTCTTCGCTTTTGAATTGACATCAGTTCTCCTTCTTGTTGCAGTCATCGGCACCGTCCTCATGGCGCGTCGAGTGAAGTCGAATGGAGAAGGGAAGTGAGCGCAATGATTGCTGCCATCCAACCCACAGAGACGTGGTACCTCGTCCTTGCCGCAGTTCTTTTCGGAATCGGAACCTTCGGCGTCATGGTGCGCCGTAATCCGCTCGTCATGTTCATGTGCATTGAACTCATGTTGAATGCGGTCAACCTCACATTTGTTTCGTTGGCGAGCGCCATCAACGACGTCAACGGTCAGGTTGTGGTGTTCTTCGTGATGGTGGTGGCCGCAGCTGAAGTTGTGGTTGGTTTGGGAATTGTTGTGGCAATCATGCGCCGACGAAACGGCATCACTGCCGACGATCTCACGGCGCTGAAGGGATAACACCATCATGTTGGATCTCATTTGGCTTGTTCCTGCGTTTCCGCTTGTTGGATTCCTCACCATCGTCTTGTTTGGTCGCAAACTTGGCGAACCATTTGCGGGCATCGTTGCCACATTGATGACGGCCTCGTCATTTGTGGTTGTTGCTCTCACCTATTTCAAATTGCTGTCACTTCCAACCGAAGAACGCCATCATGTGGTGACCCTCTTCTCGTGGATTCCAGTTGGTTCGTTGAAGATTGACATGGCCTGGTTGGTGGACCCACTCAGCATCACCATGGCGTTGTTCATCACCGGAATTGGTTCACTCATCCACTTGTATGCCATTGGCTACATGCACGGTGATCCGAAGTTTCCCAAGTTCTTCATGTATCTCAACCTCTTCGTCTTCTCAATGCTGATGTTGGTCTTGGGCGAGAACTTGTTGGTGACTTTCCTTGGCTGGGAAGGAGTGGGCGCTTGTTCGTACTTCCTGATTTCGTTCTGGCACACACGCGACTCCGCTGCATCGGCAGGCAAGAAAGCTTTCGTTACCAACCGCGTTGGTGACTGGGGAATGATGGTTGCGATGTTCCTCGCATTCACAACAGTGGGAACTTTGTCGTACGAAGGCATCAACCATGCCGCAGAAACGGGCGGACTTGCCGCCGTTACTGCAACGGGAATCGCCCTTATGTTGTTCGTCGGTGCATGCGGTAAGAGCGCACAGCTTCCGCTGTATCTCTGGTTGCCAGACGCAATGGAAGGTCCAACTCCAGTGTCTGCTTTGATTCACGCAGCAACCATGGTGACGTCCGGTGTGTTCTTACTGACACGCATGTCGCCCGTACTCCACGCGGCTTATCCGTGGGCCGGCGATGTCATCGCCACAGTTGGCGCACTGACGGCGCTGTTTGCCGCAACGATTGCAGTTGCTCAAACCGACATCAAGAAAGTTCTTGCTTATTCCACTGTGTCGCAGTTGGGATTTATGTTCCTCGCCATCGGTTCTGGCGCGTATGTTGCAGCAATCTTCCACATGGTGACTCATGCATTTTTCAAAGCGCTGTTGTTCCTCGGATCTGGCTCAGTGATTCACGGAATGCATCACGAACAAGACATGCGTCGGATGGGTGCATTGCGCAAAGTCATGCCAATCACCGGCTTCACATTCATCATTGGTTGGTTGGCCATTGCGGGTGTTCCACCGTTTGCTGGATTCTGGTCGAAAGACGAAATCCTGTTATTTGCATTTGCTAACAACCGCGCTCTGTATGTCATTGGCGTTGTCACTGCACTTCTCACCGCGTACTACATGACTCGCCAAGTCATCATGGTGTTCTACGGCGAAGCACGTTGGAATGATCACTCAGAAGAACATGGCGCTCACGGAGATCACACTCCACACGAAAGCCCATGGACGATGCTGACACCACTTGTTGTGCTTGCTGGGCTCTCCATTGTTGGTGGCGCAATGCAATTGCCATTCTCAAAGAAGACTCATTGGCTGGAACATTGGCTGGAGCCCGTTGTTCATCATGCTGAGGCAGATATTCACGAGTCATGGGCGTACAACAACAAGTGGTTGTTGCTTGGATTGGCCGTTGTCATCGCTGCCACCGGAATCGCCGCGTCTATTGCCGTGTATGCAAAGGGCAAGTTCAAGAAGATTGAGCCACAGATCTTGGCCGACGCATGGAAGTACGACTCAGCAATCTCGGCATTTGTCGGTGGCCCTGGCTACAAGGCATTTGATGCTGTTGCTGCTTTCGACGCCGTTGTTGTTGATGGCGCTGTCAATGGTGTTGGAAAAGAAGTTCGGGCAACCAGCGGTCTTTTGAGTCGTGTCCAGTCCGGTTTCATCCGTTCCTACGCACTCATCATTGGAATCGGAGTGGTTGTCATGCTTGCTTGGTTCCTCGTGAGAGGAGTTCTCTGATGATTACGTCCGTTCTTGTTGCTTCTGAAAAAGCTGCAGAAGCCGCAGCACCATTCCCCGTGTTGACATGGCTCATTCTGTTGCCATTGTTCGGATCAATCGCAGTTGCATTGTTGAGTAATCGTCGTCCCGAATACATCAAGCTCACCGCTGCACTCGTCAGCGTCGCGACCGGCGCATTGTCATTGTGGATGCTTGGACAATTCTCATCACATGACGGTGGATTCCAATTTGTGTCTCAGCACGACTGGATTTCTCGATGGGGTATTTCGTGGCACTTAGGTGTTGACGGCATCTCGTTGTTCTTGGTGGTGTTGACAGGAATTCTTTTCCCGCTGGTGATTTTGGGAATCGATCCTCATCATGATGAGAAGCGATACCTCTCATGGATTCTTTTGCTTGAAGCCGGCGTCATGGGAAGCTTCCTCAGCCTCGACCTCTTCTTGTTCTTCATCTTCTTCGAAATCGTTCTTGTTCCCATGTACTTCCTGATTGGTGGATGGGGATACGACAAGCGCATTTACGCTGCAACAAAGTTCTTCCTCTACACCATGTTTGGGTCGGCCTTTATGTTGGTGGGAATCATTGCTACCGCTGCACTCGCGCGTCGCGACATTGGTTATCTCACCTTCGACCTCGTCACTATTGCCGAGAAGGCAAGCTTCGCTACGAATACTGGTCGTTGGTTGTTCTTGTCGTTTGCAATTGCATTCGCAGTGAAGGTTCCCATCTTCCCGCTACACACGTGGTTGCCAGATGCGCACACGCAAGCCCCCACAGGTGGTTCGGTCATCTTGGCTGGCGTTCTGTTGAAGATGGGTACGTACGGTTTCTTGCGTTTCGGTTTGTATCTCTTCCCTGAGGCCACCGTGTGGGCAAAGCCCGTGTTCCTCACCTTGGCAACAATTGGAATTCTCTATGGCGCCATTGCGGCAACAATGCAGAAAGACCTCAAGCGACTAGTTGCATACTCGTCCGTTGCTCACCTTGGATTCATTGTTCTCGGTACGTTTGCCATCACATCGCAGTCACTTTCTGGCGGCGTGATGCAAATGGTCAACCACGGCATCTCCACCGGTGCGTTGTTCTTGCTAGTTGGAATGATTTACGAGCGTCGCCACACGCGCGCCATTGCAGAACTCAAGGGCATTCAATCAGTTGCACCGATTTTCGCAGCTGCATTTATGGTAGTGATGTTGTCGTCAATTGGTGTGCCTGGACTCAACGGTTTCGTTGGCGAATTCCTTGTGCTCATCGGATCTTTTGAAACTGCGCGTTGGTGGACAGTTGTTGCGGCAACAGGTGTCATCTTGGCTGCGTTGTATCTCTTGTGGGCATACCAGCGTGTGTTCCACGGTGAACCTGATGAAGCGAATTCTGATTTTGCCGAGATCACTCTGAAGGAAGGTGCGCTGATTTTGGTCTTCATTGGTCTGATTGGATTCACCGGCTTGTATCCAAAGCCAATGTTGGAGCGAATCGAACCAGCGGTGGACAATCTCATCACGCATGTCGAAAAGCACTCTGATTACAAGGCACCAGCTGCGGCTTCGCACGGTTCCTCAACAGAGACTGAACACGAGGGAGGCGAGTGATGTTCGCTGCAGGACTCACGGCCCCTGAGATTCAGTGGTCTCAAATCCTTCCACTTCTCATTGTTCTCGGTGGCGTTTGTGTGCTGCTGTTATCAACACTTGCTGGCAACGTTCACAAACTGTTTGCACCTGCTGTCACCTTTGTGACGGGTGCCGCTGCATTGGTTGCAGTCGCAGTGCGTTGGAATGAGTTGTACTACGTCAAGGGTTCGTACCTCATCGGCGAAGCCATTGTTGAAGATCGATTCTCCGTCTTTGCGTCAATGGTCATCTTGGTTGGAGTTTTGTGCGCCACTTTGTTGATGGCATCGCATCACGATGAAGCAAACGGCGACAGTTTGGAACAGTTCTCTTTGTTGCTGACGTCGTCTATTGGCGCGTTGGTGATGGTTGCTTCGAACAACTTGATTGTTCTTTTCCTTGGTTTGGAAATTCTCAGTTTGTCGCTGTATCTCATGGCAGCCAGTGATCGTCGTCGCGAGCAAAGTCAAGAGTCAGGTTTGAAGTACTTCATCCTTGGCGGTTTTGCATCGGCATTCTTGTTGTACGGAATTGCACTGGTGTACGGCGCGACAGGCTCTGTCACCATCACTGGAATTTCTGATCGGCTCGCATCTGAATTCACGATGGGCAACAACGACGCCCTGTTGTTGATTGGTATTGGCCTCATGTTGGTGGGCTTTGGATTCAAGGTTTCAGCAGCGCCATTCCAGGTATGGACTCCAGACGTGTATGAAGGTGCTCCGACTGCAGTCACGTCATACATGGCATCAGCAGGAAAAGTTGCGGCATTCGCGGCACTTCTTCGTCTGTACACATCCGGTCTGTCAACACGAGTTGATGATTGGCGCCCCGTCATTTGGGTTCTCGCAGTTCTCACAATCTTTGTTGGATCCACCATGGCCGTGGTGCAAACCAATGTGAAGCGCATGCTGGCGTATTCATCAATCAGCCATGCCGGTTTCATTTTGGTGGGAGTTGAAGCAGCGTCACATCGTGGAAGCGATGGACTTGCTACATCAATGGCATACCTCGCGATTTACACCATGCTTGTCATGGGCTCATTCGCAATTTTGATTTCCGTTGCTGGCAAAGCCGACACCGCGACATCACTCGATGCATTCAAAGGTCTTGCCAAGCGCAAGCCGCTGTTGGCACTCAGCTTCAGTGCACTTCTCTTTGCGCAAGCTGGTGTTCCATTTACATCAGGATTTGTGGCGAAGTTTGGTGTTATCAAGTCCGCTGTGGATGCTCGTTCGTACGCCATTGCTGTCGTTGCAATGATTGGCGCAGTCATCGGTGCGTTCTTGTACTTGCGAATCATGGTGAGCATGTGGATGGAAGAAGCCACAGACTCCAATGAGATTGCGGTGCCACGTGGAGTTGCAGTTGTGATTGCAACATCAGTTGCTGTTGCGTTGATTCTGGGATTCTTCCCAGACCTCATCATTGATGCATCGCGCCTCGTGCGCTTCGTGCCACTCTGATAGTTCATGCGTCGCCATTAACGCGACGCTTGTTTCACCAATTCATTGAAGAGTCCCTGATTAGGGGCGCTTTCTTCCGCTGTGTCTTCGGGGTGCCATTGCACGCCCACCACCCATGTGGCAGTTGTGTGTTCAACAGACTCGATCGTTCCATCGTGGAATGTTCCAGTCACCACGAGAGATGGCGCTAACTCATCAATTGCTTGATGATGAAATGAATGAACAACTGGTTCGTGTGTTCCCATCGCACGTGCGACACGGGAACCAGGCACAAGTTGCACGTCATGCATGGTGTCGCGGTGTTCTTCTGTGGTGTTGAGATGTTGAATCAAAGTTCCACCGAGCGCAACATTCAACACTTGATGTCCGCGACAGATGGCGAGGATTGGCATGTCTTTCGACACCGCGTGGAGAATCGCACGAATCTCAAATTCATCTAATGCCGCATTGACCCCAAACAAGCGGGCGCGTTCAGTCTGACCATAAGAGGTTGGACAGACATCGCCACCACCAAGAAGCACCATGCCATCGCACCGTTCCACCGTGGCACGAATGATGTCAATGTCATCTGTCGGTGGAAGGAGAACTGGAAGTCCGCCGGCACGTTGAATGGCATCAACATAGAAACGTCCACCACTGACAACAGGAGTGCGGTGACCTTTTGCTTCGTCGCTACGTCGTCCTGGGATAAGGATGAGTGGTGCGGTCATCCAGGTGTGACCTCGTCAACGATGTATCCACCAGACGTTGCAGCGTGAATGACATCTGCCGCGTGATTGCGTGAACGCACTTCAAGAACGACTTGTACACCAGTCTCGCGAACATGAAGATCAACGCCTTCACGAACATGTTCCACTTCAATCAAGTTGGCACCCGATTGAGCAAACAGGGTGAGTAGTCGCGCAAGACCACCAGGACGATCCGAAATTCGAACAAACAAAATCAAGCGACGACCAGCTTGTGTTTCATGGCGTCGAATGAGATTCGGTACAAGTCCAAGGTCGACATTGCCGCCCGACAACACAACACATGTTGTTCCGTGTGATGACGGCACAACTTGTCGGCTGAGAAGCGCCGATACTCCAACAGCACCGCCGCCTTCGACGTACAACTTTGCGCGGTCCATCAGCATCACCATTGCGTCGGCAACAAGATCTTCTTCAACGACAACAACTTCATCCACCCATTGTTCAATGATTGGTCGTGTGAAGTCACCTGGTTGCTTCACCGCGATTCCATCGGCCAACGTGACTATGGGTCCATCTGCAGGAGGGGAACCAGCAAATGGTGCACATGCTTTTACTTGCACGCCAATCACTCGAACATTTGGTTTTGCTTGCTTAATAGCGATTGCAACTCCACCTGTGAGTCCACCGCCACCGAGTGGAACTATCACTGTTGCAAGATCATCAATATCTTCTAGAAGTTCAAGACCAAGAGTTGCTTGACCTGCAACAACCATCGGGTCATCAAACGGATGGCAGAAATTCATTCCTGTCTTTTCCGCATGCTCGCGTGCGCGAAGCACCGCATCGGTCAACGTGTCGCCACCTTCTGTCAACGTTGCGCCATATGAACGAACTGATTCCATTTTCGACAGCGATGCACCGGTGGGAACAAAGATTTGACACGGCACACCAAAGTGACGCGCGGCAAACGCAAGTGACTGCGCATGATTACCAGCACTGCCCGCAACGACACCCTTTTCAAGAGCGGCACCAAGCGATGACAACTTGTTCATTGCACCGCGAATTTTGAATGAGCCAGTTCGCTGCAAGTTCTCAGCCTTGAAAACGACATTTCCGCCACAACGTTCTGACAGTGCCGCTGACTCCGTGATGGGAGTGTGCTTCACCACTCCAATGCCAGCAGTTCGGGCGGACTGAATGGCGGCGAGATCAAGAGGGAAATCGGACATGCATCATCTACCGTAGTGGTCATGCGCGCAGCCCTCATCGCGAATGTCGACGATGCCGATCCCGGACTTGTTGGTCGTGCAATGCGTCGGCGCGGTATCTCGTTCGTGGAGTACCTCCGAGAGCAATGGACCACATGGCCGTCGCTGGAGGGCATCGACATGGTGGTATCCATGGGATCGTCGTGGAGTGTCTATTGGGAAGACCAGTCGGGACCAATTAGTGCAGAACAGTCCCTCTTGGCCGATGCCCATGCGTTTGGAGTACCAATTTTGGGCATCTGCTTTGGGGCTCAACAGCTCTCCACAGTCCTAGGTGGGGTAGTCACAAATGCACAAAGTCCCGAGATTGGCTGGTTTTCGGTGCATCAAGTGCCAGAAACCGCCCCGAATACCCCAAATTGCCTCACGGAGGGTCGGTGGATGCAGTGGCATTACGACAAATTCTCTGTTCCGTCTGGCGCCACGGTGCTGGCCGATTCCCCCGTGGGACCACAAGCCATTGTCTGTGGAACAGCTCTTGGGCTGCAATTTCACCCTGAAGCCACCGAATCCATCGTGCGCCAGTGGTCATCCGGTGAAGGCCGGGACGAACTTCACAAACAGGGGATCAGCCTCGAGAGTCTCCTCGCTGAGACGTCCGCCACAGTCGATGATGCGGAACGTCGCTGTGATGAATTAGTGGCCTGGTTCCTGCGCGATGTGGCACAAAAGCACATGCCCACCGCCTGAAATCAGAGGATGAAGTTGGGGCTGTAATGGGCGCCCGTAGTAGTTTCGATAGCGATGTCTCCGTTCCTACGGTCCTATCTCACTGTTGTGTGGTTTGGCCTTGCCGCATTTTTAATTGCCGGATTGTTGCTGGGTATCTCTGCGCTCATTCGGCCAAATAAGCCCACCGCTGAAAAACTCATCACATATGAAAGTGGTGTAGACCCCGTAGGTGAAGGTTGGTCGCAAAGCCAGATTCGCTATTACGTGTTTGCGCTTCTCTTCGTCATCTTCGATGTTGAAGCCGTGTTCATCTTCCCCTGGGCTACACAACTAGAGCGTTATGCCGGGTTCGGACTAGTTGAAATGGGCATCTTCGTCGCAGTGTTGTTACTCGGACTTGTCTACGCGTGGCGCAAAGGCGTCCTTCGCTGGGTGTAGGGAAAAGGATTTCAGTCTTATGGGTCTTGTAGATCGTGGTCGCCTTCCAAAGCCGTTGACATCTCTCTTCAATCTTGGTCGCTCGTACAGCTTGTGGGTGTACCAGTGGGGACTTGCTTGTTGTGCAATTGAAATGGGTGCTGCATTCGGTTCGCCTCGTTATGACGTGATGCGCCTCGGAGTTATTCCCTTGCCAGCATCTCCACGTCAAGCAGACCTTGTTGTTATCTCTGGAACCGTGACAGACAAAATGGCTCCTGCTATCAAGCGCTTGTACGAACAGATGCCAGAGCCAAAGTACGTGATTTCTATGGGCAGCTGCGCAAACTGCGGTGGTCCGTACTGGGATAGCTACTCAGTCACAAAAGGTGTCGACCAAATCATTCCTGTCGACGTTTATGTTCCAGGTTGCCCACCACGTCCAGAAGCATTGCTTGAAGGAATTGTGTTGTTGCAACAGCGAATCAAGAACGAAGACATGGGTGCACGTTGGCGCGGTGAAGGAACCAAGCCAATGAATGTGGTTGATGGTGAATCAGCCGAAAAGGGAGGTGTTCCCGTTGTCGTCAACTGAGACCCCCACCGAAGCACCACGCGACGAACGTCGTGATGCTGAACTTGCTCGCATTGTTGGCGCACTCGGATCATCCGTAGTTGATTCATTGGTGAAGCCGAACGATGACATCTGGATTCGCGTTTCTGCAGACGCATGGAAGTCCACTGGCGAAACACTGAAGTCGCTTGGTTACTCATACTTCGGATTCTTGTCGGCCATCGACTGGTTGCCATCTCCATTTGGAAAAGGCGAAGAAGATCCAACAGAGCCAGCACCAGAACGTGACTCAACAATCAAGCAGGGATACACAGGAGGAAGCACTCGTTTCCAAGTGATTGCTCGCGTGATGCAACCGTTCTCTTCGCTTGGCGTCAACATCAAAGTTGACGTTGACGATTCCATGGCAATTGATTCATGGTGTTCCGTGTATGCCGGTGCTAACTGGCACGAGCGTGAAACACATGAGATGTTCGGTATCGGATTCCACGGACATCCAGATCTTCGCAACATGTACTTGCCAACAGATTTCGAAGGCTTCCCACTTCGCAAAGACTTCCCATTGCTTGCACGAATCGTGAAGCCCTGGCCAGGAATTGTTGACGTGGAACCACTCCCTGGCGACAATGAAGAGGAAGGCGACGCATCATGACCATGCTCGGCGACCGTCAGCAACTCGCGTACATCGCAGCACAAGCTGCAGATGCACGTGTCAATGTTGAACTTGAAACAGAGGGCATGACCCTCAACATTGGGCCACAGCACCCTGCAACACACGGAACACTTCGTATCATTGCTCGCCTTGATGGTGAGCAAGTGGTCTGGGCAGAACCATCAGCTGGTTACATGCACCGCGGTTACGAAAAGCTCACAGAAGTTCGTACATACCCGCAGGTCACTGCATTGGTGAACCGCATCGACTGGTTGGGTTCATTCGCAAACGAAGTTCCATTCATTCTCGCTGCAGAAAAGTTGATGGGCGTTGAAGCACCAGCGCGTGCACAACACATTCGCACCATCTTGTTTGAACTCTCACGTATCGCAAACGTGTCACTGTTCTTGGGTGACCTCGGAGTTCAGCTTGGTGCAGTCACTCCGGTGTTCTTCGCATTCCGCGATCGCGAATACGTTCTCAACTTGATTGAAGCTGCAACCGGTGGTCGTTTCCATCCAAACTTCGACCGCATCGGCGGATTGAAAGATGACTTGCCTGCAGGTTTCATTGATGAAACACGCAACGTCATGAAGAAGTTGCGCACGTTCTGCGATCAGATTGAAGACCTGTTGTTCGGTAACGAGATCTTCCAGTCACGTACGCGCGGCATTGGTGTGATTCCAAAAGATGTTGCATTGCAGTACGGATTGTCCGGTGCGAACTTGCGTGCAAGTGGTGTTGATTGGGACTTGCGCCGTGATCAAGATCTGCCAATGGCATGGAACAAGGCTGACTGGAAAGTCTGGACACATCCAGATGGTGACTCATTCGCACGTTGCTGGGTTCGTCTCCAGGAAGTGCGCGAGTCAACAAAGATTGTCGACCAACTTCTTGACACCATTCCTGCTGGTCCAGTCATGGCCAAGGTTCCAAAGATCATCAAGGTGCCAGAAGGCGAAGCATGGGTGTCCACAGAGAACCCACTTGGCGAAATGGGTTACTACGTGGTGTCTCAAGGAGACCAAGGCCCATTCCGCGTGAAGATTCGTAGCGCCTCGTTCAACAACATTTCAATTGTGCCGTGGGTGCTGAAGGGTGTGTATGTCCCCGACATCATCACCATCCTTGCGTCGCTGTACTTCATTCTCGGAGACATTGATCGCTGATGAATAGTGCACTTATCGCTGCAGATCTTGCGTATTGGGCGCAATCGCTTCTTCGAGTTCTTGGTGGACTCGTTGCAGTGTTGTTGCCTGCTGGCACGGTTGTGTATCTGTTCTTGTTCAAGATGATGTCGTTCATGCAGTCACGTCTCGGACCAATGGAAGCTGGTCCATACGGATCCATGCAGTTGTTTGCCGAAGTTGGCAAGTGGTTGCAAAAAGAAGACATTGTTCCTGCAAACGCATTGCCAGAGGCACGCATCTTCAAGATGGCGCCACTCATTGTGTTGGCCAGCACATTCCTTCTTGTTGCGGTCGTTCCTTTCGGGCCTGATGCATGGTTCACAGACTTTGAAGCAGGAATCTTCTACGCACTTGCAGTGTCATCTGTATCGGTGTTGGGAATTCTCATCGCTGGTTGGTCCAGTGCAAACAAGTATTCGTTGCTTGGTGGATTGCGCGCTGCTGGTCAGTTGATTGCATACGAACTTCCAATGGTGTTGGCTGTTGTTGGTGTTGTCATCCAAGCAGGAACCATGAACCTGCAGCAGATTGTTGTCGCACAAAACGCTGGCTCCATGTTTGGCTGGGATGGCGCAGGCAATCCGTACGTTCTCACGCAGTTTGTAGCTTTCATCATTTTCATGATTGCTGTTCAAGCTGAACTCACTCAGACACCATTCGACATGCCCATTGCTGAATCCGAATTGGTGTCTGGTTACATGACGGAATATTCGGGCTTCCGATTCCTCATCTTCTTCATCGGTGAATTTGCAACCGCTGGCGTGTTCGCAATGATTGCATCTGTTTTGTTCCTTGGTGGTTGGGGTGTCCCATTCGCTTGGTTCGGATGGACAGACATCAACAGCATCGACAACTGGATGAATGTTGTCGGACCATTGATTCTCTTCACCAAGATGATCGTTCTTGTGTTCTTCATCATGTGGGTGCGTTTCTCATTCCCACGTTTCCGTGAAGATCAACTCCAGCGTTTTGCGTGGAAAGTTCTTATCCCTGTCTCGCTCGTCAACATCATGGTGACGGCCGTGCTGAAGGTGGCGTTCTGATGGCTAAGCCCAAAGTTCCTGGTTTGTTCAAGGGTCTCGGTGTCACGTTCGGCACCCTCATGCGCACTGCGACTGAAGGTTCCAACACCATTCAGTACCCGCATGAAAAAGAGACACCACCAATTCGTGCGCGTGGCGTTATCGCGTTGCACGAAGGCAACTGCACGTCATGCATGTTGTGTGCGCGTTCGTGCCCAGACTGGTGTATCTACATCGAAGGTCACAAGGAACTCGCACCACCACGTCGCGCAGGTGGAGCACCTCGCAAAGTCAACAAGCTTGATCGTTTCGACATTGACTACGCGTTGTGCATGTACTGCGGAATTTGCGTTGAGGTGTGTCCATTCGATGCATTGTTCTGGAGCCCCGAGTATGAATACTCAGAGCCACGCATTGCAGACCTCTTGCATGACAAGTCAAAGCTTGGCGAATGGATGGAAACCGTCCCTGAAGCACCAGAGCTTGAAGCTGGCGCAGAGAAGAAGGGGAAGAAGTGATGATTGCTGCTGACCTTCTTGTCGCCCAAAACGTTGGCTTCTATTTGATTGCAGCCATCATGGTGTTTGGCGCATTCCGAGTTGTCACCACAAACAATGTTGTGCACGCAGCGTTGTGGTTGGTTGTTGTTCTTGCCGGTGCTGCAGCGCAATACGTGCTGTTGGCAGCTGAATTTGTCGCCATCACGCAAGTGTTGGTGTACATCGGTGCAGTCATGGTGTTGTTCTTGTTCGGCACCATGTTGACCCGCGCAAAGATTGGCACCGATTCGGAGTTGAACAATAAGAACTGGTTCATGGGAATTCCCGTGTCGGTGTTGTTGCTCGCAACATTGGTGATTGCGTTGAACGATGGCTTTGGTGATGAACAACTTCCCACCGATGCTGCTGTCACCACCACACAGCAAGTGTCCGACCAAATCTTTGGGCCATACCTGTTGCCATTCTGGGCGCTGTCATTCGTACTTCTTGCCGCAACTATCGGAGCCATTGTGCTCGCGAGGAGGGACTAAGCCATGTTGCTCAACCAGTTCCTCATCCTCGGCGCGATTCTTTTCTGCATTGGCGTCTACGGCGTCATCGCACGTAAGAACGCAGTCCTTGTGTTGATGTCTATTGAACTCATTCTGAATTCGGTGAACATCAACTTGCTCGCTTTTTCGCTTCGCAACGGCTCCACCGATGGGCACACTTTTGCTCTCTATGTCATTGCAATCGCTGCCGCCGAAGTCGGCGTTGGCTTGGCAATGGTTCTCCTTATGTATCGCAACCGTCGTTCCGTAGGTCTCGACGAACTCTCAGAGATGAAGGGCTGATCACATGTTCGTTCAAGCCGCGGAAACTGCAGAGAAAGTAGTGCTCACTTCAGGTTGGTTCCTGGAGCACGCCTACATCATCCCGCTGATTCCTGCTTTCGCATTCCTCCTCATCATCTTCTTTGGCAAGCGCATGCCAATGAAGGGTTCCGAGTTTGGTATTGCATCAATGGTTGGCGCACTCGTGTTCTCCGGTGGTGCTGCATATCAGTGGATTCAACGCGTTAATGGTGCTGGTGAAGAAGCATTCATTGAACCAGTTGTGAAGTCGTGGACCTGGTGGCAAAACGGCGGATTCTCATTCGGAATCGGTCAACACATCGATGGTCTGTCGCTCACCATCTTGGTTGTCGTGGCATTCATTTCCACGTTGGTGCAGATTTACTCCACCGAATATCTGCACGGCGATCGTCGCTACACACATTTCTTCGCATCGCTCACCTTGTTCTCAGCAGGCATGTTGAACATGGTTGTTGCAGAAAACATGATTCAACTCATCTTGGGTTGGGAAATCATGGGCCTCTGCTCATTCATGTTGATTGGTCACTGGTGGGAAGATGGCGCAAACAGCCGCGCTGCATTGAAGGCGTTCTTCACCACACGTACCGGTGACATTGGACTTCTTGTTGGCACATCGGTGCTGTTCTTCGCCGCAAATGATTGGACACAGAAAGAACTCGGTCTGTCCGGCTTCAGTATTCGTGGCTTGTCCGCATGGGCACTCTCTGGAACACCCGGCCAAACTGCAATCACCGTTGGCGCGGTTGCATTGTTCATCGCATGTATTGGTAAGTCGGGTCAGTTCCCATTGCATACCTGGTTGCCAGACGCAATGGCCGGTCCAACACCAGTGAGCTCATTGCTGCACTCTTCAACCATGGTTGTTGCGGGTGTGTTCTTGGTTGCTCGCTTGTACCCAGTGTTCTTCGAAGGAATGAACATTCTCGGAACCAATGTCAACTTCATTGTGGTCATTGGTGGCATCACCATTGTGATTGCGGCGGCTCTTGCATTCGTGCAAACCGACATCAAGAAAGTGTTGGCGTACTCCACAGTTTCTCAGTTGGGGTACATGATGATGGGACTTGGTGCAGGTGCATGGTTGCCTGCTGTGTTCCACATTTTCACTCACGCATTCTTCAAGGCATGTTTGTTCCTTGCGGCCGGCTCCATCAGCCACAGCGCATCACATCACTCTTTCGACATGAAGAAAGACATGGGTGGACTTCGTAAGTTCATGCCCATCACCTTCACCACGTGGGTTATCTCTACGTTGGCGTTGTGTGGTGTATTCCCATTCTCGGGCTTCTTCTCAAAAGACGAAATCATCGACAATGTTGGGCACAATGGCTACAACTTGTTCATGATTGTCGGTTTGGCCGGCGCATTCCTCACCGCTGCGTACATGACACGCGCAACGTACCTCACCTTCTTTGGTGAACCACGCGGTGCTTCTGCGGGTGAACATCATGATGAAGGCCATGGCCACGATGCGCATGACTCACATGATGCTCATGCACATGACGCGCATGGTCACGATTCGCACGACTCACACGATGCGCATGGTCACGACGACCATGCATCTCATGGTCCACGTGAATCAGGACCACTCATCACCATTCCTCTTATCATCCTTGCAACGCTCGCAATCGGTTCTGGTCTGTTGAACGCCACACCGTTTGGTGAGAAGTGGGAAAACATGAAGAAGTGGGTGGAGCCACGTGCAGTTGTTGTCAACGTGCACGGCATGGCAGAACCCACTGGTTCTCATGGTGAAGTGAAGTTGGCTGCGGGTGCAGTGGCGGCTGAAGAAGAGGGCGGACACCACGCTTCACCTTGTGGTTCAGAAACTCCTGAAGGTGGTGTGTGTTACGCACCGCAGTTGAATCACGCTCCATTTAAGTGGGCCAAGGGTGCAATGTCAGTGGGCATTGTGTTCGCAGGAATGATTCTTAGCTGGTTGCTGTGTGTGCAGTTGTACGCGCGTAAGAACAAAGCACTTGTTGGTCTCACACAGCGCAACAAGTTGTTGGGCGCGGGTTACGCATTCCTTGCTAACAAGTACTACCTCGATCATCTCTACGAACGAGTCATTGTTCGTTCCATCGCTCACCCGATTGCACGCGGTGCATATTGGGTGAATCAGAACGTCCTCGACGGCATTGTCAACGGAGCCGGTATCGGTTCCCGCAAGATTGCCGGTTGGGTGTACCGCAACGTCGACCAGAAAGTGGTGGACGGAGCGGTGAACGGCGCAGGTAACGCAGCACAAGGTGCAGGCGGTGCATTGCAACCCGTTCAGTCCGGAAAAGTCAACCAGTACGGTGCATTGTTGTTCGGCGCTGCCGCCATCGGTGCACTCGTGCTCGTCATCATCAATACCTGAGGGAGCAACTCGGCATGGAAGTCCTCGTCGACCACAACTGGGTGCTGACAGTCGGCACATTTTTGCCGCTTGTCGGCGTTCTCATCATGCTCTTCATTCCGAAGACAGATGAAGTGTTGTCAAAGTCAGTAGCTATCGCAACCGCGGCAGCAACACTCGCAGTCGGTGTGTTCACGTTGATTCAGTTCAACTACGACCACGCAGACAAGATGCAGTTTGCTGCAGATGCTGAATGGATCTCAGTCATCAAGTCGTCGTACCTCATTGGTATCGATGGCATCAGCTTGCCCCTGTATTTCCTCTCCATGGTCATCACTCTTCTCGTGATGATTTACAGCTGGAACCATGTGCCATCACCAGGCAACCCCAAGGCATTCTTCATCTTGATGCTGGTGTTGCAGACAGGTATGGCTGGCACATTCATCGCACGTGACTTGGTTCTGTTCTTCGTGTTTTTCGAACTCGTGTTGTTGCCGATGTACTTCATGATTGGTGTGTGGGGTGGAGAAAACCGCCAGTACGCCTCGTTGAAGTTCTTCCTCTACACAATGTTTGGTTCGGCCTTGATGTTGGTTGCATTCCTTGCACTCTTCTTCAAGACCGGCGCTGAGAGCTTCGCCATTCCGTATCTCATTGAGAACGGTGCGGGCATCGCAAAAAACACTCAGATTTGGATCTTCGCTGGAATGTTCATTGGATTCGCGGTCAAGGTTCCAATGTTCCCATTCCACACATGGTTGCCAGACGCGCACACTCAAGCTCCAACACAAGGTTCAGTCATCTTGGCTGCCATCTTGTTGAAGCTGGGTACATACGGATTTGTTCGTATTGCAATTCCAATCCTTCCTGCTGCTGCAAAAGAGTGGGCACCGTGGATTGGCCTTCTCGCAGTCATTGGCATCATTTACGGTGCACTCGGATGTCTCGCACAGACCGACATGAAGCGCCTCATTGCGTTCTCATCTGTTGCTCACATGGGATACGTGATGTTGGGTATTTCAACACTCACCGATTTCGGTATGAACGCAGCAATGTTTGGAATGGTGGCTCATGGCCTCATCACCGGCATGTTGTTCTTCATCGCAGGTTCAGTGAAAGAGCGCTATCACACACTTGAAATCAAGCGCTTGTCCGGCATGTTGGTGCAGATGCCAAAGCTTGGATGGATTCTTGGATTCAGTGCAATGGCGTCGCTTGGTTTGCCAGGTCTTGCAGGATTCTGGGGAGAATTCCCCGCCATCTTGTCTGCGTATCAACCAGCTGATGGTTTGCCAGTCGAAACCTTCCGCACCTTCATGGTGATTGCAGCAATCGGAACAGTGTTTGCTGCCGCGTACTTGTTGTGGCTGTATCAGCGCACCGCATTCGGTGAGCCAACTGCAGAGTTTGCAGCTGGACACGGCCACGATGAAGACATCCACGATGTCAACAAGTTTGAATGGATTGCGTGGACACCATTGTTGATTGCCATCGTTGTGTTCGGTGTGTACCCACAATTGATGTTCAAGGTTCTCGATCCAGCAGTTGGCGTCACACTCAAGGCTTTCGGAGGCTGATCAAGTGTTAAGCACTCTTGCCGCCGAATGGTCATCGCCTGTCATTGACTATCACGCACTTGCGCCCGAGATCATTCTCGCGGGCGGAATTGTGTTGCTGTTGATGCTTGACCTCTTTGTGTCTGAAGCAAAGAAGTGGATGCTGACGCCCATTGCTTCGTTCACAGCTCTCGGTGCATTTATCCCAGTCCTCACACTTGCACTCAGTGATTCTGGTGCACGCTCCATGTTCGATGGTCGTTACATGGTGGACGATTTCAGCCTCGTGCTGAAGGGATTGTTCCTGCTTGCTGGTTATGTGGTGATTCTTCTCACCGCAGATCACCTTCGTGAAGGTGATTACTACCAAGGCGAGTACTGGTTCTTGCTGCTCTCCAGCATTCTCGGCATGGTGATGATGGCGTCAAGTCGCGATCTTGTCTCCATCTTTGTATCACTTGAGTTCTTGTCGATTCCTGCCTACATGATGGCCGCATGGCGAAAGCGTGACCTGAAGAGCAACGAAGCGGGCATCAAGTACTACCTGCTTGGAGTTTTCGCTTCAGCAATCATGTTGTACGGAATGTCGTTGTTGTACGGCATCACCAACAGCACACTTCTTGTCGACATTGGCGAATACCTCAGCGATGACGTAACTGCTATTCGCGCTGTTGCGGTGTTGTTTGTGGTGATTGGTTTTGCATTCAAGGTGTCCGCGGTTCCATTCCACACATGGGCACCAGATGTGTATCAAGGCGCACCAACTCCAGTGACAGCTTTCTTGTCGGTGGCATCAAAGGCAGCCGGTTTCGTCGCATTGGTCACTGTTGTCTACGTGGGATTCCCCGGCTCGTACGACGTGTGGCAGCCAGTGTTCTGGATTCTGTCGGCACTCACCATGACCGTTGGAAACGTGATGGCACTGAAGCAAACCAACATTGTCCGTATGTTGGCCTATTCATCAGTGGCGCAGGGCGGATTCATTCTCATGCCGTTGGCTGTTGCTGGTGTTGAAGGGGTTGCAAACTCTGCGTTGCGCGCAGTCGTCACCTATCTCTTGGTGTACGCAGCAACAAACCTTGGTGTGTTTGCCATCATCATGGTGGTGTCGCGCAAGACTCGCAGTGGAGAGATCTCCTCATTTGGTGGTCTCTTCTCATACGCACCTGGTGTTGCTGCACTCATGACAATCTTTATGGCGTCGCTTGCAGGTATTCCACCACTTGGCGGATGGTTCGGTAAGTTCGCAGCATTCCAGTCGTTGGTGTCTGCAGGAACCAACTGGTCATACGCACTCGCAATTATCGGTGGTGTCAACTCAGTCGTTGCATTTGGTTACTACGGAAACGTGATGCGTGAAATGTGGATGAAGCCAGTACCAGACGGCGACACAGCACCAGTGAAAGTTCATTCTTCACTTGGTGTCGCACTCGCCATCACTGGACTTGCAACATTGATTCTCGGTACATTCCCAGGACTTGTCATTCACTTCGGTGACATCGCAGGTCTCGCTGGTGCCTTCGGCAACTAAAGCTCTTCGCCTCGCCATTGAAGAGGCAGGCGGATCACTAACGTTCTCCGACTTTATGTCGCACGCCTTGTATGGCGTTGATGGTTTCTACACACGCGATGGGCGAGCAGGGCGACGTGGCGATTTCATTACTTCTCCCGAAGTTGGTCCGCTCTTTGGCACCGTTCTCGCACGCGCCATCGATGCTGTGTGGAAGAAGTGCGGACAACCAGACAACTTTTCAATTGTTGAAGTAGGTGCCGGACCTGGCACTTTGGCGCGTTCAATCCTTGCTGCTGCGCCTGAATGCCTGAACAACGGCACTTATGTTGCAGTTGAAGTCAGTCCAACTCAACGTGCATCTCATCCGGAAGGTGTGGAGTCGGTGAGTGAAATGCCGGCGCGAATAGAGAACGGTGTCATTCTCGCCAATGAATTATTGGACAACCTTCCGTTTGATGTATGGGTATATGACAGCGGGTGGCGACAAGCCCATGTCATCGACACGCCGAATGGTTTTGCAGAAGTATTACGCGCCGCCGACATACCAACTGTCTTGCCAACGCGAGTAAGTCATGGTTCTCGCGCGCCGATTCACACGCAAGCAACGGCTTGGCTACAGAAAGCTCTCCAGACATTGCAGCACGGTTCCGTTATCTGTATTGATTACTGCACACCGACAACTGCAGAAGTGGCGTCCATGCCGTGGCGTGAATGGTTGCGTACATACACACACCACCAACGGGGGAGTCACTACCTGCGAGATGTTGGTGATCAAGACATCACAACACAAGTGTGTATTGATCAATTGGTGCAGGTGAAGGAACCAGATTCAGTTCGCGGCCAGTCGCAGTTTCTTCAACTGTGGGGAATCACAGAACTCGTGGACGAAGGTCGTCGAGTGTGGGAAGAATCCGCCGCCGCACCGACACTTGCCGCCATCAAGATGCGCAGCAGAATTAGTGAATCAGAAGCTCTTCTTGACATGTCCGGCCTTGGTGCATTCACCGTCTTGGAATGGACTACTTGAGAACTCACACTGCATTAGGTTGAGTTGATGATTGTTGTTGACGGATTAACAAAAACCTACGGTGCAAAGAAAGCGGTAGACAATCTCTCATTTACGGTGAGCCCCGGTCGGGTGACTGGATTTCTTGGGCCTAACGGATCAGGGAAAAGCACCACGATGCGGTGCATGCTTGGGCTTGATGTTGCTGATGCAGGGTCTGTCACCTTTGATGGCAAGAGATACAGCGAACTAGATCAACCACTTACTCATGTCGGATCATTGCTTGATGCAGGAGACGCTCACAAGGGACGCACTGCGCGAAATCACTTGCGGTGGATTGCGATGACACATGGATTTCCCGATAGTCGTGTTGATGAAGTTCTACATCACGTTGGTATGACGGATGTGGCAAATACAAAAGTCGGAAAGTTCTCACTTGGCATGCGGCAACGTCTTGGACTTGCCGTGGCACTTTTAGGTAATCCACAAGTTGTGATTTTGGATGAGCCTGCGAATGGGCTTGATCCCGAAGGCATTCGATGGACAAGAGATGTGATGAGAAATTTGGCTAATTCTGGACGATCAGTACTTGTGAGTAGTCACCAATTGGTTGAGCTCTCAATGGTTGCTGATGACCTAGTTGTTATTGGCCAGGGGAAACTTATTTCTGCTGGACCCATCTCACAGTTCATGACCCAACACGCGAAGTCCTGGGTCCGAGTGGTGTCGCCACAAATAGAGGAGTTATCAGGTCTCGTGACGGCACGCGGAGGAACTGTTCATCGAAATGGCGAAGGAAGTGATTTCCACGGAATTTCAGCTATTCACATTGGAGAAATAGCAGCTGCGAACAACATTGTGTTGCATGAGTTGTCGCCTCAAACCGGATCGCTTGAAGAAGCGTTCTTGGAAGCTACAGATTCTGCCGTCGAGTTTCGTGGGGAGTCATCAGGCTCACAGAATGGCGGAGAGAAATAATGTTGCGAACGTTTAAATCTGAACTCTTGAAGATAACCACTACGAGAGCCATCAAGGTGTTGGTGGGATTTGCTGTACTTCTTCCGATTGTCGTTTATGTCCTGACATTGGTGTTTGCATTTGACAGCGGTGTTATGGATTCGTCTGCAAGTGTAAACATTGCATCATCTGCTCCACTCGTTGCGTTGTTGCTCGGTGTAGTGGGTGTCATGTGCGCTACGCAGGAGTACTCCCAAGGAACAATTCGAATCACACTGGTCGCAACTCCCAATAGGCAACGCGTGTATATCGCGAAATTGCTGACCACGGTGGCGGTCGCCGCACTATCAACGGCTGTGTTGGTGGGAGTGTCGCTTCTTGCCACTTCAATAGTTTTAAACATCCGCAGTGTGCAGTTTTCGCTCATCGGCGAAGATGCTCGAGTCGTTCTTTCATTCTTCGTGTTGACAACCCTCGTCTCTGTTTTTGGTCTTTCGCTTGGGCTGATGTTCAAGAGCGGACCTGGGGCAATCTCCGCAGTGCTCTTATGGCCAACAATCGCCGAAGGAATGGTATTTGGGCTGTTGTCAGCAGCTAGTGGCAACAACTTCTTCCGATGGGCACCTATACAGAATGGATTTCAATTGGTGTCAGAGTTCCGAATGGAAGACAACAACTCGTGGACCGTTTCGTTGTTGTTCTTCTGCGGGTTTATCGCAATCTTTGTGGCGCTGGGACATGTGTTGTTCTCGCGTCGCGACGCCTAAGACACTTTGTCGGGGCGGCTGGTGAGATAAGCACCAGCAATCACGACACACATGCCAATCACCGCAAGGACAGTCACTGATTCATCGCGGAAGATAAGTCCCAAGATGGTGGCAACAATTGGTGTGAAGAACACGCCGATAACTCCTCGCACAGCGCCTGCGCGCACCATCAACATTCCATACATCACATAGGCAAAACCAGTGCCGAGCGAACCAAGCACCATGAGTGCAAACAACGCAGACCATGAAAAGCTGCTGTCAAAGAAGGCGGGGATGCCAAGCGGCAACGAGAACATCAACGCGAACAACTCTTGCCACAACAGAACGGTGAGGGTTCCGTACTTCACTTGCATTTCACGAGACAAGATGCTGGTGAATGCGTAGCAACAAGTTGCGGCCAGCAAGAACAGCACGCCGTGGATAGATGCGCCTTTGTCATCGCCCACGCTCCCGAATGAAATAAATGCAATTCCAATAAATCCGATTAATACCGCAAGGATGCGTCGACGCGATGGCATGCTGCGCGTGAGAATTGCTGCAGCCACCACTGTTGTCACCGGAATAGAACCGTTGATCATTCCCGTCACCGATGACGAGACTGATTGTTCCGCCAATGGATACAAGTAGAACGGAATGGTCATTGCGACAAGCCCAAGGAGGGCCACTCGGCCGATGTCTTCGTGGGCAATCTTCTTGCGAGCAGCGGGGAAGCATGCGAGGGCCAATATGCCGAAAAACAAGCGGGCAACGGGAACGACACCAGTGGCCACATAGTCGATTGCAATCGCAATAAAGAGGAAAGACGCACCCCATGTAATGGCAACTGCACTCGTCATGCCCCACTCGGCTGGGCCGAAGTGGTGCTGGGTGTCTTTGCCGAGCTGCGTCTTTGTCACGGGTATCTAGTCTTGTCGCTCGCCCTCCCTTGTGAAGGGTTCATTTCACTAGTGTTCATGTCATCACCTTGGGGGTTTACACATGGCTGACAATTACGAGACAATCGACGCTCTTCAGTGGGAGAAGCGCACGTTTCCACCATCTGACGCCTTCAAGAAGTCCTCTCTTGTTGTGGGAACACATCTGTATGACGAGGCAAATGAGGATTACGAAGCCTTTTGGGCTCGTCAAGCCGACGAACTCGTGACATGGACAAAGCCATGGGACACCATTTGTGAATGGAACCTTCCATTCAGCAAGTGGTTTGTTGGTGGTCAACTGAATGTTTCCTATAACTGCCTCGATCGTCACGTTCTTGCAGGGCGTGGAGACAAAGTAGCGATTCACTTTGAAGGTGAACCTGGCGATTCACGCACCGTGACATACGCGCAACTTCTAGATGAAGTGCAGACCTTTGCCAATGTGTTGAAAGACCTTGGTGTTCAAAAGGGTGATCGCGTCAACATCTATTTGCCCATGATTGTGGAAGCCGCAGTTGCCATGTTGGCGTGTGCGCGAATTGGTGCAGCACACTCAGTTGTCTTCGGTGGTTTCTCATCACAAGCGCTTGCAGATCGCATCAACGATGCGGAAGCAAAAGTTCTCATCACTGCAGATGGTGGTTGGCGTCGCGGCGAAGTCTTTGCATTAAAGCCGCAAGCAGATGAGGCGCTCGCAAGCACACCAACAATTGAACATGTCGTCGTGGTGCAGCGTGGCAACAACCCGGTGGACATGAAGTCCGGTCGAGATCATTGGTATCACGAACTCATGGCAAGTGCATCACATGATTGCCCTGCAGAACCAATGGATTCAGAACAATTGTTGTTCTTGTTGTACACCTCTGGCACCACTGGCAAGCCAAAGGGAATCATGCACACCACTGGTGGCTATCTCACCCATGTCACCTTTACTCACAAATACGTTTTCGATCTCAACCCAGACAAAGACATCTATTGGTGCACAGCAGACGTTGGTTGGATTACAGGCCACAGTTACATCGTGTATGGCCCATTAAGCAATGGGGCCACTCAAGTTATTTATGAAGGCGTTCCTAATTTCCCCGGTAACGATCGCATGTGGGACATCATCGAAAAGTACAAAGTCACCATTTTCTACACAGCACCAACTGCAATTCGTACGTACATGAAGTGGGGAGTCGAAGAACCCGCGAAGCACGACTTGTCGTCGTTGCGACTTCTTGGAAGTGTGGGTGAGCCCATTAACCCTGAAGCGTGGATGTGGTATCACGAAAACATTGGTCGTGGAAACTGCCCGATTGTTGACACGTGGTGGCAAACAGAAACTGGCGGCATCATGATTTCTCCATTGCCGGGCGCAACCACCACAAAGCCCGGTTCTGCAACATTCCCACTTCCAGGTATTGGCGCGGAACTCCTTGACGACAACGGCAAGCTGGTGACTCACGGCGGCGGTTATCTCACGTTGACTCATCCATGGCCTGGCATGTTGCGCGGCATTTGGAAAGACCCAGAACGTTACAAAGACGCCTATTGGAGCCGTTTTGAGGGTCGTTACTTCGCGGGTGACGGCGCCAAGTTAGATGACGATGGCTACTTGTGGTTGTTGGGTCGAGTTGACGACGTGATGAATGTGTCTGGGCACCGCATCTCCACTACTGAAGTGGAAAGTGCATTGGTGTCGCACCCAGCTGTTGCTGAAGCTGCAGTTGTTGGCGCAAATGATGCCACCACGGGCCAAGCAATCATTGCGTATGTCACTCTTGTTGGTGGAAGCGAAGTAGATGAGCAAGTGCTGCGCAATCACGTTGCATCAGAAATTGGTGCAATTGCAAAACCAAAGACCATTTACTTCACGCCAGACCTTCCAAAGACTCGAAGTGGAAAAATCATGCGTCGTCTCTTGCGTGACGTTGCAGAGGGAAGAAACCTTGGTGACACCACAACACTTGCTGATGCGAATGTTGTGAATGAACTTCAAAAGCGTGCAGCCGAAGCACCGCAAGAGGACTGATGCGACGTTTTATAACGATCCTGATACTTGCGTTTTCAGTCGTGTCATGCGGAGGATCCGATTCAAGTTCCACGACATCTCCTGATGATGCCCCCAAACAGAGTGAATGCACACCAAATGCTCAAAATCCAATGCTAGGACTTGCTGCAATCACTGATGATTTTCGAGTCAGCGTATGGATTGACAAGCAGTCTGCGAAGCCGTTAGTACTAGGAGAATCAAGCGAAATTCCGTGGGAAAGTAACGATGTTTATGGAATGGCTCTAGTGGAATCAGTGGCAGTATCTCCAAATGATTGCAGTGTTTTCGTGGGTACATGTTGTGAACCGGTCAGTGGAATTACCTACTTCCAGAAGGCTGATAGCGACGAATGGCTTGAACTCTATGGTCGTCTACCATCAGTCAGTGCCGACGGAAAATTCCTAGCGAGAGTTGTGTACGAAGAGCTAGTAATTTCGAAAACAAATCAACCAGATAGGACCGACTTAGTTATTGGTCTTCCTAAGGCAGATGTCGCGACAATTTACAGAGCACAATGGATTAACAACGATGAAATTGCGTTATCTGGGTTTACAAAAGATAGTGCAAAGGTTTGGGTTGCACGGATTGGTGACAACACGGTTCACGAAGCAGTAACAATTTCAAGTTCAGTAAATTGGAACTCAGAAGACATGATGCGAGTTGGTCTCGTTGGTGTGGATGAAACTGGAAATATCATCACGCAAAATGTGAACCAAGGCAAAGGGATTGTTGAGTTTCGCTATCCCGAGTCATTTGAGATTTTCTCCACAGATTCACTGAAAGAAAATGTGTTGACCTACTCCATCAATCAATCACGAAGTGCAATGGTGACTGGTGCAGGAGTACTCACCACGTGGTTTGGGAACGGAGACCCAAAGGCTCTCGATGGAAAGTTTGCGTGGGCTGGTTAGTCGCGGAAGTTTTCAAATTGAAGAGGAATACCAAGATCTTCACTCTTCAACAGCGACATCACCGTTTGTAAATCATCACGTTTCTTGCTTGTGACGCGCACTTGCTCACCTTGTGTCTGGCTCGTGACACCCTTCGGACCTTTTTCTTTGATGAGCTTGTTGATCTCTTTGGCTTTGTCAGATGTGATGCCCACCTTCACAGTGACAACTTGACGCACCGTGTCACCTGACGCTTGTTCAAACTTGCCCCAATCGATTCCCTTCAAAGACAATCCGCGTTTCACGAACTTCTCTTCCAGCAACACTCGAACAGCGCGAGCCTTTTCTTCAGAGATGGTCTTGATGGTGATGACGAGGTCATTTTGCTCAATGGAGGAGTTGGTTCCCTTGAAATCAAAACGATTGACCATTTCGCGCTGGGCTTGGTCGACTCCGTTACGGAGCTCTTGGCGGTCAACTTCAGAAACAATGTCGAACGATGGCATGGAGTGGAAGGCTAGTCAGCCGATAGCCTTGGCACTTCCATAGGGGTCGGTGCCCGAGCGGCCAAAGGGAGCAGACTGTAAATCTGCCGGCACTGCCTTCGGAGGTTCGAATCCTCCCCGGCCCACCACGGGAAACCGTGAACTGAAAGGCGAAAGCCAGACAGCCCAACCCGTAAATGACTCCGCCGACCTGGTTCGGCGGGGTCATTTATTTTTTTGGCCCCTTATTTAGTGGAGGGGCGCTCGTGCAGCAGGCACTGCATGATGGCCACATCGAGCCACTTATTGAATTTGCGGCCAATCTCGCGTTCGATCCCCACCATGGAGAACCCGGCTTTTTCGTGGAGAGCCAGCGACCCAAATGACAAGGTTGTAATTCGGGCAATCACCGCATGGAATCCACCATCGGCTGCTGTGTTCAGCAAATGCTCCAACATGGCCCGCCCAATGCCGCGCTGACCCATATCGCGCCGGACGTACACCGAATCTTCCACCGAGGTCCGGTACGCAGCCCTTTCTTTATATGGAGAAAGAGCTCCGAAGCCCACCACCTCTCCGTCTAGTTCGGCCACGAAAACGCAAAATGCACCTTGGCGAGCGTTTTGCCATTCCAGCTGGTCGTCGAGAGAGCGGGGGACAAGGTCGAAAGTTGAGGTCTCGTTTTCGACTTCGTGGTTGTAGATCGTCCGAATTGCCTCGGCATCATCTGGTGTGGCGTGGCGAATGAGGACGTCTCCCATAGCCCCAAAACCTAGTGGCGATTTGCAGATTCTCACCGATAGCCTTTCCAATCTGGCTCATTGAGGCTTTGCTTCAGTGCGCACGCCCTCTTAGCTCAGTCGGCAGAGCGTTTCCATGGTAAGGAAAAGGTCGTGGGTTCGATTCCCACAGAGGGCTCCGCCATTCGGCGTTACAACTGAATGGTTGAAGACCAATACGACAAGGCGTCGTAGCTCAGTTGGTCAGAGCATCCGGCTCATAATCGGAAGGTCATCGGTTCGATCCCGATCGACGCTACAAAACAAATCATCACAACAACTGCAAGGAGCAGCAATGAGCAAGGCAAAGTTTGAGCGCAATAAGCCTCACGTGAATATTGGAACGATGGGTCATATTGACCATGGTAAGACCACGTTGACGGCTGCTATTTCAAAGACGTTGGCGGATCGTGGGTTGGCGGAGCACACTCCGTTTGATCAGATTGACAAGGCTCCTGAAGAGAAGGCTCGTGGTATCACGATTTCGATTGCTCACATTGAGTACGAAACTGAGAAGCGTCACTATGCA
>Ga0172373_10000821_pt1 | contig 51354 bp, 47 predicted proteins | sample Lak10m_2_FD_114546 | JGI IMG/M metagenome (GOLD analysis project Ga0172373, IMG submission 114546) | Freshwater microbial communities from Kabuno Bay, South-Kivu, Congo - kab_092012_10m | ecosystem: Environmental > Aquatic > Freshwater > Lake | place: Democratic Republic of the Congo... | reverse complement strand
GCTTTTAAAAACAGAGTTTTTAGAACTACCGATTCTATGGTGTAGCGGTGGCGGTGGGGTGGGTGCCGATCTGATGCCGGTTCGTGGGTGGGCCCCACGTTAGTGGGGCGATCTGTGTCTTATTAAATAAATATCAACTTTAAAACCCAGATACATATGATAGCATATCCACTTGCTAGGATATCATCGATCATAATGCCTGTTGCTTTTGAAAATTGCGTGCCATCTGCAAAATAAGTTTCAATATTTTTAATGGGATAGGGTTTTAAAATATCAAACACTCTAAATAAAATAAATCCAACTAACCAAAATCGAATATCAGAACCAGCTGCCCAAAGGACAAGCCATTGTCCGATGACTTCATCAATAACAATAAATGACGGATCAGCATCTAATGTGGAGTATAATACAAAGTAACTGGCAATAATACCTAAGAAAAATCCGATAAAAGTAGAAAATACAAGACCATTCAATCCAAAGATTAGATAAATCAAAGCGGCAGCAGGGATAGCCATTAACGATCCCCAAGTGCCAGGCATTTTGGGCCACAAACCAACTTTAAACCATGTTGCAATCCAATAACTAAGTGTATTAATAAGGTTCATGGCGTTTCTCCTGTGTGACAATCTAACATATCAGTTAATATTTTGCTTAATTTTTTAGCACCAGGTATTCCTGGAATTTCTTCTCCATTAATAAATAAAGTGGGAGTTCCGTCAATTAAAACATGCTCTTGAAAATCAAAACTTTCACGCAGTACGGATTCATATTTTGCTTCTGCAAAGGTTTGTTGAATCAGGTTGTCTGAAACGCCGCATGATTTTAAAATTTGAATGATATTTTCTTTATTATCATCATCTGTCCAGCGTAAGGCATTTTCCATCATAGATTCAAATATTTTTAGCTTTAGGTCATCACTGCAGGTAGAGGCAGATGCCATTATATATAATGTATCTATATCCATCACATAGGGAACGAATGTCCAGTAAACTTTGCCGGTATCAATAAATTGTTTTTGAATTACAGGGTAATGATGTTTGTGAAACATTAAACAAGAGGGGCAAGCAAAAGAGAAAAATTTGTGGATTTTAATGGGAGCTTCGGGATTTCCAAAGGATAAAGTGTATTTCTTATAATAGTCTGGCAATACAAATAATTTCTTTGCTGTATTTTGGGAAGGAAGACCAGCATCGGAGTTTGCAATAGCTGCGACTGTATGTAAGCTTATAAATACTAAAAACAAAAAATAATAACGCACAATAAGGTACTCTTTTTTTAATTATTACTTTAATACGTCTCGGAACCCTTTTGCCACTACAAATAGTTCTCTGGAATCTTTGCGACTGGCAGGAGGTTTAGCATGTGATACTTTTTCAAAATGCTGTTTTAATTTGTTAAGTAACTCTTTCTCACTGCCTCCTTGTAAAACTTTTGCGACAAAAAAGCCGCCGGGAGATAAAACCGTTAGTGCAAATTCTAATGCTATTTCGGCAAGTCCCATAATTCGCAAGTGGTCAGTTTGTTCGTGACCTGTTGAAGATGGGGCCATATCGCTTAATACACCATTGACCGGTCCTAAAAGTAATGACGAAAGTTGATTTTGTAAGTCAGGGTCTAAAAAGTCACCCTGTAAAATTGTTGCTTCAGGAATAGACGGAGATACTTCTTGCAAATCAATACCTATTATCTGCCCTTCTTTGTGTTTGTGCAGCAGTAAACGTTCTACACATACTTGGGTCCATCCACCAGGAGCGCAGCCAAGATCAACAATCCGCATGCCTGGTTTTATCAGTTTGTATTTTTCATCTAATTCAATTAGTTTAAACGCGGCCCTGGACCTGTACCCTTGTTCTTTTGCAGCATGGACATAAGGGTCGTTTAATTGGCGCATTAGCCAACGTTGTTGAGAGACTGTTTTTCCTTTAGCCTTTGATAAAGTTGCGGTATCCCGACGTTTTTGAATAGGTTTTTTAAAAGTATGTTTAGATGGCTTGTCATCATGCATTCTGCTGGCTCCATGCAGTCTCGATTGTATTTTGCAGCAGCATAGCAACCGTCATTGGGCCTACACCTCCGGGGACGGGGGTTATATAACCTGCTTTCTGAAATACACTGGCATCTACATCACCTACAAAAATAGACGTACCATCAGGGTGTATAATGCGCGTGCTGCCGACATCAATCACAATGGCTTGAGGCTTTATGTGGGTTGCCTTTAACAATTTGGGAAGACCTGCTGCGACTATAATAATATCTGCTTGTTGAGTTAGTGATTCCCAATTTTCAGAATAACTGTGAATATGTGTAACTGTGCAATTTTCAGCAAGTAATAAGGCTGCCATTGGTCTGCCGACAATCATAGACCGTCCAATAACCACGGCATGCTTTCCTGTTAATGGTATAGGGAGTGTCTTAAGCAACGTTAAGATTCCCTTCGGTGTACAGGGAACAATACCAGTGCGATTGCTGTGTAGGGCTCCTATGTTTTGCAGATGTAATCCATCAACATCTTTTTGAGGGGACACATGATCGATTAAAGTATTTGCAGACAAATGAGGTGGTAAAGGTAATTGGATAATAATCCCATGGATGTCTTTTCTGGCATTCAGTTGATCTATAGATTTTATTACAGATTGTTGATCAATTGTTGCGGGGAAATGTAGTACTTCGGTATGAATTCCAATTTCAGCACATCGTTTTAGTTTTATGTTAACATAGGCATGACTTGCAGGGTTTTCACCGATTAAAATAATGGATAGGCCGGGCTTTATACCGTGTGTGCGAAAGAAATCAATCGCTGATGTTTCAACAGATTGGCGTACATGCGACGCAATGGCATTTCCATTAATGATAGTAGCGTTCATGTTAACTTAAATATATTTCTAATGTTCTTACAATATTTCTAAGCACTTGTACTAAAAATATGGCGATAACAGGGGAAAAGTCGATACCACCAAAGGTTGGAATAAAGCGGCGAATTTGATAAAGCACAGGATCAGTAAAACGATTAATTGTATTAATTAATACAAATACACCTCGATTATAAGTGTTTAAAATATTAAATGCGGCTAATAAATTAATAACCACAGCGATAATGATTTCTAATTGGTAGAAACCTAATAACCCATCAATAAGATCTAGAAGCGGTAAGAGTAAAATATGGTTCATAGCGGCTATCCTTGTTTCCGGAACTTTTTACGCATATAAATATACATGGGTGCGCCTGAAATTACAACAATACTTGATAGAACTAACATTTTTATACCAGCCCCGTAAAGCGTCCATGTTGTATAAATCATCCCCAGTAGCAGCAAAATTCGATCGATTTTGCTAACAAACATCCCTTTGCGAATAAGTGCACCGAAGGCGAACAACATGACGACAAATAGTAATAAGATGGTGGTAGTCGCTAGTTCTGCAATAAATGAAAATTGTTCACTAAGATCTGGGTCAAAGGTCATCGTTAAAATACATGCCATACATATTGCAGAAATTATAATTCCATAAGTAGGAACCCTGCGTTTTGATTGATGAGCAAAAAATTTAGGGAATAGGCCTTGCTTTGCAGCTCCAAAAGGAATTTGTCCTACTACTAACATCCAACCGTTAAGTGTACCTATGCAACAAATTACAGCAGCAGCTGCTACGAGGTTACCCCAAAACAATCCACCAAAAACTTTGTCTGCTGCTAATGCAAAAGGGGCTGGAGATTGAGCAAGTTCATGGGGATCAACGGCTCCTAATAAAGCAATATTACCAATAATATAAATGACAGCGGCAATTAATGTTCCGTAGATAGTTGCTTTCGGAATAGTAGTTTTAGGATCTTTAACTTCCTCAGCCGGCACCGTGGCAGATTCAATGCCTACAAAACTCCATAGCGTTAGTAGCGCAGCTCCATTAAAAGCGCCTAAAGCAGTTTTTCCTTCAGGAACAAAATGAGTAAGACGCTCAGGGTCAAAGATAAAAAATGCAGCAATAGGAACAAATACCATTGGAACAAGTTTCAATAAGGTGACTAAATTTTGGATGAAGCTGGCTTCTTTGATGCCCCTTAAGTTGACAATTGTAATTAATAACAACACGAACAAACCAATAAAAAACAATTGAGACGTATTTAAGCGACCGTCAGATAAATCGCTGAGATACCCATACATCGCAACCACGATAGCAGCATTTCCAATCCAGGTTAACATCCAGTATCCCCATGCCACAAAGAAAGAGATATGAGGTCCGAATGCTTCTCCTGCAAATACGTGGGGGCCGCCAGTGCTGTGAATTTTCATGCTAAATTTTGCAAAAATAAGTGCAAGAACAAGTGCGCCTGAGGAGGTAAATACCCAAGAAAGTAGGCTGATCGAACCATAATCAGCAAGGGCAGCCGGCAACATAAACGCGCCAGAACCTACTAAATTTCCAGCGACAAGTGAAATAGCCGAAATTAATCCTATGTTGCGCTGATTTAAGGTCGATCCCATAATTTTAATCCTTTAACACGATAAAGCTTTCAGGTGACCTGAAATGCTGAATTTATAAATAACTAATGCAGCTATACAAGTTATTAGTCGAATTAATGAAATATATACAAAGTTAGAAGGATCTTCAACACTAATACTGATTACAGCCATTGAACTAATAAAAATTTCAACCCCATTCAAGATAGATGCGGTTAATCCACCTTTTGTTCCAATTTTCATTGCTAAAGTATTGGTTACTGGGAATATATTTGAAAAATATCTAAAATTAGTAATACGAAAGAAAAGATGATAATAATTCCAAATCCGAATAATAATAAAGTTTGAAAACTAAAGCGATATCCCCAGCAGGTGTTTATTAAAGAACCTAAGATATAACCAGATACTGTAATTGCATAATAAAAGCCAAACTCTAAAGGAGAAACCCCCATTAATTGAAAAGCAAATGGCGCCATACCAATGTACATCCAAATACAGGCTACCATTAAAGAAGATACGGTTACGACATTAATAAAGTAAGCATTCTGTAATAAGGTTTTTGTGTCGGAATATAAATCTTTAAAGAATCCCCCAAGGGTTGCTGGTTTTATAGTGGAAGGCTTAAGGGTTTCTGGCATATATATCCATAGAGGGATTAATAATAACCCCCCGAACCATAAAAGCACATAAAAGCAGGAACGCCAATCATAGGTTTGCGTCAAGATCCCACCGATACTGGGGGCAATAGCGGGAGCTAATGCAATAATACCCCCTGTTAATGACATTAGGCGATTTGCGAGTTGAGGGGGATATATATCGCGAATAACTGCCAAAGCAATAATGGGGGCTGCTCCTATGCCATAACCTTGAAAAAATCGAGCAACAATTAGTCCTGTCACGGAATAAGCCGATGCACACGCAAATGTTGAAATAAGAAATATAATGAAGGCGGCCAATAAAACAAAACGACGTCCAAGGACGTCGGAGATGGGGCCGTGTGTTAGGGATCCTAATCCAAAGCCCACTAAACATATGCTGAGAGTCATTTGAGATAGGTCATTAGATACATGAAAATATTGTGCAATATAAGGAAGGGCAGGGGTGTATAGGTCTAAGGCCATTTCAGATACAAATACACTTAAAACAAGTAAAGTGGGTAACGAGAAAATTTTCTGAAAGAGTGTCATTAATATTTGTTTTAATTATCTAGCATATACTAATAGATTATTTTCTTTAAGTAAAGCCCATCTGGAGGGGCTGTTGGGCCACCTGCCTTTCTGTTTTTAGCTAATAACGCTGTATAAACGTCGGAAGGTGCCCATTTTCCAAGGCCTACAAGGCATAAGGTCCCTACCATGTTTCGGACTTGATGGTGCAAAAAAGATCTGGATTTTGTATGGAATTCGATAATTTCACCTGTTTGAATGAATTCCGCTTGGTCTAAAGTTTTTATAGGAGATAAGGCTTGACATTCTGAGGCACGGAAAGTGGTGAAATCGTGTTGACCAATTAAAAAACTGGCGGCTTCGTTCATTGCAGGCACGTTAAGTGGAAGCGGGATATGATAAGCATAGTTTAAATATATAGTTAAAGGAGATCTTCGGTTAATAATTTTATAAACATATTCTCGTGCTTTTGTACTGAATCGTGCATGAAACGTGTCTTCTACAATCTCTGTATTTAAAATAGAAATACCGTTATCTTTAAGAAAATGGTTTAATCCATATGTAAATCGAAATGGATCCAGAGTCTTGGTAATGTCTGCATGGGCAACTTGACTTAATGCATGAACTCCGGCATCTGTTCGTCCTGAAACTTGCAAACGGATTGCCTCTTGAGTGATTTGTAAAATCGCGTTTTCAATTTGTCCTTGAATTGTGGGAAGGCCGACTTGATATTGCCAGCCATGATAGGCGCTGCCATCATATTCGATTGTAAACTTATAACGGGGCATAAAAATTCGCGAGTTAACATGTGGTGCCCAGAGGGGGACTTGAACCCCCACGACCACTAGGATCGACAGATTTTAAGTCTGTTGCGTCTACCATTCCGCCATCCGGGCAACCAGGAAACATTACCGTTTTCAAATAAAAATATCAAGAACAATTTATAAATTTTTGTTGATATTTTTAACATTATTTTTTGTGGCAACTATCCGCGACAATATCCAGATAAGCAGTACTTTATTCTGCATCTTTTGTTATGGTAAATACCGAAGCGCCAATTTCTTCAATAGGTTTATCTAATTCATCTGCTGTAAGGGTTCTTTTTACTTTCCGTATTCTTCGGCCTCTTGTTGCAGAGTCGGTATCTTCCATCACCGAGATATTTACAGCTAAATCTTTAGGGGACTCTTGAGATAAAGCTCCTATATAATCTCGCAAAATGTCAACCTTAGAGCCGGGCTTTATTGATACAGTATATGCTTTTCTTTTATAAAAAACAGTAATACTGTCCCAATCTGGGTGTTCACCAAGTTTGACTTCTGATTTAGAGGTTCCAATTTTAGTGATTTGTTCACGTGCGCTTATGGGGGGCATTGCTAAGGCTAAGGTTATTAATATAAATAGTGTTTTCATATTTTTTCCCGATGTTTTTTTATATATTTATCATTAAAATTATTAACATTTTGTTGATAGGAAGATTTTTCTATAAAAACTTATAAAATTTTCTTGCGTTTATTTATAAAAATCCGTATATCTATGGGCGGATGGATGGCTGAGCGGTTGAAAGCACCGGTCTTGAAAACCGGCGAGGGGGCGACTCCTTCGTGGGTTCGAATCCCACTCCATCCGCCATTTTCTTAATGATTATCATCCGGAAAAATCCGAAAATACTAGACAAATCAGTCGTTTCAAGCTAATCATAGTTCGTTAACGTTTTATGTTGTTCAATAAAATATGCCTCCATGTGAGGATATAATTGGGGGCATAAAATATGTTTATTAGGAGGTGCCCCCAATGCCTTTAACGGATGTTTTATGTAAGACACAAAACCTGCTGTAAAACCCCGCAAGATTGCTGATGAAAAGGGGTTGCATATTGAGTTAATGCCAAATGGCAGTAAGTATTTTCCCCGGAAATACCGTTTTAGCGGGCAAGAAAAGCGTATTGCCTTTGGTGTGTATCCCAAAATCTCTTTAAAGGAAGCCAGACAAAAATGCTTAGAAGCCCGTAAGCTTATTAGAGAAGGCATTGACCCGGTTCAAGTCAGAAGAGCAGAAAAGCATCGGCAGCTCGCAGCTTCAAAAAATTCTTTCGAGAAAATTGCTAGAGCATGGCATGCAGATCAAAAGCCAAGCTGGACACCTTTATCTAAGACCCCAGCGGCATACGATAGTACGATTTTCCGTAGATTAAGTGCGTAACGCCTCTAACGGCGCACCGTTAAAATAATATAAATCTTGTACTTGTACTTGAACTTTCAACTAAAGCTCCCTATAGTCAGTACATATAAAACGCATAATAAATCAACAAGGTGGTCCATGAGTGTAACTCAACCTAGGATTTATTGTATTGAAACGCGCGTATTATATGATGGTATTCATTGTTGGACTCGTTGCCTCTCTGATAGGAGGTGAACTTCATGCGGCTTTATTTGATCCTATTTATAACCAACTTATTACAGAGACGGCGGCACGTTCGTTTCGTGTAGAGCGCCCTGATGATGCACTTTCTATTCAAGCTGCTGCGCAGTTTCGTCGTATTCTGAATGAGCATAAGAGGCTTAGTGAGTTATTTCGCGTTACGGCACCTACTGTATCCCATGCGAGTGCAGAGAGGCTGCCCGAGCTGTGTTCTTCAGATGCACTTTTAACTGCTATGATTCATCGTTTAAAGGTGAGTGATCCAAGAGTTCAAGAGCGCACTACTCTAGAAGGTCGGTTATTGACCGCGTTTCAGGCATTTCTAAGCGAATATGATGTGCTCAAACGTCGTGAAACCCCTAGTTATCGTCCGCCGACCACAGATCGCTTACGGATAGAGACCGATGAGGCGTATCATAAGCGGCGTCACAAGTACATTGCAGCACGCTTCTCCCATCTCAAGGGTGTCACAGAGTTTCAAAAGGAACTTGCCTTATCTGTGGCTATGACATTTTTAGAGCCGAAAGCATTTTATGCGTTGGCTCGCAATCTAGATCGGAATGCGCATAGTACTGAGATACAAGAGCGGATATGGCGCATTATTTCTTTGGTAAATAAATATTATCTGATGGGGTGGTATACGTCAGATCGTAAACCTCTCACACAAATCTTTTTAACGGAAGATCCTACCACCTGGGAACGACATATCCACGCCATTATTGTTCAAAAAAGCCTTGAATCCGGTATGAAGTCATCCACTCAGATTTTGGAAGAGCTGGCAACGTTAAACCCATCGCAACCTGAACACCTTGAGCAGGTTAAACGTGAGTATACAGCATTTCAAACGAGTTATTTTGGCAAGTCAACCTTGACGCCTATGTCTGATCCGATATGTATATGGTCAGAAGCGCAGGTCCTCAACTGGGTTCGTACACGCAACCGTAGAGCGGGTATAACCTCAACCGCAGAAGTGATGGCGGTGATCTGTCGAACGGTCAGCTTAACTTATGGGTATGAACCCAGAGCGCCTCAACTTCTTTCCGTGTTGAGTATCCTAAACTCTTCGGAGCGAGGGCGAGTGTTACAAATTGCAACCGGGGAAGGAAAAACCCTTACCACGGCGATGATTGCAGCGGCTAAAGCCTTAGAGGGACGAACAGTGGACATAATGTCAAGTTCTGCAGTACTTGCGGCGCGTGATGTTGCTGCCGTCAAAAACTTCCTGGATAAATTAGAATTAGGGGTGGGGGTGATTTCCGATGGAGATGCCGATAAAACGTATTATGCGGCACCGATTGTCTATGGGACGATAGGTCAGTTCCAAGGTGATTTTCTGCGTAAGGTGTATATGGGGCTCCCAGGACGGGGAGATCGTCCCTTTGATACGGTCTTGGTGGACGAAGTGGATAGTAGTCTTATCGATGAGATGAGTCATATTACGATGTTGTCAGGACATAAGACGGGGATGGAGTTTCTGGAACCTCTTTTAACGGCGCTATGGCGAAAGCTCTCAGAGGTGAATCAGCAAATGGTTTATCTGGCATCTCGAGGATATTGGGTAGTTGTAGATTCTCCATATTCACTTATCGATGGGGAGATTTATCTTCATGATCGTACGCTCTCCTCTGAGGGTCATGTTCATAGGGTGGATCATCCCATGGAATTTAAAAAGCAGCTGTTAGTAACGTACCTAGAGGAATTGGTCTCATCGTCAGCCATCACAATTCCGACGCACTTGCTCCCCTTTGTAAAGGATCATCGAGAAGATTGGATAGCAGCAGCCTTAAGGGCAGAGCAGTATGTGGAAAATGTGGATTATGTGTGTGGTATCGAGGAGGGCAAACAGTACATTATGCCTGTTGATCGTTACAACACCGGAATGATTCAAAAACACCTTCATTGGAGTGATGGGGTGCATCAATTCTTGCAACTCAAGCATGGGTTAAGTATGACGGCCGAAGGTTTAACCAGCTGTTTTGTGTCCAATATTGGATTTATTCAAAAATATGGCGCTAACATTTTTGGACTTAGCGGTACCTTAGGAGATGCCGCTACGTTAAGGCTATTTCAAACTGTATACGCGCTTGATTCGCTTCTTATCCCCACGTATCGTCCGAAAGCGTTCAGAGAGCTTCCGGGTCAAATTAAGGACACCACGGAACGATGGCAGAATGAAATTATTCGATCGGTTCGAGAAAAAACAGCCGCTGGTCGAGGATGCTTGGTGATGTGTGAAAGTATTGAGGCTGCGAGGACCTTACAAGGAAGGTTAAGAGAATTTTACCCACCCGGAAAGTTAAAATTACATACCCGCAGCGACGATTCTGACGAAATGGCAGTCGTGGGAATGACCCTAGAAGCAGGAGATGTCATTATTGCAACGAATCTTGCGGGGCGCGGTACGGATATTCATGTGTCAGACGCTGTACTTAGGGCGGGAGGTATGCATGTATGTGTAACATCTCTACCTAAGAATTCACGCGTAGAAGCCCAGAACTTTGGGCGCACTGCTCGCAAAGGTCAGCCGGGAAGTGCAGAGCTTGTTTTATATAAAAACCATTTAATTCATCAACTAAATATAGCAATTTCCACCCGCACGCCCATCAGCGAGGTGCGACAGCTTCGAGATGAACAGGAGGCTCAGCGATTGTATGCCATTGAACATATCACGGTCCCTGAAGTGCTGCTGAAAGATAAGCTCTTTGATGAAATTTGTAAATTTCGGGAGCGGCTTAAAGCGATCGATATGGATGAAAGCAAATTGAAGGAGGTGGATGACCTATGGGCCCTAGAATACCATGGGATAGTCAAACAGGAGACCCGCACGTCTGCTAAACAAAAAGCCGAACTTCAAGAGAAGCTGGATACCTATGGGTTATCTGCCACGTCGATGGTCGATGATGTGGATAGTTTTTATTATGCGGTGAGCGAAAGCCTACACGGTGCCTATAGCCCTCTACAATTGAAAAAAATGGCGTTTCAATATCTGCTGTCGACCAAAGCGGCATGGACGGATGCTGAATTAAAGGAATTGGCCCGAACCTATCACGATAGTCGTAAATGGACGCATCACCAGCGGGAAATTATTTGTGCACTCAGTAAAGCACTGAATCGTAGTATTATTGTGGTTGGATCTACAATGGGGGTTGAGTTTTTTGCAAAGCAGACCGGGGGAGAACAACGGATTATTGTAGGACATCAGTTATCTCTATTCCATCCTAATGCTGGAAATCAGGCCTATCCCTATTATAGCGTCAGTCGTAGAGAAGCAGGGGACTATTCAGCGTTTGAGAGCGGATTATCTACATCCTATCCCTATTCATTTACCGCTCATCATTTAGGGGCGGTGACCGAAGCGATGATTCAGAACGTTTTGCAGCAGTGTGCGGTGAATACCATTGACACGTTGCAAGCAGAAGCTGCGGCAGCCGAGCATGAGGCCATGGGACAGTTTAGAGCTTTTGCTCGAGACATTGAGGAGCGCTATCGGTGTGGCAATACGTTGATTCATACTCCGGGAACTTTGTGTCTTCAGGCCTTAAAGCATTCATCTGGACGAACCTCTGTTGCGTTACGGGATATTGATATCTTGACCCAGGCCATTGAGGCAGACCCTGTGTATAGTTATGGGGCATATTATAATCGCGGGATTGCGATACTCAGAGCAAAGCAATCGGGATATAAAGCCAAAGCGGTGGCTGATTTTACCAAAGCCATTGAGTGTGCGGAAACCATTAAAGCGCAGTGGGAGGCGATGTTGGTGATCGCTGGGGCGGACCCTCGCAGTGAGTTGGCAAAACAACTACAGGCAAAGATACGTTTTCTAAACGGGTTTATTGAACGGATGCAGGTGCACATACGTCAGATTCGGGCGTGCAAATCATCGAATGAGATTGTGGTGAAGGACTTTGAGTCTGTCCGAGAAGCGGCGAGTGTAGGTGGTTTAAGCAAGCGGGATATCGCCGAATTAGCGACGTCTGGGGTTTATGGGATGTATACGTTAGAAGAGCGGGCTCCTTCCACAGATTGGTTGTCGGTAATCGCGCTTGGTGTGTTGAGTGTGATGCAGGTGGTGACGGGAACCTTGATGTCGTTGGGGACGTTTGGAACCTTTGGAACCACGTTAATTGCGGAAGGGATTAAAGATCTATGGGCGGCCATTAAGTTAGCGTATAATGGGGGAGCCTTTGATTGGGAAGGGTATTTCACGGATAAAGGGATCAGTACGGCCATGTTGATTTTACAGGTGGGCGGCGGAGCCTTACTGGATAAGGTATGTGGAACTGCCGCCGCAAGCACGAGCACCGCAGCCGGTACGATTGCCGGCGAGGCTGCAACAGAGGTTGCGAGGGAACTGACGTGGGACAGTGCGATGGCCACGATCAAGCCAATCGCGATCCAAACCATCACACAGATAGGGATTCACGAAGGCAGCATGTTTGCGGCCCGGAAGGTGGTGGAACAGTTTAGCGATACGATGCATGATCGGTTACAGACAACGGTTGGAACGAAACTGAAGACAGCTTCGGTCAAAGAGCAGTTAGAAGCGCTGTGGATTGTGGATTATTTTGAAGAGGATGAGGTGCATCAGCAGTGGGTGATGGGGCAAGTGGATGCGATCTTAGGCGGGAAGTCCAGTCGGATGATGGAGATGATCAGCCGAGTGGGTGGGGTATTAAGCCATCTGACTCAGGAACGTGGAATGATCTCATCGGGCGTAGCTGGGGTTGTAACGGCGGTGAGTGAGGGGGCTCGGTATGCCAGTGAGTTGGCAGAGATTGTAAGTTTAACGGAGGAGGTCTTAGAAGAGCTGATGGTTCGGATTCGAGACCATGTGGCAGGGTTACCCACCTTCAGTGAGATGATCGAGATGGTGAGTCGGGCCACCGCGGATATGTGTACCGTACCCTCCACAGAGTGTGACCAGATCGTTGCACGATTAACAGAGCGAGGAATGATTCGCAATGCCCGCCCCTGGGTCAAGGGAGGCATTAGGGGAGATCGCGCTACGATTGTGGATGCTGTAGCCACACAGATTGCATTAGTAGAGTCATTGGAGAAGGGCTCTGCACGATATCAAGGGTATATGGTCAGTGCAAAGATGTTAAACCACCTTCAACGGTTTCATGAAGATGGTCACAAAGCAGACACGTTCATCGATGCGGTGATGGAGCATGTGGTGGATAAGGTGCACAGTGGGTTGAGTCATCGAATCAGCAGTACAGCGGGACGTGCGATGGGTCAGGTGGCCAACGCCGGGATCGATTTAGCGGTAACCCACATGAGTGCAGAGGTTGCACGAACCCAACACGAACGAGATGAAGCCCAGTTACGCAGCTTACGCGAGCATGGCGTCTTAGCCCAATTACCTGCACGGAAACCGTTACAACCGTGGGAAGTGGATGAGACCTCACCCCCGATTCGATTACCGGGAGATACGGTTCTGCGACCCAGCGCCCGAGGCATGCGCGGTACACCGGCCGTGGCAAGTGCAATCCCACCTGCCCGAAGCGGAGCAGGTGATGTAGATGTTGAACGATTAAATGCAGCGATGACGCATCCGAGATCAGCACCATTAACGGCGGCAGAGCTTGCAACGTTAGATCGGGGATTAGACCATTTACACCCTGAAGCATTACTACCGATTCGTGCAGGATATGGGTTTGTCCTAAGAGCCGGTAGATGGGTCTATGAGCAGTTGAGTGAGACTGTTTCCTTGGAACCATCGTCTTGGATGAGTCCAAAACCCAATCTAACAGCAAAACAAAGAGAACTGTTAGAAGGAAAACGATTAGAAGGACAAAACCCTGGAAATGTAATCCCCTCAAAGGGAAGCAAGCCATTAAAAGTAGATACAGAGTTACCTGGCGGAGAGCCAGCAGCAAGATCTCTATATGAACGTTTGACTGGAGATAAAGCACCAGCGATAATTCCTCCTGAAGGGCTTCCTAAGATGTTACAAAATGGTCAGCGTATAACCATTAGAACGACTAGTACATCTGGATATTCAAAGATAGAGATTAATGATTCCATTAAAAATATATTGGAAAAAATTACATTTAAGTAAGGAGGCGTGCATGACTTATAATAGCCCTGAAATACTGGAAAAATATAAAGTGCCTGAAAATATTACGTTTAAAACATTAGGAATATATCTTAAAAAGATTCTGAATGATTATGCGAAAGGGGCGTTATCTTTAAGTGATGTACTTAATCATGGTGAGTCTCTCAATTCTTTTATTTATAATAAGTTTATTGATCCTGAGAATCCCGAATATCCTGAATTTCCTCAAACTGATTTAAGATCAATACCCTTGAATGTATTAGAGTATTTGGAAAGTACAGCTTTTTTTATCATTCCTAGAGATGTACCTTATTTTATTGAATTTTTGGATACCAAGGCTGGTCATGAAAAAGAAGGGTGGGAAAAGTTTCAGTCATATATTAAAAGTCAAACTCTTAGAAAACGTATTAACGAAGAAATGAAACAAGGGGTTGGTTATAGGAAAAATCATGGCTTTGATTTAGATAAACCTTTTGAGCCTTTATAATTACACAACTGAAAGTGCAGTGGGTTGAGTCATCGGATTAGCAGTACGGCAGGACGTGCGATGGGTCAGGTGGCCAACGCCGGGATCGATTTAGCGGTGAAGCACTTTCAGGAGAAGGCTGAAAGAGCCCAGCGGGAGAGGGACGAAGCGCAGTTACGCAGCTTACGCGAGCATGGTGTCTTAGCGAGAGTACCGGAACGCAAACCGTTACAACCGTGGGAAGTGGATCTATGGATGGGTTTACCGTTCATCCTTCCGTCTCAAGAGGGCCAGTAACTTTAACGGCGGATGATGCATCCTATGTACAACCCCGTGCTCACCCAGCACCAGAATTATTAGAAGCATTTCCTGAGGCTCAGCATGCCAGGGGCAAAACTCCGGTTCAAGGAGGTGGAGGAACCCGGGAAAGATGGAAAGATAAAAAATATATTTATGAATGGGACGCACGGCACGGAAAGGTTGAGAAATATAACAAACGTGGAGAACATTTAGGTTCAAAAGATCCAGTTACAGGAGACATTTATAAAGGACCAGTGGAAGGTAGAGATATAAGGGATAAAATTAGATGACAAATTGTTGTGAACAAATGAATTTTCATATTCATAATCGAGAGAAAATTATTAGATATGATGCTCCAACCCGGAGTTATGGGATTAAAGTAACATCTACAGTAAGGCAACGTATCCAGTATTGTCCTTGGTGTGGGAAAGAGTTGCCAAAAGATTTAACTAAAGAATTAGGGGATATCATTTTTAATGAGCTTAATTTAGATGACTTTCAGGATCTTCGCATGCCTGAAGAGTTTAAGAGTGATGAATGGTGAAAAAAACGTGGTTTGTAATCCATGCTGATGATCATAAGGTGGATGGGTTTATTGAGGCATTGCTTGTGCCAGATGATCCATGTTCATGTGCGTTGACATCCCAGTTATTTGAAGGTATACGTGAGGGATATTTTTAGGATCTCTGTATGATTTATTTTCCCAAAGATTTAGCCGAAATTATTCATCAAAATATTGGGTCAGCAAAGGGATTAAATGCCGTAAGGCTGCGTGAAAATTATCAGAAGAACAAAAATCATGAGGAGTTATATAGTACCTATTTACTGTCACGAATGCCATCAACTTATGCGGCCATTACAAGGGTTTTGCAGGAGATTCCTGCGGATGTAGAGGTTCTAACGGCTTTGGATATAGGCAGTGGGCCGGGAACTGGATTGTGGGCGATGCGAGAGAGGTTTCCGGGTATGGCATCATATAAGGGCCTTGAGGTAGATGAAATCTTTATAGATCTTGCAAAACAGCTGAATTCAAAGGCCTCTGGCCCCGTTGTGGAATGGATGAATGGGGCATACCCTAAAGATTTGCCGGACAGTAAGTCAGATTTGGTTCTAATGTCGTATACCGTTGGGGAAAATTCCGCGGAAACTGTGCTTAAAACTATAGACCACGTATGGAAGCATAATGTTTCTGAGTGGTTAGTTGTGATCGAGCCGGGGACTCCAAAAGGGTACAATTCCATATTAAATATTAGGGGCTACGTTGCAAAAAATGGGGGTTACATGTATGCCCCGTGTAAGGGAAATTATACGTGCCCATTATTTGGGCATGATTGGTGCCATTTTTCAATTAGGTTAGAGCGGACGTTATTACAGAAACAAATTAAAAAGGGAACTTTGCCATACGAAGATGAAAAGTTTAGTTATCTGATTGCTAGGAAAAGCCCGATTGTGTTTGATGAGGCGGCGGCCCGAGTGATAAAAAATCCGTTGGTGAGGTCAGGGCACATCACACTGGATCTGTGTGGCGAATCGGGTTACGAACGGATGACTGTTTCGAAGTCTCAGAAAGAAGCATACCGTACCGCGAAAAATGCCGAGTGGGGGAGTACTTGGAAAAAGAAGTAGGGTATCTTAAGGTTTGTTGTTGTTGGATTCTGCATTAGCTTCAGAAAAAAAATTTAAAAGATTTTATCTTCATTTGATCAATCTGTGATTTATATTCTTTAGTTCTATCACTAAGTTTTGGCATTAAATGTTCCACGTCTGTTTGACATTTAATTTCGAAATGATTGAGAGCGTAATCATTTTTATAATTTTCCTTAGCATATTCTTGTAAATGTTCAAACGCTAGTTGAATGAATTCCAGAGTTGCGTCTGTACCGATAGAAGACAAACTTAGTGAAAAGTTTAAGTAGTAGCCTATATATTCCCTTTTTTCTTTAATAGATTCTGAAGCTCTATATTGTTCAATTATCTTATTCCATTCACGAATTATGAAGTTTAGCTGATTTAGATTTTCGAAAACTTTATCAAATGTAATTAGAAAACCAGGATTATAGGCTGTTATAAAATGAAGGTTTTCAGACCAAGATTTAGAGTAAAATGTTTTTTCTGGATAAGAGATATTCAAAGGATTAGGAAATAATACCTGATTATCAAAGATGTAAGTTTGAAAATCATTAATACTCTTATCAGAAAAACTGTAGATTGTATTGAAGGCCTGTTCGTAGTCTTTCTGGTTGTGCGTGTCAGAATGGTTCGAGAGCGCTGGAGCTATATATTCTTTTAGTAGCGTCCATGCTTTGTGTGGATCTTTTTTATATATATCTTCTATTTTCTTATCTTCTATAAAGCGCTCAATTGATGAAAAATTTATAATACAATAAATTAATATCGCGGCATTTTGTGTTCTTGGTTGAATATGTTGTTTTTTAAAAGTTATAAGCGTGAGCCTTGTAGCCTCAAGAAATGATAGAGCTGCCGAGATTTTTGCTTTTTCTTTCTGTTTTCTTTCGATGAAAGGTATCCATATAGACACGACAATACCAACACCAAGTCCAGACATTAAAGATACAAACATATTCTCCAAGAAATTTAACATAAGATTTTTAACCTTATTATATAGAATCGACTATTTCCTTATTGACATTCCATGAAAACAAAGTCAACAAAATAGTCAGGGCGCCACATAACACTTGATTTATAGGCAAAAGCCCCTTATGTAAAGAGTACACATTCATTGATTGAATAAGAGTGATTTTATGATTGATTTAGGGTTGAATAAACCTGCGGCGGAAACTCGCATAGTGGTTGCAATGTCTGGCGGAGTAGATAGCTCTGTTGCTGCGGCATTAATGGCAGAAAGCGGATACGAAGTTATTGGCATCACATTGCAGTTATATGATTATGGACAGGTGGCTCAACGTAAGGGTGCATGTTGTGCAGGGCAGGATATCTATGATGCGGCAATGGTTGCTGAAAAAATAGGCATTCCTCATTATGTGTTTGACTATGAAGATCGGTTTAAAGAAGGGGTAATCAATGACTTTGTGGAGTCTTACTTACAGGGAGAAACACCGATCCCGTGCGTAAAATGCAATCAAACCGTGAAGTTTAAAGACTTATTACAAGCGGCAAAAGATTTAAATGCAGATGCAATGGTGACGGGGCATTATGTGCAGAGAGTGCAAGGAACCGAAGGGGCGGAATTACATGCAGGGGTAGACCCTAATCGTGATCAGAGCTATTTTTTGTTTGCAACGACCAAGGATCAATTGGATTTTTTACGCTTTCCTTTGGGGCATATGAGTAAAGATGAAACAAGGGCACATGCGGCTCGGTTTGGGTTGGAAGTTGCAGATAAGCCCGACAGCCAAGATATTTGTTTTGTACCAAATGGAGATTATGCTGGGGTAATTCAAAAAATGCGCCCAGATGCTTTAGAGCCGGGGGATATCGTTGATATGCAAGGTAATGTATTGGGTCAACATCCGGGAATTATTAATTTTACAATTGGACAGCGACGACGTTTGTACATTAATAGTCTTGTGCCAAAGTATGTAGTAAAAATTATTCCTGAGACGCGTCAAGTCGTTGTAGGAGATAAAGAAGATCTACAACGTCAGAGGCTTTACTTAAAAGACGTTAATTGGTTGGCCAAAGTTCCAATGAAAGATTATATACGCCCCATTCGTGTTAAAATTCGTTCATCAAATACACCAATGCTTGCGCGTATTGTGTTTGAGGATGATCATACGTTGTATATCGAATTAGAAGAAGCCGAATATGGAATTTCGCCGGGGCAAGCGTGTGTTCTGTACGATGGTTCCAGAGTTTTGGGCGGTGGCTGGATTTCTTATACGCAATGATGATCTTTGTGTTAGACAGACCGCGCCCCGTGAAGGGGGTCCACCAAGACTCCCGAATTTGGTCGTGGGTCCACCCCTCCTCCTCTCACAACATATAGCTTCTCCTCTTTATTAAGTCTTTTAACAAAGTCTTAATAACAGATATGTGTTCAGTGTGTTGACACTGATCTTGATATCCAGTACGGTATCAATCTATAGCTTTGATACAGCACCAGGAGCCAGCTTTATGCACAGACCACGCTCAGTCCGTGACCGACCATTTGTAATACTATCAGCAGGTGATTAAAATCTTCTTAATATTATCCAGTTTTAGAGTTTATTCTTGACAATTTATGGATGAACCTTAGGATGAGCTTGAAAGGATTTAGAATGCAATCATTGGATGAAGTCACACAACTATTTGAATCTCAACGTCATATGTCTTTATTGCACCATGCGTGGATTTTAGAAGGCTTGGATGAGTCCAAAGTAGTAAAATGGCTGGAAGAAGCAACTTTGCGATTAACTGGAGGAGACTTTGGTGATAATCATTTTCATCCCAATGTATTTTGGTTAAAAAGCGAAGATCCTCATACCGTTGAATCAGTACGCATGGCCATTAATTTTTTAGAAAAAACAAGTTGGGATGGCGGTTGGAAAGTATGTGTCATTGAATGTGCTGATCGTTTAAATTCTCAGGCTCAAAATGCACTGTTAAAAATGATGGAAGAACCCCCAGAGCATGCCATAATATTTTTAGTCTCGTCCAAAGTTCGGACGTTATTACCAACAATTTATTCCAGAGGGTTACATCTTATTGTATCAGATTCTGATACAGAAGATTTAGAAAGATTTGAACGTTTTAGCAGTGTTTGGATGGATGCGGTAAGAGATATTTTAATGCATCGAAATTATGAAAAAATATGCAGGTTGCAGGATACAATTAATGAAGAGGGTATTGACTTTAACACGCAAGCTGTTTGGGTGCTTCAAGCGTTTAAACGAATTATAGATCACTATCAATATGAAATAAGTACCGTATCGTTAATTGATCAGGTAGCCAGTTTAAAACCATTAAATGCGTGGCTGGAGCGCTGGAGCAATGGGCAAAAATATCTAGCAGATGCGACATTTTTTAATGTGGATCAAAAACAATTTTGCGTTAAACTGACAGCTAAAATATTAGAATAATTAGGATCTATTTTATGAAAACACCTTACTACATTACCACCCCTATATATTACGTTAACGATAAACCCCATATTGGGCATGCGTACACAACCATTGCGGCGGATGTTATTGCCCGGTTTAAACGTATGGATGGATTTGATGTAATGTTTTTAACAGGTACAGATGAGCACGGCCAAAAAGTTAATAAATCGGCCGAAATAGCAGGGGTAGATCCTCAGATATTTGTAGATCGCGTATCCCAAAACTTTAAGGATTTAATGCCTGTATTGAATGTGACACCTGACCGATTTATCCGTACCACAGAGGCCGAGCATAAAAAAGCTGCCCAAGATATTTGGAATCGTTTAATAGCTTCAGGTGATATTTATTTAGGCAGTTATGAGGGATGGTATTCAGTACGAGATGAGGCTTTTTACAGTGAGTCTGAACTGGTTGAAGGCAATGCGCCCACAGGAGCCCCCGTGGAGTGGGTAGAGGAACCTAGTTATTTTTTTCGCCTATCAAAATGGCAAGAACCCTTGCTGACTTTTTACGAGGAACATCCAAATTTTATTGCACCTCATAGCCGTCGCAACGAGGTCATCAGGTTTGTGGAGGGAGGGTTAATGGACCTTTCCGTCTCTCGTACAAGTTTTAATTGGGGGGTTCACGTGCCGGGTGATGAGCGTCACGTAATGTATGTTTGGTTGGATGCTTTGACGAATTATTTAACTGGCGTTGGATTTCCTGATATTAAGTGTGAGGCGTATCAAAAATATTGGCCAGCAGATTTGCATTTAATGGGTAAAGATATTATTCGTTTTCATGCTGTGTATTGGCCTGCATTTCTGATGGCAGCAGGATTGGAACCCCCTAAGCGCGTATTTGCCCACGGATGGTGGACAAATGAAGGACAAAAAATATCGAAATCTTTAGGGAATGTCATTGATCCTATAGAATTAATTCATCAATATGGAGCAGATGCATTTCGATATGTCTTGTTAAGAGAGGTAAGTTTTGGCCAAGATGGTGATTTTTCAATTACAGCAATGAGGAACAGGATTAATTCTGATTTAGCCAATGCGTATGGTAACTTGGTTCAACGTGTATTATCATTTGTTTATAAACAGTGTGACGGAATGTTACACGCGTCAGATATCAAAGAACCACAAGATAAAGCTGTATTGCAGGGCCTTGAAACAGCTTTAGTAGAGGCACGAGTGGCGATTGATCATCAAGCGCTTCATAAAGTATGTGATGCAATTTGGCAGTGTATTTATGATGCCAATGCCTATGTGGACAATGAAAAGCCTTGGTCATTACGTAAAGAAAATCCAGAACGAATGCAAACAGTACTGTATGTGTTATGTAATGTGATTAAACGACTGGCTTTATTAACCTTTCCTATTTTGCCACAAGCGTCAGAAATTATTTTGCGGTTGTTGGGTGAAGTAGGGTTTGATTTTAGTAATTTTAATATATTATTGCCGGATCAACGATGTATTAATGAACCATTTCCAGTGTTCCCACGTATTGAAGAGATCGTTTAAGTGTGATCATTCCGGCTTGACTGTGTCAAGCCGTTTGTGGGCAGCAGGTAAAGGAGCGTAAGCGACGGCCTGCTGGGTGGGTGGGGAATAAAGATGTCACCGTAGCAACGCAAAGGTGTCTAATTGTTATCATGAAGCACATAAAGGAATTATCATGGATAAAACACAAGTAGCTGTTTCGAATACATTATTGATGGGAATTCAGGTGCGTACGCATTATCAGTTAGAATTGAATCCATTAACATCTAAAATTGGTCCGTGTATCCAACGATACTGGCAGGAAGGTATTGCAAATCAATTAGTTAATCGCGTCAATCCTGGGCGTTTATTTGCCGTATACACAGACTATGAAAGTGATCAAACAGGGGGGTATACCTATTTTTTAGGAGAAGAGGTTTCTTCTATAGATAATACCCCTGAAGGATTATCTACGATTACCTTGCCTTACGGTACGTATACTCGCTTTACAACTCAGCCTGCTCCATTGCCGCATGTAATTATGGATGCGTGGTACAATATATGGCAAATGACATCGGAAGATATTGGGGGAATGCGCACCTTCCATTCTGATTTTGAAATTTATGATGAACGTGCTGCTAATCCCATGGCTGCAATTGTCGATATATATGTCGGGATAGAGTAGTTTGCATGAGCGTTAAGTTTGAATATATTAACCAATGGGCAGTTGTTACTCTTCAAAAACCTCGAACATTAAATGCATTAGATTTAGAAATGGTTCTAAAGATTCGTGAATTTTTAGAATTAGTTAAAGATAAATCTGATATTTCGGGTGTTTTAATCCAAAGCAGTGTCAAGAATGTGTTTTGTGCAGGAGGAGATATTAAGGAGGTCTATCGTTGGTATCAGGAAAACAACCATAAGGCGATGGTGGAATATATTCAGGAAGAATATGGTTTAAATGCATACATTCGTTCTTTTCCTAAGCCGATTGTGTGCATTATGGATGGTGTGACGCTAGGGGGAGGTGTAGGATTAAGTCGATACACACAGTATCGTATTTCCACGGATGAAACTGTGGTTGGCATGCCGGAAGTTAAAATTGCTTTTTTCCCGGATGTGGGGGCTGGATATTTCTTAAATTTATTAAACAAATCTTTAGCTAGATTTTTAGCATTAACGGGATATACCTTAAAAGGTCAGGATTTAATAACCACAGGGTATAGTACAGATTTAGTATCTTCTAAAAACATCGATGTTATTGTGAATACAATTCTTGCAATTAACCCTAAGGATTTAAATAAAACTCTTTCAATGTTTACGACATCAGGAGCGTCTGAGTTGGATAGTTTATCCCTCGTTATTGAGTGTTTTAGGTATGCATCTTTATTAGAGTGTATGAATGCTTTAGAACACTGTTCTTGTCCCGACGCAGAGAAAATATACGCTGAAATGTTGAACTTTAGTCCATTAGCCTTGCATATTATATGGCGTTATATGAAGATTACACGAGGGTTAAATTATGAAGCTGTACTTAAGATTGACTTACAGCTGGCACAATCTATGTTTGATTGTTCAGATTTTTTCGAAGGAATTCGTACACGTTTAATTGATAAAGAAGATATTCCGAGATGGACGAAATCCGCGTTGTTTGATGTCTCTGAACAAGATATTGAGTGTTATTTTAGTTCAATTGAAGTTTTATAAGATTGAACTAAATTCATATATGTTTTTAGCCAAGGTGGGGCAAGAGAAGATTGATTAATCTCTGACGGTGTCAGCCAATAATAGGCATCAACTTCTCTTGGGGACGGTATAACCTTGGGATTTGTGGATACAAGCTTACAATAAAAAATAGTATCAATGGCAGGTACATTAAGGTTGCCCATAAAATAACTGCTGCTAATATATTGAATAGGATCTGTTAATAATAATCCAACTTCTTCAAATACTTCACGTTTTACAGCTGATCGTAATATATCTGTATGATTGGCTTCATCTTCTTCATCAATTTTGCCACCAGGAAATGCTAAAAGGCCACCAGCAGATGCTGCTGATTGAGGTCTTTTAATAACCAGGAATGTATCGTTATGTTCGATCGCGCATTCGACTACAGATAGATATGTTTTCATTGAGATACCAGTGCCTGTTCAACTTGAATTATAGAATAAATGTAACGTGCCACATTATCCAGCAATTGAGGGACTACATTGTCATCAGTGAGTGAGGTGAACTCTGTTCCGACAGTTTCTAAGGTTCCCCCTGCTTTAAACCACCCTGCTTTTATTAAAATAGGTTTTATGGTTTCATTTTGGTATAGAACATAAGGATTATTAGAGAAGGTTATTATAGTGCCGGGGGTGGGGGCTGTTTTTAACCAACTATTTAAAGTATCGGGCGTAGTTGGACGTACAACTTTTCCATTTCTTTCCAACATAGGGGTATTAATAAACATGATGGGGATTTCTTGAATACAATCTGGTTTTGGTAATTGATCCCATACTAATTTTGCAGCGTCAGATTCTGTCGTTGGTAAAGAGTTAAAACATTCCCAGTTAGATCGAATAAATTTTTTATCCATCAGTACAGTCGAAGATTCTTGAATAGGGTCTAATGGACGGTCACCTGTTAATACTACAATCTGTTTAGGTTTGAAACGTCCTGCAGAAATTAATTCTAACATGTGCTGCATACGTGTTCGCATCCGATAAACAGTTGCTCCTAGGATTACGGCATAATCTGGTGCATATAGGGTTGGATCTATACGCTCAATCATTCTAAGCTTTTGAAGCGAAGGAATAATTTTATCTATGTTGGGATGGTGGGATAGTTTTTCCATATCCCAGCGTTCTTGATTAGGTTTGCGCAGCCAATTGGCCTGAGCGTATGTGTTCATTGCTTCGTAAGAGGGCGCGACATTAATTCCTAATGTAGTAAAAAGTTCATGTAGTATGATCAAACGTTGATCGTATTTTTGTGTATTTGAGGTGGCGGAATTTATAGGTGATGTTGTTCGAGCAAATAAATATGATGAGCTGCTTAAGTATAAAGAGCTAATACCGATTAATATAATTATAAAAATATTTCGCATAAGGACCTCATTAGTTTAATCACAAAATATCATTTTTTTTTAATCCATTCAGCAGCTTTTTGATAAATTGTTTCGATATAATTACTTTTATTTTGCGTGTATAAAGTGCGGCTATTAGAATAACGTTCGGCTAAATCTGATTTTAAAGCTTCGTATTCTTTGGCTTCTTTAGGATGATTTTTTAGGTAGTCTCGAAACATTAGGTATTTTTGAACGGCAGGATGTGTGTTTTCATATACGTGAAGGTGAAAGCGACAATTTTCGTTGTCACCTTTGCAGAAAAAACGACGACCAGGTAAGCCGAATTCACCACCTACAACATACCCAATATTTTCCATTTGAGTATTAAAGCTATCTATGGGGTCAATTTTTAGTACTGTAATTAAAATATCAATGATTGGTTTTGCCTTAATTCCGGGAATTGCAGTACTGCCAATATGCTGAATGGTTAAAGCAAGGTCTTTAAAGATAGATTTTAAAATGGCTGCTTCTTGATTAAATTGAGAAGGCCACTGTGGGTCATAGTTTACAATATAGGTTTTGCGTTGATTATGAAGTTGTTCTAGACTTTCTTGAGAGAATGTCATGGTTAATCCTTTATTTTTTTATGTGCTTGGATCATCTGTTTTTATTGATGGTGTAAATGTGTCGTACGGTTCTAATGTTACTTGGTACCAAAGTTTATTATATAAATATTCGCATTGGATATAAGTTTCCGTTATTTTAATGATCTTTAACCAGTTAGGAATTTTATCTGGGGTAATGCGTTGGTGATTTATCCATACGACCCATTGTTTGTCGGATACAAAGACAATGCCGTTTAAAGTAAGGGCAGAGTCGTCTTTATCTTGATTATATTCGGGATGCATTAATGAAAATGTTTTTCCAAGAACAGGGGATAAACAAAGAATTAAACAGAGAATAATTTTCATGGATTTAAACTTAGTTGATCATATACGAATCGTCCTTTGACCACGGGGGAGGATTCAAATAATTGTTCAATTTCAAATTCTTGAAGTCGTGTATATCCAAACTTTGAGTATGTTGATAATACATGCTGCATCATATCAAAAACTTCATAGTCAAATGAAGCTTTAAAATCTATATCAAATGATCGAATGTTGTGAGTAGAATGTGGGGTTAATTTTGAAGTGGTCAGTGTGATTTGAGGTTTGTTTTTTTGTAAGAAACATCCATTGATATTAAAAAGGCAGTCTTTTTCAGTAAGAAGCTTTGTATATGCCCCAACGGCTTTGATGGATGATTCAATTTTAGGCATAGATGCTTGCTGCTTTGTTAATTCTAAATGATAAGCTAACTTTTCAGTTTTGTGTTTTAGTTTTAAAATAGAGTCTTCTAAGCGAAGTTTATGTGTGTGATTAAGAATATTCAATAGAGTTAATATGATTAATGCAAGTAGCAAGGTTATCATTGGATACCTTAGGCGGTGGTCTTTAAATACCCCTTTAAGTGATGCAAAGTTTTTTATTTTTTTCTGAAAATACAGATTAATGTTTAAGTCTTTGAAGATCATGAATTAATCCTGTCATGTTAATTTGTACCGTATATTTTAAAGTTTGAGGCTCTGTAGTTTGAGTTGTGAGAGGAGAGTTAATAATATGAACGCGTAAGCTATTCCCAAATACTTTATGCAGTTCGGTAGATAAAAGTTGCAAATCTTTTGAGTTTTTAAATGGAACTATCTTTAAATGTGCTGCAAACTCATTACGTTGATTTTTGGAAAACTGAGATAGAGAAGGGGTGATGCGCACAGAGACGACTTGTCCATAATTAGGTAAAATTTGTGAGATTTTTTCTAGAAAGAACATAACTGGAAAGGATTGATGATTAAAGTTTTCTATAATGTTCCTTTTTTCTATATGGGTTTTTACAACGGTAGTGAGTTGTTGGTCTAGTGGGCGTTGATCCAGTAAAGTTTGTTCTTTATTAATCAACGTACGTAATTTTATATCCGCTGTACGCATATCGATTAGATATGGGATTGTGATCATTGTACCAATAACAGTTGCGGCAATAGAACCATAAGTAAATTGCTTGAATAGATTAAATTTCTGATAGTAGTTGCCTACATCTATTTTTTTTGAAAAAATAATTTTGGGGGCATTGCTGGGAATAGCTTGGCTTGATATATAAGTTGCAAATGAATCGTTGATTTTTCCCAAAGAAGTAATTAATCGGCTTGTATCCAGCACATCTAATGCTATTTTATATTTAGTTTGAACAAATTGGATCCAGTCCAAAACATTTCTATCTTTGCTTATTCTAGCAATTGTAGGGGCACCATTAAGGTATAACACCTGTTGGAAAGAATCCGGAAGAGGTATTTGTGCAATGCCGTTTTGCTGAATTTGATGTCCTTTTAAAAGTGTCTTGTTTAAAACCCATAAAGAAGGTATCGCATATTCAATAAGGAATTTTCGTCCAGTTAGTTGGCTTAGAAAATCGTGTTCAATTGCAGAAAACATTCCTGTTATTAGGATAAGTTTTAGATCTTGTTGCCACTGGCATTGCCAATCGCTGGATAAAGATTCTGCTGTTAATCGTTTGGTAAGTTCATATTTGTGCCACCAATTCATGCCAGACACATCAAATGTTTTTATTGAAATATTTACTGTATCTATGATTAGCCTAACAGGCAAATGGTGGTAGGGAAGAAGGCAATTAAATATTTTTTCTGTGTGGGATATATGAATATTAGAAAAAAGCGTTTCTACTTGATTTTTCTTTATAAGTAAGGCCGTTGTGAGGCTGTTACTTATAAAGATATGTAAAAATTGTTTTTTCATGGAACAAGCTTCTTGTTTTTATATATTGGTAACATGTAATGATGTGAATTTCTATGAGAAATTTTGATTGCGTGATGTGGCACTTGATGTATATGATAAGTTTAAAAATAATAATAAACGAAAGAGTTGTTTAGCATGGTTTCCGCTTTCCTTGATGAAAAAATCATTGATTTACCTTTAGATTATAACCCTGTTGCAGACATTGAGTTTATGAGCCCAATGATGCGAGAGTATTTTCGGCAAAAGCTATTGGATTGGCGCAAAGAATTGACGCAAGAATATACTCAAGCGGTATTAACATTACAGGGACAAACTATAAACGAACCAGATCCAAATGATAGAGCAGCTTCAGAAATTGATATGCGTATGACTATGCGAGCCATGGATCGTGAGCGGAAATTAATTAATAAAATTGATGATGCCTTAGTACGGATTAAGAACGGTATATATGGATACTGCGAGCAAACCGGAGATCCTATTGAAGTGGCGAGGTTAGAGGCAAGGCCTGTAGCAACCCTATGCTTTAAAGCTCAAGAAGCTTTGGAACGTATAGAAAAAGTTCATCGAGAATAAAAATACTCCGCAAAAAATTGACTTTTTATAAGGTTGTCCTTATAACTTATAATAAGTTTTACTAAAGGATTCGCAATGAAAAAGACTTTGGCCTATATATTATTTTCTACGTCCCTTGTAACAGGCAGAGCCATAGCGGATCCTATGGACAGCAATTCTATCGATGTTGTATTTTATAAAGCGTCCCATAAAACCGTAGTACGCGCTACTACAGTAGATGTGCGAAGTGTATACGGCAGAGAATTTGGCTTTGCTTCAGTCACAAATCGTGTTGTTAAAGATGTAGAAGGTCGGGAATTTTTATACGTAAATATGAAAGGGGATGGAGATTGCTGTTTTCATGGGCTTGGCATTTCCAGGGAGGAAATGTTAAATAGACTTGAGGCATATATCAGGGGGAATGAAGCTGCTTTTCGCACAGCTTCTGAAGTTAGACTGTCAGAGTATAATAAGATTTCCTCTTATTTAGTGGCATATAAAGAGATGATTGAGCGAAAAGAAGTTGCGGCATTTAAAAAAGCTGATTTTCTTGATAAAGAAGCTGGTATGAAAAGATATGTAGATGATCATTTAGTAGCCGGCGATCAAGGCACACTTAAAAACCTTATAACTGATAGCTGGCAAGTATTGATAAATGCGCAGCTTGAAAGTGATGCCATTGATTGGGATGTGATTCTAGTGCAGATTTATGAGTTGGTAACTGCATTCCATAGCGCCAATGCAGAATTAATTAGAGTTAAAACATATCGTGAGTTTTTGCAATCATGCGAGGCAGACTTTTGGAAAGAAGTTGGAAGTAATACTTTATTAAGACGCATTGAAGAGTTTATGAGACTTACAGATCATAAAACTTTAAAAGATGTTAAGGGAAAACCATTAAAGTTAATGAATTTGATAGGGGATCTTACCATTGATGATATAACCCCGTATTTGGAAGACCTTAATAAATATTTAGATAGGCAGGTCTCAACAGGTTTAAGGGGAAGAGGGGCTCATAAGTTAGGTAAAGATCTTAAGAAATTACAACGACAAAAAACAATTTCTACTGAAAGAGCGAGTAAAAAGTTAGCGGCAGCTTCCGTTGGTGCTGGACCTAAAACTGTTGCTGCACCAGAACCTTTTAAACTTTCAGCTGATCAAGTTGAGTCGATTAATGCAAAACTGCAGTTTTCTAAGGCATCTTTGGAAAATAAAGTAAAACTTTTAAGACGTTTTTATGGAACATATGCATCAGGTGGTCGTAGAGTTTGGTTGGATTCTTCTGCGATTGCGCCTATTGCTGATCAATTAGGCTTAAAAGTAAAAGTGTATAAATTAGAGCAGGATAAACAACTTAGGTTTACAGGTAGATACTGTGTCGTGGCATCTTCTCCGAATGCAGATGAAAAAGATGGTCCAGAGTTGCGTAGAATTTATCATATGGGAGGCCATTACGATATGTTAGTTCCTGTTATTGGTAGTTTTTAAAATCGTTTTTCTGATAACGTGTCATGGCCTATAGGATCTTGGTGGACGATCATTTCTGCGTGGGGATAGATAGATTCCACCGCGTCTTTTAATTCATGAGCGATGGTATGAGCTTCTACCAGCGTTAGTTTAGGATCCATTTCAATGTGAGCCTCGATGAATATGCGTTTGCCGGATGTTCGTGTTCTAAAGTTATGAAACCCTAATACGTTTGGATGCTTATTTAAAATCTCTATAATCTTCTGTTTGTCATGAGTATTAATTTCTTGATCTAATAATACCGACAGACTTTCTTTTATAATGTGGCGTGTGCTCCAAATAACATATAAACTGATCCCTAATGAAGCAAAGCTATCAATGTGCATATAATAAGGGTTAAGAAATAAAGAGATCATTACAACTATATTTACAGCCAGGTCTGTTTTGTAATGTAAGGCATCAGCTTTAATGGCTATAGAGTGGGTTCTTTTTATAACGTAATTTTGAAAAATTGTTAGGCCAATAGTAAGAAGTATAGAAAGACCCATTACGCTTATGCCAATCCCAGTTTGATTGATCATAGGTTCTGGTTGAAAGAAACGTTGAATGGCTTCCGTTATTAAAAATAATAAAGAAACAATAATTAAAATTGATTGTATTAATGCAGATACAGCCTCTAATTTTCCATAGCCAAACTGAAATTTATTATTTGCTGGTTTGTTTGCCATTGTAATAGCGATTAAATTTCCAAGAGATGCGACCATATCCATAGAGGAGTCGAATAAACTGCTGAGGATACTTAAAGATTGAGTTGTATATACGGCATATATTTTTGCACAAGTTAGAATAAAGGCAACTGCAACTGATACTTGGGATGCGATTTGTGTTAAGCGATACTTATCCATTTCGACTTCCTTTCCAAGACATATATAACGTTGAAATAATAATAAGCAGAATACCAAAGAATTCTTGATACTGAGGTAGGCCTTCTCCTAATAACATTCCTATGGGTACGGCCATGACCAGACGGCTGTACTCGAAAGGGCCTAAAAAGCTTGGGGATGCGTGTTTAAGGGCTGTAATATAAGCAATTTGAGAAAATGCCCCTAAAAACCCCATTCCCATTAACAGTTTAAGATCTGACCAATCTGGCCATATCCAAATAGAAGATGCTAATGGATTTTGATAAATATTGATCAACCAATATCCCAACGTCCATATAAAGGAGGTAATGATCACCCCAATATTGCCTAAGATTACAATAGTGTTTCTGGAATCAATTTGGGTAAGTTTCTTTGCATAAATTAGGCTTAGCCCCGTAAAAACATTAGCAAGAATGGCGACATAAATAGCATTGTTAATTTCCACTTGGGGGTTCGTCATAATTAAAACACCTATATAACCCAAAATTATAGATACCCATTGTCCAAAGCTTAAACGATCTTGTAATAGAAAATATGATAACACAGCAGTAAAAATAGGCCCGGAAAAACCTATGGATATTGCCAAAGTAAACGGTAGATTAGAATAAGTGTAATAAGTGCCGCCCATCGCCACAGACATATAAAAGATTCGTGTAAGTTGCAGCTTTAGATTGGTTGAATGAAAAACATTCTGTCCATTTTTGAAAATGATAGGACTAAAAAAAAATAACCCGAAGATAGCCCGGATCAAAACCTTTAGGGATGTTGGTATGGAAGGGTCAATCATTTTGTTTAATGTCATGCTAAGAGTAAATGTCAAACAAAATAGCAAAACCCATGCAGCGCCTTTAAGATTATTATTCAGTTTAAACTCCTTTATATTACTTGGTTGAATGTGTATGAATTTTATTCAAATGTCCATTTTTTAATTCAAAGATATGTTGCATTTTATCCAAAGTAGTTTGACGATGCGTGATCATTATTACTGTAGCTACGGTGTTTGTAACCGTATCAATTAGTTGATCTACGGATTTTCGATCTAATGCGTTGGTTGTTTCGTCTAATATAATAATTTGCGGCTTTTTTTCCAGTGCTTTTGTTAATAGGTGGCGCTGATGTTCTCCACCGCTGAAAGATTGCTTTTTAAGATGTATACCATGTTCATGTTGGAGAGGTTCAAGATCTTGAAATAGATGAGCTTGGGGGATATAACTTAAAACAGAGCCCAAAGAATCGGATTGAATTTCATATGTTGGGTACTTTCCATATAGCGCGGTACCCGTCGTTGGTGGTAAAAGACCTGCTATAATTTGACATAATGTAGATTTTCCAGCTCCGGATGGACCAAAAATACCGATTTTATCTCCTGGATGAATTAGCAGATTAAGATCTTTGAGAAGAGTTTTTTTTCCTGGATAAGCGAAAGATATATTTTTTAAAGAAATAGTTTGGTTAGCTGTTGTGTTTAACACGATAGGTTTGTTTTCGGAAGGCAGATTCAATATAGCCAGTGTTTTGCTTAGATCTATAATTCCACCAAAAAAACGTGTCATATTGCGAGTGATTTCTAGAAGTGGTGAATACATTGAAGCAATAAGTCCATAGATTAATACTAATTTTTCCAGTGGAATTTTGCCTTGTGTGTATTCAATAACTAAAAAACAGAAGGCTATGCCTGTGCCGAAGTAGAATATAAAATCTTGGACCAGATGGAGCAAATAAAGGATATTATTATGTTTTTCCCAGGCATTAGCTTCTAAATCAAATAATTTTGTAAGATGCCCTGTTTCCTCTTTTAAGTTAAATCGCATTGAGGCTGTGTTTTGAAGGCTGTATCCCATGGCCACTGTTACCGTGTCGGTTAAATGCCATCCTTTTGTTTTAGCTTTTGAATAATATTGTAAACAAATAGCACTTGCGATTAATCCAATATAAGCTGTTCCAACGATAATAAAACAAAGTAAGTTTGTGGTAATTAAGGCGATAGATAAGCTAATAATTTTTGTGACACTTGGAAAAATAGAAATAAAAGAAACACGCATAAACTGACGAATACTTTGTGATACCCGTGTAGTAGCGCTGATGATTTCTTGTACGTTATACTTTTCCAAATCTAGCAAACTAATTTGATGACTTTTCAGAATTGTTTTTAGGCGAATCTTTTTAATTGCTTGGTTTGTTACTTTAAAAAATACAATTTCACGAAAGTGAGGAGATGTTTTTTTTACCGTCCAAAAAACGAATAAAATAATAGTAGTTCCTATAAACCATGAGAGAGGAGTTGTATGAATATTGGCTGCGATAATATTTTTCCATATATATGGAAAATAGGTTGCTGCAATAACATCTAGCCCAATAAGACATATTGTCAATACTGTGGCCGTTCGCACTTTAGGAGAGTTCCACAGATAAGGAAGCAATAGTTTATAAATCTGAATAATCTTGTCCATAGATGTTCTGGTAAGTTTTTTACAGTTTTAAGCTTTTTTCTTTTGTAAATAAAGGTTTTTTTTTATATCATGGGCGTGAAATTCTAACCTAATTTACGGTATTTCCAATGGATGCCATGTTGGCTTTTTTTTTATATGGGTTTTTAATAGCACTTTTTGCGGGCTATCCCTATATTCAATTACTTAAACGTATTCAATCAAATGGTCAGCCTATTCGTGACGATGGACCTCAACAACATAAAGTTAAATCAGGTACCCCAACATTAGGGGGGGTATTAATTATATTGCCTGTTATTTTAAGTTTATTCTTTGCTCCGTCTTTATGGTCTAAGGTTAATCTTGGAGTATTGCTTATCTTTTTAGGCTATGCCTGCTTGGGGGCAGTGGATGATTTGAAAAAAGTGATTAAACGCAGTGCTTATGGAGGGTTGACCCCTCGTCAGAAGTTGATTTTTCAGATTGTATTTGCTTTTCTGGGCTGGGGAATAATTCAATATTATTTACCAGAATCCCAGAAATTTAGCTTTTTTTTGCCAGTCATTAATATTGATTTGCATTTGTGGTACTTGTATGTGCCGTTAGCAATATTTATTATTGTAGGATCATCAAATGCAGTCAACTTGACAGATGGGTTAGATGGCCTTGTGACGGTTCCTGTTATTATCACGTTGTCGTTTTTCTTACTGCTAATGTTGTGGATACAACCTTCATTTATGGTTCAACTTTCAAGTGAGCAAATTAATAGTTTAGCTAATTTAATCGTCTTGATTATAGGGAGCTGTTTTGGATTTTTATATTTTAACTTGTATCCGGCTAAAATTTTTATGGGGGATGTTGGATCTTTAGCTTTAGGAGGATTGTTAGGGATCTTAAGTATTGTTTTAAAAGCGGAGTTTTTTTTAGCGATTGCAGGGTTAATTTTTGTTATTGAAACTATTTCAGTAATGATTCAAGTGATTTATTTTAAACGCACTGGGAAACGTTTTTTTAAGATGGCCCCTATTCATCATCATTTTGAACACTTGGGATGGACGGAAATTGATATTGTAAGATTATTTTGGGGGATTGCTGCTTTGTCGGCGTATATAGCTTTAGGCATTTCAGCATTTGGAAATCGCTTATGAAATACGTTATTGGCTTAGGTAAGACGGGAACTTCTTTGGCTCATTATTTGTTAGATAATAGCATCCCTTTTATAGCATGGGACGATACTCCGACTTTGCAAGAAAAAGCTCGATTAATGGGATGTTCTGTGGTGGCTCCTCGACAAGCGCCTTGGCATATAATTGAAGAATTAATTTTAAGTCCAGGAATTCCAACCACTTTTCCCGCACCGCATTTTGCCGTTGAATTAGCCAAACGGTATAAAGTTCCCTTTAGAGGGGATATAGATCTGTGGTATCAAACAATGCAGCATCTAGGGTGTAAGTATGTGGGTATTACAGGTACAAATGGAAAATCTACTACACATGCAATTATAGATTATATTTTAACTCGATCCGGCATCGCTCATTTTTCTGGGGGAAACAGCGGGGTTCCAGTATTTGATGCATCTGATATTAGTGCCGGGTCGATAGTTAACCTTGAAATGTCATCTTATCAGCTGGATATCTTGGATAAAATGCAATTTGACGCAGGTGTGATATTAAATATTACAGCGGATCATCTAGATCGTTATGGTTGTATTGAAAATTATATTTTGTCTAAACAAATTCAGATTGAGCGCGTTAAATCAGGTGGGTTAAAAGTAGTTGGCATTGATACCGAACATAGCCAAAAAGCATATGACAATCTGGTGAACGCAGGACATGCTGATATTATTCCTATCAGCGCATTAACGACCTTAGAAAAAGGAGTTTATGCTAAGAACAGAAAAATATACTCAACAGAGTCTGGTTGTGAAGTCGAACTTGGAGAAATGCCTGATAGTTTGCCGGGGGATCATAATGCTCAGAATGTTATGGCAGCAATGCTTGTGTGCCGATTTTTAAATATTGAGGAAGCTAAGTTTTTTGAATTTCTTACAGCTTATCCAGGCCTTGCGCATAGACAAGAAAAGGTTCTGGATATACCAATGGCGTTGTTTATTAATGATAGTAAAGCAACTAACGCAGATGCTGCATTACCAGCATTGAAAACATTTGCTCATATTTATTGGATTATAGGTGGTATTGCAAAAGAAGAGGGTGTGGTTCCATTATTACCACATTTGCAGAATGTTGAGAAAATCTTTTTAATAGGTAGCTCTGTTAAAAGGTTCCAGGAAGAATTAAAAACGGTAAGTAGCATGGTTAAAGTTGCAAATACGCTGGATGAGGCTGTAAATATGATTCAACAAGACCTGCGTGATATTGATTATAAAGCGACTGTATTGTTGTCTCCGGCGTGTGCAAGTCAGGATCAGTTTCAAAACTTTGAACATCGGGGGGCAGTTTTTAAGGAAATGGTTTTGCAACGGTTTGGGGCGGAATAAATGGCGTTATTTTCACGTACAGATAGAAGTTTATTGGGGCGATGGTGGTGGTCCGTCGATCGTCCTTTGTTGGTGTGCTTTTTGGCATTAATGTTTTTTGGAGTAATGCTGACTATGGCGGGAAGTCCCCCTGTTGCAGAACGTTTAGGGTTAGATTCATTTCATTTCGTAAAACGTCACGTTGTAATGTTAATACCTACGATTGCATTGATGATCTTTTTTTCATTTTTAGATTTACGAAACATGCGACTAATTTCATTAATATCATTTTTGGTAATTGTGGGACTTTTAATCATTACCCCATTTTTGGGAACTGAAATTAAAGGAGCCAAACGTTGGTTGAATCTGGGTGGTTTTTCACTGCAAGCTTCTGAGTTTTTAAAACCTGTGTTTTGCATGATGAATGCTTGGATTTTTAGTCATTTATCAAAACAATTTCCTGCGGTGAGGCCATGGCAATTAAGTATAGGATTATTCTGTTGTATGGCATTTTTACTGTTATTGCAACCTGACTTAGGGATGACGGTGGTAATTACAGCAATTTGGGCTGTGCAATTTTTTATGACAGGCTTGTCCTTCCAGGTGATAGCAATTATTGGAATTTCTGGAATTGTTGGGCTTTTTGGAGCTTATTTTTTATTTCCACATGTGTCAGATCGCATTAATAAGTTTTTGTTTGTAACAGACGATAAGTTCGGGGCATCCTATCAAATTGAAAAATCTTTAAATGCCTTCCGCAATGGTGGGTTGTGGGGGCAAGGACCCGGAGAGGGAGTATATAAAAAACATTTACCTGATGCGCATGCAGACTTTATTTTTTCTGTTGCTGGGGAAGAGTTTGGGTTAATTGTATGCGCGATTTTAGTGGGTGTTTTTGGAGTTATTTTTTTTCGAACGTTGGTTCAGTTTAACCGCGAACGTAATTTCTTTGCAATTATTGCAGGTGTGGGGTTGGTTGTTTCTTTTACTTTTCAGGCTGTTATTAACATGTCCTCGGCATTAAATTTAATTCCGACAAAAGGAATGACATTGCCTTTTGTAAGTTATGGCGGGTCCTCGCTTTTGGCCTTGGGAATTCATACCGGGTTAATTTTAGGATTAACACGTCGTCGCATGGAGCAAAGATAATGGCATCAACGATTGTATTGGCAGCAGGTGGTACTGGCGGACATATTTTTCCTGCCGAAGCTGTTGCCTGTGCTTTGATTAGCAAAGGTCATAAGGTTGTTTTTATTACAGATAAGGCCGGACGCCGATTTGATCGATTGCCATCGTCTGTGCAAGTAATGGTCATGCCTATGTATCGCCGCAACAATAGTATCTTAGGATTGTTTAAATTTGGTTGGGGTATATTAAAATCAATTTATCATACGTATCGTGGATTTAAGATAATGAAGCCAAAGCTTGTTATAGGCTTTGGGGGATATCCATCTTTTCCTGCAGTTGTTGTTGCCCAAGGTATGGGGATTTCGACAATTATACATGAGCAAAATGCTGTATTAGGGCAGGTTAATCGTATTTTAAGTAAATATGCCAAACATGTGGCGTTGTCGTTTGATGCTACATTGCGGGTAAGATCGGGCACACCTATCACTGTTACAGGTACGCCGGTTCGTGATGCATTCTATGTATTTAGGGAAACTAACTATGAGGTTTTTGGTAGGAGTGATACCATTCAGCTGTTAATTACAGGAGGAAGTCAAGGAGCACGAGTATTTTCAACTATAGTTCCAGAAGCACTTTCTAAGTTGCAAAATGCAATACGTGATCGTTTATCCGTTGTACACCAATGTCCAAAATCAGATATAGAACCGCTGAAAGATCTGTACGCAAACCACAATATTAATGCCATGGTTACTGATTTTATTGAAAATATGGCGGAAGAAATATCCAAATCTCATTTGGTTATTGCTAGAGCCGGGGCTTCGACATTGGCGGAATTATCCATTATCGGACGTCCTGCAATATTAGTACCATTTCCTGCCGCAAAAGATGACCATCAGTGGTTTAATGCACAAGGAATTGAGGCTGCAGCGGCTGGATGGTGTGTTAGGCAGAATCAATTTACATCTAAATATTTAACTGATCAACTAGAGTCGTTTATTCAAGATCCTAATATTTTATGCAATGCTGCAATCAATATGAAAAGTTTGGGGTGTCCAGAGGCGACCGAACATATCGTTAATTTAATAGAAAAACAACTTAGCAAGGATAAATAAATAATGCGTACACCTCCATTTTCAATTGAACGAATTCATCTTGTCGGTATCGGTGGTATTGGTATGAGTGGTATTGCAGAAATTTTGCATCATTTAGGGTATATCGTTCAGGGTAGTGATCTATCTGATAATTATAATGTGACGAGATTAAAACGATTAGGGATTCAGGTAATACTGGATCATCAAGCGGAAAACGTCAGTGACGTTGATGTGGTGGTAGTTTCATCTGCGGTGAATGAAAGTAATCCCGAAGTTAAAAAAGCACGTGAGCTGCAAATTCCCGTGATTAAACGGGCAGAAATGTTGGCAGAGTTGATGCGATTGAAATGGACGATTTCTGTAGGGGGAAGCCATGGGAAAACTACGACAACATCGTTGGTATCTATGTTATTAAAGCAAGCAGACTGTGATCCTACAATTATTAGTGGGGGCATTTTAAATAGCTTTGGAACAAATGCACGATTGGGTAAGGGAGACATGATGGTGGTTGAAGCAGATGAGTCGGATGGCTCATTTCAATATCTTCCTTCTACAATGGTTATTGCTACTAATATTGATCCAGAACATATGAGTTATTATGGCACGTTGGATAAATTAAAAGAAGGGTTTGTAAATTTCATTGAAAAAATTCCCTTCTATGGCCTGGGTATAGTCTGTGGGGATGATCATAATGTTCGATCAATTTTGCCACAATTAACCAATAAACGCATTGTCACTTATGGGTTTAATGATAATAATAATGTGCAAGCAAAGAATGTTAGATTAACATCAGAGGGTGCTTATTTTGATGTAGAGTTTCATACGCCCTTTAAATGGTCCAGTGTTCAATCTAATCAGGAAATCAAAGATTTAAAACTATCTATGGTTGGCGAACATAATGTATTAAATGCGTTGGCTGTTGTATGCATTGCACAAGAGATGGGAATACCTGAAGCGAGCTTACGTGCAACTTTGGATCAATTTGAAGGAGTAAAACGACGCTTTACAATCACGGGGATTGTTAATAATGTAACGTTTGTGGACGATTATGCGCATCATCCTACGGAAATTCGTGCCGTTATTAAAGGGGCTGCTTCTATTAAAAAAGGGCGCCTAATTCTTGTGGTACAGCCTCATCGCTATAGTAGGTTGAAGGATCATTTTAATGAGTTTATAGATGTTTTTAAAGAAGAGGCAGGAATAGACAAGATATATATAATGCCGGTATATGCTGCGGGGGAAGATCCAATTCAGGGGTATAATAGTGAAACTTTAACGAACTTACTGGAAAAAGAAGGCTGTGATGCGATGTATATAGATTCAGAAGATAATTTAAAGATGACGCTTCTTAAAACTATTCAACCAGCTGATATGGTAATTTTTATGGGGGCTGGTAACATTACGCAGTGGGCCTATGATATGCCAGAGCTTTATAAATCAGTGATTGCTTAATAGTCAAGGGGTAGGCTATGCGTATATTACCTTGTTTAATTGCGGTCTTAAGCTTGTTTTTACAGGTGGACGCTTCCATCAAAAGGGTGGAATCTCCCTGTAAGTATCGTGTTATTATTGCAAATTTACCAGAGGATTTTTTTGGAGAAGTTCAAGCTATTCTTCGAATAGCTAAAGCAGCGGCTAATCTAGGCTGGGATTATAAGATAGTTGACAATTATAGCAAGCATCCAGAGTGTATTAAGGGATTTCAACCTCATTTCGTTATTTCCTTGCATCAAGAAGTTAAACCACAAAAACATACGGTGCCACATTTTTTGTATTTGCATCATGCATTAAATGTATACCTAGATAAGCAAGGAAATTTGAATACGAAACAATATCCTAATATTTTATCATATGATGGATTTATAGAAGTTACACCTGATGTAACGCCAATACGACAAGGATTTATTGCGAAATACCAAAAACCATTTTATTCAGTGAAGTCGGTATTTAGTGTGCCAAAAAGAGAATTTAATGATAGTCGCAAACAACGCCTTATATATTGGGGCAGTACGTGGGATAAGGCGCGTAGAGAGTACTATAAACCTTTTTATAGTTTGTTAGATCAAACTGATTATTTTGACATATATGGGCCAGCTTGGTCATGGGAGAAAATGGGGCTGAAATCATATCGAGGACTGCTGCCTATGGATGATCATACCGTTATTGATAAGATTTCAGAGTCTGGAATTGCTTTAATATTACACAGTCATGTACATCTTAATGGAGGGGTTCCAACCTCACGTATTTTTGAAGCGGCTGCTGCATCTGCCGTTATTATTTGTGATCGGCATCCTTTTGTAGAAAAAGAATTTGGGGATTCTGTTTTATATATTGATCCCAATCAAGCCCCGGAAAAAGTCTTTGCCCAGATTGACGCTTATGTAAAATGGATACACCAGAATCCCCAGAAAGCTATGGCTTTGGCGCGTAAATCGTATACTATCTTTACAGAACGTTTTACATTAGAGAAAGAATTAGAAAAAATAGCTGAGTTATATGAGCGTATGCGCTTAGATAAAAAATTTTAGTGGGCTGAGAGCTTGTTAACTTAATTTACCTATTTAAAAAATAAGTTGGCACATAGCAAGGGATCGAGCTATACTTTTTAAAAAGATAAGGGTGTGTCATAATGCTTCGTTCATTAATTGCTTCATTATTTATAGCATGTTTTATATATATACCAATTTCTGGAGCTGATGATGAAACTGAGTTAAGAGTCGAAGATGTTACCCCTGAGATGTTGGCAAGTACTCTTCCTCCGCAAGATGAAGTTATGATTGACGATAGCGTCGAGACAGATAATTCTGAGCAAAGAAAAATATCCCCCAGTCTTGCAGTTAAAAACTCAGCAGAAAAAAACAAACAAGCTTCAGATCCAACTTTACAACAACTTATTCAAACGTTAGAGAACGAGCCTGCAAGACAAGATTTATTAACGACATTAAAAGCGTTAGATAAAAGTGGTGCTCTTGAGGCTAGGCAGTTTGTATTTGTAAATATGTTTTTGAATATCAAGACATTTATAAAATCAGTAGTTGTGGAGTTGAAGACTTTTGTAAAGACATTAGCAAAAAAAGATACATGGGCATTTAAGTTTAATAATGCATTATTAAAAAAGATCAAGCAGGCAAATGGAATAAATATCTTATATATTTTATTGGCAGCGTTTATTGCGCAAATAGTTATTGCGCGGGCTATAAAAGCTTCACTTCCTCCATTTTTTAGAGGGATAGACAGTAATGTTAATGTCCAAAATGGAGTTAGAACAGCGATTTCACTGTTTATATTTCTATTAGTTGCGCATATCTTAAAAATATACTTTATTAAGTCTGTAGACATGAGTGCCTATGCTGAAGAAGTAATTATTACCTTATTTATGGTGCAATTAGGGCTTATTTTGTTACGTCTAAGTATTGCTACTAATGTTTTACCCGTTAATCCTGAATATCGGACATCATTGTTTAGTACATTTATAGCAATGTTGTGTTTGTGGGGTGGATATACTTATATAAGCCACTTTATATCAATTGATTCACAGACAATTCAAGTAAGTCAACCTTTGTCTCAGCTGTTTTGGGGTGGAATGACGATATTTTCTGTTTGGGTAATTCATCACTATCGTCATGTGATTGATGGTATGATTTTTCGAAAACTGCCTTTTGCAGAAAGCCGTTTATTAGGTGGATTGCAACAGGTGATTTCGGGTGGGTTACATTACGTGATCATGATAAGTCTTACCTTAACGTTTTTCGCATGGTTTACACACAATCAAAATATGTTTTCCTATTTAAGAGATCAGCTTTTAATTACCATGACGGTATTGTGCGGATTAAGTGTGCTTACCTCTTTAATGGTATCATCTACAGGGTATTTAGTCTCTCAACCTGATCAAAGTGTGCGCATGCTAAATGTGACGCATCGATTAATTGATATATTAGCGTTTATATCTGTAGGGTATGTTTTATATCGTTGGATTATTCCTTTATTAGAAATGCAAGGTATAAGTACATCGAAATTTTCAGATAAATTGTTGGGAATTTTCCTTATAATTGCATTGACTGTACTAATTTTTCATGGGTTGAATCGTCTTTTTAACAGTTCTATTCCTGGAATAAAAGACAGTAAGCATTTAAAGACCTTCTTACCAATTGTAGATAAGCTAAGCAAGTTGCTAGTGTTTGTTATTGCTATGTTATTAGTATTAATAGAGCTTAATGTAAATGTTATGCCAATTGTTGCAAGCTTTAGCGTGTTGGGTTTAGGTATCGGATTAGCCAGTAAATCAATTATTGAAGATTTTATCAATGGTTTATTTATTATTCAAGAGAATGACTTTAATATTGGCGATATGGTGACAATAGGTAGTGTTACAGGTGCGATTGAAAATATTACATTGCGTAAGTTACATCTTAGGGATGGGCAAGGCTTTTTGAACGTTATTCCTTTTAGTAATATTGGGACAATTACCAATAAATCCAGGGGATTTAATTTGGAGAAAGTAAATATTCCATTACCTTCAGTATTTCATTTAAAGCGTACCGTCCGTATCTTGGAAGATGTCGGGCAGCAATTGTTGCAAGATCCCGATTTAAAAGACTATATTGTATCTGCTCCTAAATTTATTGGGATTAGTGAATTCCAATTATCATCGCATCCAAACGCTGAGGTGAGTACCATGATGCAGTTTGAGATTAGAACAGTGCCCGGGAAACTAGTACTGATTGCAAGTGAGTTTAGAAAGTTGGCCAAGTTAGCGTTTGAAGAAATGGAACGAATTATGTAAACCTATTTAAAGGGGGTAGGATATTATCCCTATTTAAATAGTTTTTCAACGTTCTTAAGGTTGCTGCTAAAACGAATAAGAATAATAAAGAGATTCCCATGCAAATAGACCACCATCGCTTAGCGACGGCGTTAAGAATTTTATGCGCAGATATGATAGAAACTGCAAAATCAGGGCATCCTGGAGTAGCTTTGGGGATGGCTGATGTCGCAACAGTATTATGGACGCGACATTTAAAAATTAATCCCGCCAATCCTGAATGGTGTGATCGTGATCGTTTTGTATTATCTGCAGGGCATGGATCTGCATTATTATATGCACTACTTTATCTAACTGGTGTAGGTGATATAGAGGTAGAGCAGTTAAAGAGGTTCCGCCAGTTGCACTCATCGATGCCTGGGCATCCTGAATATGGAGAATTACTGGGGATAGAAACCACCACTGGGCCCTTAGGGCAGGGACTTGCAAACGCGGTTGGAATGGCAATTGCCGAGCGTAAACTAGCTTCAGAATTTGGATCTGAGTTGGTTGACCATTATACCTATTGTATGGTGGGAGATGGTTGTTTAATGGAAGGGATTTCTCAGGAAGCAATTTCTTTGGCCGGTCATTTAAATCTTAATAAGCTGATTTGTTTCTGGGATAATAATCGTATAACTATTGATGGTCCAACTAGTCTATCGACATCTGAGAACCATATTCAGCGATTTGCCGCATGTGGATGGAATACCATAGAGATTGACGGACATGATCATAATGCTATTCATAACGCCATTGAACAAGCAAAAAAGAGTACATTTCCTACACTAATCGCATGTAAAACAATTATTGGATTTGGAGCGCCACTTAAACAGGGAAGCAGTAATATTCATGGGACTCCATTGGGTGCCGAGGAGATTGCAGCATTACGAAATAATTTGGATTGGAAGCATTTGCCGTTTCATATTCCGGATATTTTGCTGCAAACGTGGAGAGCTTTAGGAGACCGGTCAGTTTTTGCATATGAGGAATGGAAAGAAGTATATCAAAAATCCCCTAAGAAAGCTAAGTTTGATAAGTGGTATTTTGGAAATTTTAATGAAGCTTTCCAAACAGCATTGCAACAGTTGCGGATGGAAATGATACAATCACCTCAGCTTGAAGCTACCCGAAAATCTTCGGAACGTTGTTTGGCTGTATTGATACAAGATGTTCCCAATTTAATTGGAGGCTCTGCAGACTTAACCCCCTCAAACAATACCCAACCTGAAGGAATGCAGGCCATTACAAAAGAGTATTTTTTTGGGCAATACATCCATTATGGAATTCGTGAACATGCAATGTCAGCAATAATGAATGGGATTATTGTGCATAAAGGGTTACGCCCTTATGGGGGAACATTTTTATGTTTTAGTGACTATGGCAGGCCAGCGATTAGATTATCAGCTTTAATGAAGCAGCCCGTGATTTATGTAATGACGCATGATTCTATTGGATTGGGGGAAGATGGGCCAACGCATCAGCCTGTAGAGCATTTAGCCAGTTTGAGGGCAATTCCTAATTTAAATGTTTTTCGTCCGTGTGATGCGGTTGAAGTTGCGGAGTGTTGGGAGCTTGCTCTTGCGTCACAATCTAGACCAAGTATTTTGGCATTATGTCGCCAGAATTTGCCTGTGTTGCGACAAGATGTGGCAATGAATCGTTCTGCCCACGGAGCATATGTCATACGTTCAACTAAGAAAGATCGCACCTTAACGTTAGTTGCAACAGGTTCGGAGGTCTCCTTAGCCATCCAAACCGCAGAATTATTAGAATCCACCACAACTCATCAGGTTGCAGTTGTTTCCATGCCCTGTTGGGAACTGTTTGCAGATATGCCGTTTAAGTATCAAGAGTTAATTTTGGGTGATGTTCTGTGTATAGGAATTGAAGCGGGTAGCTCTTTTGGTTGGGAACGTTGGGTGGACCATATGATTGCAATTGATCAGTTTGGAGTGTCGGCCCCAGCTGCTGATATATACGGCTATTTTGGATTTACTGAAAAAGCAATTACAGAGCGGGTTTTGGCGGTTTTGGGTTGATTAAAACTATACACCAGACGTCTTTTTTATGAATCTTAAATCTCGTAACAGTTTCTTAACCCTTATGTGATAGGGTGAAGATGGTAGGAATGTAAAATCAGATGTCGTTGACGGTCCTAAGGATTGAAGATGAACAGTTCTGATACACCAAAAGGATTCTGGATATAAGGATGAAGCGCTTCATCAGTGTATCCTAGTTTGAAGAGGGGTGAAACCCTAAAGATGACGTGTAGGCTTTTAAAAACAGAGTTTTTAGAGCTACCGATTCTATGGTGTAGCGGTGGCGGTGGGGTGGGTGCCGATCTGATGCTTTGTTCGTGGGTGGGCCCCACGTTAGTGGGGCGAAATATGTCTGAGATTCAAGAAAAATGCATATTTCAATACTAAAAGTCATAGTCATTTTATATAATATTGAATATACTTATCCAAATAAAAGGAAATAGACGAATGACATTACGGATTGCAATAAATGGATTTGGGCGAATTGGACGCATGGTGATGCGAGCTTTTGCAGAGCAGGCTCCTAAAGATATGGTGATTGTGGCCATTAATGATTTGACTCCAATGGATGTAAGTGCTCACTTATTTGAATATGACTCTGTTCATGGTCGATATCGAAATAATGTGACTTATGGACAAGATTGGGTTGATGTAGGATTCGGCAAGATGGCTTACTTGCAAATTGCTGATCCAACAAAATTACCATGGAAAGATATGAACGTCGATATCGTATTTGAATGTTCGGGGCGTTTTACAGATCGTCCGGATGCGGCAAAACATTTAGAAGCAGGGGCTAAGCGAGTATTGGTGTCGGCTCCGTCTACAGGGGCGGATATTACTGTTGTATACGGCGTCAATCATCAACAGATTTCTGCGGAACACACCGTTATTTCCAATGCCTCGTGTACAACAAATTGTTTGGCTCCGGTGGCTGCAATATTGCAAGAGACTGTTGGTATTTTACGTGGGTATATGAGCACAATTCACGCCTATACAGGGGATCAAAAACTTGTAGATACGGGGCATTCCGATATGCGAAGGGCTAGAGCAGGAGCATTATCCATGATCCCAACATCAACCGGAGCTGCAAAGGCAGTGGGTTTGGTATTACCTGAGTTGAAGGGAAAATTAGATGGGACGGCGATTCGAGTTCCAACACCGAATGTTTCACTGATAGATTTTAAATTCGATGCCGCAAAGGCAACAAGCGTTGAAGCTATTAATACGGCTATGAAGTCTGCGGCAGAAGGAAAACTAAAAGGAGTTTTGGGGTACAATACATTACCATTAGTATCCATTGACTTTAACCATAACCCTGCAAGTTCTACATTTGATGCGACTCAAACTCAAGTTATAGATGGTACCTTTGTCAGAGTATTGTCTTGGTATGATAATGAGTGGGGATTCTCAAACCGTATGGTAGACGTAGCAAGGGTAATTGGATCTACATTATAGGGGCTTATGTTATGATTGGGGCTTGATAGAAAAAAGCCCTAGTCCTTTAAACACGCTTGAACAAGTGTACCCTGATGATAAACTATCTGCCAGCCATTTGAGGTTTTTCTCCAAATAGTAGATCTTCGTGTTACGCGGGTTTCGTCTTGAAGCAAAATATACGTTAGTAAATAATTATTGGGTGCAATTTCATAACACTGAAAATCTTTCGTCTGCCACTTATCTTTATCAATATATGCAGGGTCTAGATAACGATTGACTACTGTATCAATAACATATTCACGGCTATAAGTTTGCCCTGATGCACCGACTTCCCAAAAATATGGAGCCGTCATGTTTTCAAAAACATCACGAGTCGTACCTAACTCGGGGCGATGAAAAATGGGTTCGTGTTTCTTAAGGTCTTCTAAAATTTCAAGTAGAGACGGATCTGTCTTTAAAATAGGTTCCATGTATCTACCTTAGTGAGTTTATGCGTCCAGATTTACAACTTTAAGCGCATTATCTTGGATAAAGGCTCTGCGTGGTTCAACTACATCCCCCATTAATGTAGAGAAAATATCTTCGGCATCATCCATATGTGCAATATGAACCTGTAATAAACTGCGAGCATTGGGGTCCATGGTGGTTTCCCATAGTTGATCTTCGTTCATTTCTCCAAGACCCTTGTAGCGTTGTACATAAATTCCTTTTTTAGCAAGCTCTTGGGATTTTTCCATAAGTGATACAGGGCCTAAGATTTGATGACGATCTGTATCTTTAATCACTAACGTCGATGGGGAGGCAAAGAATTCTTTTAGCCAGTTCGCTTTTCCATTTAAGAATAAAGCGTCTCCCATATTTAGATGATGCCCATCAATATCATAGATTTCTTTTAAGCGTTGATCGTGGCGTGTGAATGTTACTGCGTCTGTATTTAGAACTTCTGATGTCCATTTGCTGTTAGGATCCAATTGCTGTAAGCGATTTAAAATTGTAGAAGCATTCGGCCCTAAGGTGTCGGGATGAAAGCCACCCGCTAAGGCAATAGCTTCAGTTAAAATAGCAGAACCTATTTTCTCACCTAATTTTAAGATTTTTTCTCCAACAGTATATGTAGTATTTAGTAATGCTTGTAAATCTGGTCCAAACATTTTAGAACCATTAAAAGTTTCTAAAATCCCATGTTCAGTAGTAGTTTGAATAAGGTATGCATTCATATCTGCATCGTTTTTTAAGTATAGTTCAGATTGACCACGCTTTACTTTGTAAAGAGGAGGTTGCGCGATATATAGATGACCTTTTTCAATAAGTTCAGGCATATGACGGAAAAAGAAAGTGAGTAATAGCGTGCGAATATGGCTGCCATCTACGTCCGCGTCTGTCATAATAACAATTTTATGATATCTTAGTTTTTCAAGGTTGAAATCCTCTTTGCCAATTCCTGTTCCTAAGGCGGTAATAATTGTTCCAACCTCAGCAGAAGCTAACATTTTATCAAAGCGGGCACGTTCAACGTTTAAAATTTTTCCACGCAAAGGTAAAATGGCCTGGAAGCGACGTTCGCGACCACCTTTTGCAGATCCCCCAGCCGAATCACCCTCGACTAAGAAAAGTTCGCATAGAGCTGGGTCTTTTTCTTGGCAGTCGGCAAGTTTTCCTGGTAATGAAGCCATGTCCAAGACATCTTTACGGCGGGTTAGTTCCCGTGCTTTTCGGGCTGCCTCACGCGCTGAGGCTGCTTCAATTACTTTATCAACGACTTTTTTTGCTTCTTGAGGATTTTCTTCAAACCATTGTTGTAAGCGATCATTAATAATACTTTCTACAACAGGTCGAACTTCAGAAGATACTAATTTATCTTTGGTTTGAGAGGAGAATTTTGGATCTGGAACCTTAACAGACAGTACACAGGTTAGGCCTTCTCGGGCATCATCACCCATTAAGTTCACTTTTGATTTTTTGAAGGCCGCAGAATCTGTTACATATTGATTAACTGTGCGAGTTAATGCTCCACGAAATCCAGCAAGGTGAGTTCCTCCATCCTTTTGAGGGATATTGTTAGTGAAGCACAACATGGTTTCATGGTAAGCAGTTGTCCATTCAAGGGCAGCTTCTACTGTAATTCCGTCACGTTCGCCTTTTACATTAATGACACTGCTAATTAAAGGGGACTTTCCACGATCTAGATATTCAACAAACGATTTGATCCCGCCTTCAAAAAAGAAGATAACTTCTTTGGGTTCATCCCCACGCAAATCCTGCAAAATTAATCGTACTCCAGAGTTTAAGAATGCAAGTTCGCGCAAGCGGTGTTCGACAGTATCAAAATCAAATTCAGTAATCGCAAAAATATCGGGTGAGGGCTTAAATGTAACTTCTGTGCCTCGTTTATCTGAAGAGCCTATTTTAGCTAATGGAGCTTCTGATTCTCCCATTTTGAATCGCATATAATGTTCTGCACCATTACGCCAAATGCGTAAGTCTAAATATTCAGAAAGGGCATTCACAACAGACACACCCACACCGTGTAATCCACCGGATACTTTGTAGGAGTTTTGATCAAATTTACCACCGGCATGTAGTTGGGTCATGATAACTTCTGCCGCAGAAATTCCTTCTTCCGGATGAATATCAACAGGGATACCACGACCATTATCCCGCACGGTTACAGAACCATCTTTGTTTAAAGAGATATAGACAGCATCACAATGACCGGCCAGTGATTCATCAATGGCGTTGTCTACCACTTCATAAATCATATGATGCAAACCTGAGCCATCGTCGGTATCACCAATGTACATTCCTGGGCGTTTGCGAACCGCATCTAGACCTTTTAAGACTTTAATCGAGTGAGCGCCATATGCGTTATTTTCAGAAGAGTGATCTGTCATGTGTTTTTGTACCTAATAATTTGACTTATTATATCATAAATTGACTAAATTCTGAAGGTTTTTTAAATAAAGATCTGAAGCTAAGGTAAGGGAGGAGAAACAAAAGATTTAAGGTTTAGTATAAAAAAATCTTTTGTTTCTGGGGTAGAGTCTGGGTAAAATGATTATCTTCTAAATTTACGGCTATGTCGTGATGACTTAGAGTCAAGACGTGATTGAAATCTTTCTATAGCATCGCGCACGGAATCAGATAAGGGGGGATATTCTTTTGTTTCAGGGGGTTCGCTTGTAACTTCTTCTGCATATTCTGTTGCTGGATTTTCAGATTCCAAAAGCTCTGATGCTGTTAAATCGTTGAAAAGTGGGGAAAGTAAAACAGTAAGTAGTAAATATTTTATGTTCATTTTTATACCTTTTTTTATTTTAAAAATATTAGATTAATTCAATTGCAATTGCAACACCTTCTCCGCCACCAATACATAGGGCCGCGATGCCTTTTTTTAATTTATGATGGTTTAGAGCGTGTAGTAAGGTGACAATAACCCTTGCTCCGGAGGCTCCAAGAGGGTGACCTAATACAAGGGCTCCCCCATGAATATTTACTTTTTCTTCGGGTAATTTAAGGTCACGAATGGCTGCCATTGGAACAACAGCGAATGCTTCGTTAATTTCAAATAAATCCACATCATTTATAGACCAACCTGTTGAATTTAAAACTTGATTAATTGCATTAATAGGCGCTGTTGTAAACCATTCCGGGGCATGGGAATAACTTGCATAAGCGTGAATAACTGCACGAGGTTTCATTCCAGAAGTTTTAATTGCATCTTCAGAGCCTAATAACACTGCAGCAGCGCCATCTGAAATGGGGCTGGATGCAGCAGCCGTGATAGTTCCATCTTTTTTAAAAGCGGGCTTTAAACTGGGGATTTTTTCAGGTTTTGCTTTGCGGGGACCCTCATCATGTTCCATAGTGTAGGGAACTTTTCCTTCAATAGGTATAGGCGTAATTTCATCTTTAAATAGACCAGACTCCAACGCTTTTTGGGCCTTCATATTAGACTTAATTGCGTACTCATCTTGATCATCGCGATAAAATGCATATTTTTCAGCAAGCCGTTCTGCCAAAAGACCCATAGATAAGCCACGTTCATAAGCATCTTCCAACCCATCTAATGCCATGTGATCTAAAATTTGAGTGTGGCCATATTTATAACCGTGTCGAGCTTTGGGAAGAAGATAAGGGGAATTTGTCATGCTTTCCATCCCGCCTGCAATACCAATATTAATTCGTCCCAGGCGAATACTATCTGCAATCGTCATAGCAGCTTTTAATCCAGACCCGCAAACTTTATTGATAGTGCTGGCGTGAGTATGGTTAGATAACCCTGCGTGAATTGCTACTTGTCGAGCTGGGGCTTGCCCCAATCCAGCAGATAATACGCATCCCATTGCAATTTCTTGAATAAGGTTGTGTTCTATATTAGTGGTAACTGCTTTTACAGATGCTACACCTAAATCGATTGCCGTTTTTGTGCTAAGCTCCCCCATAAAAGATCCCATTGGGGTTCGCTTTCCATCAAATATATATACTTTTTTCATAACAACTTACTTACTTTTAAATCAACTGATAGCATCCTACGAAAAAAAGTTTAAACAAAAGGTTAATCTTTTTTTGTTTTTGATGGTCTTGAGGGATAAGCTTCAGCAACTTTATTTCCTGTAATAATTGCATTTCGCATTTGATCAAATAAATCATGCATACTGGAGGGTGAATGAGGAATCAAAATTGTATTTTGATTGCCGTGCGCCCCAAGGTCCTTAATTGTATCAAAATATTGCGCCATCATAATAAGAGTCATCGCGTCTCTGGGGCTACTATCTCCAATCTGTTTTTGGAATTCATCTAAAGATTCTCGTAATCCTTCCATAATGGCACGACGCTGGCCTGCCATACCTTTTCCTTGCAAGATTTTGCTTTCAGCATCGGCTTCTGCTTGCTTAACTTTCAGAATTTTTTCGGCTTCACCTCGTTCCATTGCAGCCACACGTAACCGTTGAGCTTCGTTAATTTCATTCATCGCTGTTTTTACTCGGTTGTCTGGATTAATATCGGTCACTAGGGCTTTAATAATATCATACCCAAAATCATTCATAACCTCTTGCAACTCTTCTTTAACAGAATTGGCGATGTCGTCTTTTTTAGAAAATACATCATCTAGGTTAATTAAAGGAACGCGAGCGCGGATCACATCAAATACGAAAGCTTGAATTTGAGCCTCTGCATTATCCAGAATATAAAATGCTTCATATACTTTATTGGGAAGTACACGATATTGAACAGATGCAACAATATCCACAAACACGTTATCCAAAGTTTTTGTCTCCACGGCAACGTCCAATTGCTTAATACGCAAGCTAACGCGTCCATGGACGCGATCAATAAGCGGGATCTTAATATTCAAGCCGGCATGAGCAATTCGTTTGAAACGACCAAAACGCTCCACTATAGCTGCAGATTGTTGGTCTACAATAAAAAATGCAAACAATAATAACAGAATTATTAGAGCGGTTATCCCCATTAAAAACTCCATCTACAGCCCCCTTTTATAACTGAGGACAGTATACCAGGGTTAAATATTCAATAGAACAAAAAATCTTATACTCTCAACCTTTTCTTAACCCTTGTGTGATAGGGTGAAGATGGTAGGAATGTAAAATCAGATGTCGTTGAGGGTCCTAAAGGATTGAAGACGAACAGTTCTGATACACCAGAAGGATTCTGTGTAAGATAATACCGTATACAGTATGATCTTAGACTAGTTT
>Ga0172373_10000817_pt1 | contig 51497 bp, 60 predicted proteins | sample Lak10m_2_FD_114546 | JGI IMG/M metagenome (GOLD analysis project Ga0172373, IMG submission 114546) | Freshwater microbial communities from Kabuno Bay, South-Kivu, Congo - kab_092012_10m | ecosystem: Environmental > Aquatic > Freshwater > Lake | place: Democratic Republic of the Congo... | reverse complement strand
ACAGTGGCGGCAGCAATCTCGTCCGCCGACACTCGCAATTGGTGAGGTTCAAGGCGCACACCATCAAAACGAGCCAGCGCATCACACAAAGCTTGGTCGCCGCGAACTCGGACATCTTCAATGAGTTCACCGATGGACGTACGCAAGGCCGGGTTGAAGATGTCGTCCATCCCGCGATGGCACAGGGCCTCACGTTGTGCGACGGTCATGTCTGACCACACCTGACGTCGGAGAACTGAATTCACAAGAAGAAACCTACCTGTCGGGCCCTATTCGGGGCTCGGACATTACGGAGAGCAAGTAGAGTTAATTCACGTTCCGAAAGGGGAGCGTGTATGTCCGTCACCGTTGTCGTTGGTACCCAGTGGGGTGACGAAGGCAAAGCCAAAGTCATCGACTTGCTTGCAGCGTCTCACAGCATCGTTGCTCGTTATCAGGGCGGTCACAATGCCGGTCACACCGTTGTTATCGGTGACCAGAAGTACGCACTGCAACTCACGCCAAGTGGTGTCTTTTATGACACCGTCACGCCAGTCATTGGAAACGGTGTAGTGGTTGATCTCCCCACACTGTTCAAGGAAATTGACTCACTTGAATCACGTGGAATTTCCACCGCACGTTTGAAGGTGTCCAGCTTGGCGCACCTGATTTTCCCCTGGCACCAGGCGATTGATGCAGCACTTGAAGCTGCGCGCGGTGAATCGAAGATTGGAACCACTCTGAAGGGAATTGGGCCTGCATACGTTGACAAAGTCAAGCGTGCAGGAATTCGCGTAGGTGAAGTGTTGAATCCCGCAGAGTTTGAAAACAAAGTTCGAGAGCGCGCCATTGCAGCACGTCGCGAAGTGAGTGACATTGGCGGCGAAACATTTGATGTTGAACAAGTGGTGTCAGATTTTGTTGCGTATGCGAAGCGTCTCGCGCCGTATGTTGCCGACACTGTCAACTTGTTGCACGATGCACGCGAACGTGGCGAGAACATTTTGTTGGAAGGTGCGCAAGCAACATTCCTCGACGTTGATCACGGCACATACCCATTCGTGACATCGTCCAATCCAATTTCTGGTGGCGCAGCGGTGGGCACTGGTCTTGGGCCACGACACATCGATCGTGTGGTGGGTATTGCAAAGGCGTACACCACTCGCGTGGGAATGGGACCATTCCCGAGTGAGCTGACTGATGAGTTGGGTGACAAGTTGGTGGACATTGGTCGTGAGTTCGGCACGGTCACTGGTCGTCGTCGCCGCACTGGCTGGTTAGACACGGTGATGCTTCGTCATGCGATGCGTGTTAACTCGCTCACTGAAATTGCCCTCACAAAACTCGATGTATTGGATACCTTCGAAGAAGTGAAGGTGTGTGTGGCATACAAGATCAACGGCGAAGTTGTTCGCAATTATCCAGACACCGTTGAACGTTTGGCACAAGTGGAACCCGTGTATGAAACCTTGTCGGGCTGGATGTCCAGTACTGAAGGAATCACTGAGTTCTCACAATTGCCTGCAACAGCGCAAGAACTTGTTCGAATCGTTGAACGTGAAACTGGAATCCCAGTGTCAATGGTTGGCACCGGACCAGCGCGTGACTCCATGGTGGTGCGCTAGTGATTTCGCGTTACTCCACACCACAAACAGATGAACTGTTTTCAGAACAAGCGAAGATGTCGCGTTGGCTGGAGATTGAACTGTGTGTTGTGGAAGCAATGGCAGACGCTGGACTAGTCCCGCGCGAGTCAGCAGAAATGTGTCGTGCGAAAGCACCACGTATCGATGAAGCGTTTGTTCAACGAGTTCAAGATCGCGAAGCAATCACGAATCATGATGTAGCTGCATTTGTAGATGTTGTTCAGGAGTCCATTGGCGCACCGCATGGTTCATGGATTCACTACGGACTCACCAGCACCGATGTTGTGGACACCGGATTGTGTTGGGCATTGCGTGATGCGTGTTATCTCATTGAACGCGAACTCACTGAAGTAACTCACCTGTTGTTGAAGGGTGCAAGCCAATACAGGTTCACTCCAATGATTGGTCGAACACACGGAATTCATGCAGAGCCAACAACATTTGGCATGAAAGCCGCACTGTATGGACTTCAGGTGGCGCGCGATCGCGATCGTTTGAAGAACGCGTATCAATCAATCGCTGTATGCAAACTTTCTGGAGCTGTTGGCACTTATTCCAACATCACCCCAGAAGTTGAAAGCGCCGTCGCGGCGAGACTTCGTTTGAAGCCAGTGCCTGCAACACAGGTGATCGCACGAGACCGCCATGCAGAGTTTCTCTACGTCTGTGCATCAATCGGCTCCACATTGGAATCATTGGCCGTTGAATTGCGTCATCTTCAGCGCACTGAAGTGAATGAAGTTCGTGAAGGTTTTGCAGCGGGTCAAAAAGGATCTAGCGCAATGCCACACAAGCGCAATCCAATTTCTGCAGAAACAATCACTGGTTTGTCACGCGTGTTACGTGGGCACTTGCAAGTTGCATTCCAAGACATTCCGCTGTGGCATGAGCGAGACATTTCGCATTCATCCGCTGAACGAATTGTTCTTCCTGACGCCGTGTCGCTTGTTGTGTACATGTTGCGTCGAATGGCAAAACTCATCATGAATCTCGAAGTTGATGAAAATCAAATGCTTCACAACTTGAATTCACTTCATGGTGTGGTGTTCTCGCAGTCGGTCCTGTTGGCCATGGTGAACGGCGGCATGGATCGCGATGCTGCGTATCGCATTGTTCAATCAGCAGCAAGAACTGCGATTGAGTCGGGAACTAATTTGCGCGACGTTTTAGAAAAGGACGCGAATGTCAAGCTGACGTCTGAGCAATTAGACAATGCATTCGACCTCGAGCGAGTTCTGCAACACGCGGACCGTGCGCAACAAGAACTTCAAGACATCGCTATGTCTTACAAAGGTCTTGATTAGTCAGCAATAATTCCAGCGCGCTTCAGCACTGCTGGGGTGACACCAAACTCGCGCCAAGCGTCATAGGTGATGTCATTTCGTTCGCTGAATGATTTCGCAACTTTGATGAATCGGGCTTCGGCAGCGGCGATTTCTGTTTTCGTCTTCATGCTGGCCAATTCATTTCGAAGGTTCATACGCTCTTGAATGAGACGAACTTTCGTGACAGGGTCAGCAGTTTTCAATTCAACGGTGATCACTGACAGACGCTTCGTAATGGATTCTGGTGTGCGACGACGCCCGCGCTTTGGCTTTGTTGCTTCGACAATTTCTAGATACTCACGAATGATGCGGCCTTCATTTCGCCCGTTAGCAAGCGCCTTCTTGTGCGCATTGCTCATTGATGTCTGTCGAGTGGTTTTTTGTTTAGCTGTCATTCTTGATCTGAGTGTGAAAGTAGTCGGGGCTAAATATTCTTGCCCGTCAGCCCCCTGTTCGTAGCATCAGAAAACCTACTTTTTTTGTTGGTATGTGCAACCTTTTCTCCATACAAAACATCGGTCTAACGATTCCTTGCTACGGCAAGTAATGTCGCGATGATGTCCTCGTTTCCGCACACTCCCGCTGGTTTGCCAGAACTGTCCCCAGTATTGGCTCGTTTACGGGACAACGTGTTTGAACATTCACTGAAAACTGGCGACTTCACCCTGAAGTCCGGGCGCAAAAGCACGTGGTTTCTCGATACCAAACAAACAATGTGCCGCCCAGACGGCGTGCTTGCAGTTGCAGAGGCAGCGCTTGAAATTATTCCCGATAACGCCACAGCAATTGGTGGCCTCACCATGGGCGCCGACCCCGTCGCATATGGAATCGCAGCGGTGGCCGCAACAAAAGGTCGACAGTTGCGAAGCTTCAGCGTTCGTAAAGAAGCCAAAGATCATGGCATCAAGGGTCGCATCGCAGGAGCTCTTCAACCTGGTGATCATGTAGTGATTACCGAAGACACAGTGACTCGTGGAACCAGCATTTTTGAAGCCGTCGAAGCAGTTCGTGAATTCGGAGCAATTCCAGTTCTCATCACCGTCATTGTTGATCGCGGTGGAACATGCGCAGCAATGGCAGAAGAAGCAGGAATTCCCTACAAGCCGTTGTTGACCGCACCCGATCTCGGTTTTGAGTTCGGCTCATAAGTCACTTTCGTTATCGCAGTTCAACTTGAGAGAATGAAGCAATGAAAAAACTTTGTATCGCTGCTCTTGCAGTGCTTGCACTCACGTCTTGTGGTGATACTTCTGCTTCGACGACTACAACAGTTGTATCAACATCATCAGTTGTTGAGAATCCATCAACTTTTGAATACACAATGACCATCGGTGAAAACACCGGCACAGACGTTGTGATTGAAGTAATTGAAGGACAAACAGTTGAACTGACAATTGTGAATCCAGATAGCCATGACGATGTTCATCTCCATGGCTACGACCTCAGTACCGGTGCGATTGACAAAGGACAAGCTGGAGTCATTACGTTTACCGCAACGAAGACAGGTGAATTTGACATCGAAAGTCACGAAACTGAAAAAGTGGTGTCCATCTTGAAAGTCACAACAAAATGAGTCTTGCGAAATTATTCGAATTGTCCCCGCACGGCACGGACGTGATGGTGGGCGAAGGCTTCCCTTATCCGTGGGGCGGTTTATATGGCGGACATATCGTTGCGCAATCGCTTCGTGCAGCATCCACCACTGTTGACGAAGGATTTCTTCCACACTCAGTTCGCGCATATTTCATTCGGCGTGGAGATAACAGCGAGACCGTTCGTTACGAAGTTGATCGCATTCGCAATGGCAGAAGTTTCTCAACGCGTCGCGTTGTTGCACGACAATCAAACGGCGCGATTCTGAACTTAGAAGCCAGTTATCAACTTCCCGAAGCATCTCCAGAGATTTCTGCGGTCACGATTTCGCCAGACATTCCACGACCACAAGATTTGCCTCCCGCAGAAACATGGTCTCCGTACATTGAGCAACGTGATGTTCCGCGCGACTTCGTTTCGAACGATGGACGTGATGGATCTGGACGCCTCATGGGTTGGTATCGAACAACAGAAAACTTTGGCGGCGATCAATTGCTGAATCGTTGTGCGTTGGCATATTTGTCCGATGATCTGCCAACTGGTGCTGTTATTCGTGGTGTGCCAGAACTTCGTGAGAAGTGGAATGTTGAAAACGCATTCTTCTCAGCAAGTCTCGATCACACGGTGTGGTTTCACAGAGACGTTGATGCAAGTGCATGGCATTTGTACGACATGAACTGCCACGCATACATCAATGGTCGTGGTCTCGCATTTGGTTATGTCTTTCACGAAGACGGAACACATGTAGCAACAGTGGCGCAAGAGACATTGGTTCGTTTGCGCGACACGGAATAAACAAAAACGACGACCCAAAGGTCGTCGTAGATGGTGGTCGAGACCGGCGTCGATCCGGTGACCCCACGCTTTTCAGGCGTGTGCTCTGCCAACTGAGCTACTCGACCGTGTTGCAATCAACTCTCGTTGGTTGAACAGATTTTCAATGACGCTTCCGCCAATGATGGCGGTCCCGACGGGACTCGAACCCGCGACCTCCGGCTTGACAGGCCGGCGTGAACTCCAACTTCACCACGGGACCTAGAGAGAACCTCTTGCGAGAAAACCTCTTGGTCTCTTTGCACCCCCAACGGGATTCGAACCCGTGCCGCCACCTTGAAAGGGTGGTGTCCTAGGCCTCTAGACGATGGGGGCTAGAACGACTCCGGTTGAGAGCAATAAGACACTATCGGGAGCATCTCCACAATACGACCAAAATGGCGCTATTCCCCTGCGAGTGCAGAGACTGTCCACTCCAAGAGCCAGCCCAGATACTCATAGAGCTGGGCTTGACCGTATGCGGGGCTGTCTTCGGGAATCAGATCGAGGTCGTCGACTTCATCCACGTCAAGCAATGTGCCGAGAACCAATCGCAAGCTGTTCAAGACCGTCATGAATGAGTACAGCTGCGCTTCGGTCATCGGCTCATCTGACATCAACGCGTTGCGAACTGTCTCAATTGATGCGCGTCGGGATTGTGCGAGTTCATCTCGCATGTAGCCCTGGTATTCAGCATCGTGTTCAGGGTTGTCGTGATACGCCGTTGGAAACAGTCGGCGCACGCGCGGATCATCGTGTGGTGCTGACACCACTTCTTCTAATTGATCAACGAATCCACTCAGGGTGGAACGTTCATCCGACGTGAGATTCAAGACAAAAAGGCCTGTGTCTATTCGCTCAACTGGCCCCGAATTGCGTTTACGTCTCATGAGTCCTGCTGCATGGTTGCCCACAAACCATGTTCGTGAAGGCGAAAGACATCAAGCTCTGCACGTTCGCGCGGCCCGCTTGACACCACGGCGCGACCTTTTTCGTGAACGTCCAACATCAACTCGTCGGCTTTTTCTTTTGAGTAGCCGAACAACTTTTGAAACACGAATGAGACATACGACATCAAATTGATGGGGTCGTTCCATACCAACACAATCCAGGGCCGGTCGTGCTCAGCTACTTCATCGGTTTTTTCGATGAGATCGGGCTCGGCAACCTGGGTCATTGCGACCTGGTCGGCGGGGTGTGTGGTGAATGGCACGGAAACATTCTGCTTGCGATTGGTCGTCATTGCCCACCCCCCATACGATGAGTACCCGTGCCCCTCAATGTTCGACCCGTCGTCCCCTCGCGATTCGCAGGGCGAAGCCATGAAGCAGGACGTGCTCCACGGTCTGTCATTGGCGGTTACATTGCGTTGACAAAGCCCAGAATCATTGAGCTTTTGTTGATTACCACGGTTCCCACCATGGTGGTGGCTGACGGTGGATGGCCATCTCTCAGCCTGATTCTCATCACGCTTGTGGGCGGGTCGCTAGCTGCCGGTGGCGCGAATGCCATCAATATGTACATCGACCGGGACATCGACGCCCTCATGGAGCGAACCAAGACTCGTCCGTTGGTGACGGGCCTAATTAAGCCTCGGTCGGCCCTCGTCTTTGCCGTCACCCTCGAGATCTTGGCGTTTGCCATTTTGTGGGTCGGAGCCAACCTTCTGTCCGGTCTGTTGGCCATTTCAGCCACCCTTTTCTATGTCTTTATTTATTCCTTGTGGCTGAAGCGAACGAGCAAGCAGAACATCGTCATCGGCGGCGCGGCGGGGGCTGTCCCGGTCCTTGTGGGCTGGGCGGCGGTCACGAATTCACTTGGTTGGACCCCGTGGCTGCTGTTTTTGTTGATTTTCCTCTGGACTCCGCCCCATTTTTGGGCCCTTGCCATCAAACACAGCGATGACTACAAGGCAGCGGGCGTTCCCATGCTTCCCGTGGTGGAGACCCACGACAAGGTCATCGCATCAATGATTCGATACACAATCGCACTAACTCTCTGCAGCCTGGCCGTTGTCCCGGTGGGAGACATGGGCTGGGTCTACGGGGTCTCTGCTGGGGTCCTCGGTGTGGCATTTCTGTGGGGCACAATTGCACTAGGTCGCAATACCAGCCCATCGGCCTCGATGCGGCTGTTTTCCTTCTCTATCTCCTACATCTCTCTTCTCTTCGTGGCTCTCACCGTTGACGTCCTCGTCCGGTAATCCTTCCCAATTGCACTAAGTCCTTTCTGTTCGGGGATTTACGTTCCGACAAAGGCCGATGGGTAGTGTTAGTGCGTTACATCTAGGCGTACTCACCCCCGAGGTCCTGTGGATTAAAGGGGTGCACCGGGAGACCATCGGAAAATGACCACCATCGACACACACGTCGGCGCAGAAGCGAAGGCATCATCGTCTTCGTTTATTGGCGCAGTCGGCCAATGGGTGACCAGTAGCGATCACAAGAAGATCGGAAGACTGTTCATCGGTTGGTCACTCATTCATGCAATTGAAGTCGCAGTCCTTGCGGCCATCTTTGGTTTTGAACGTATGAGTCCTGCAGGACTTGAAATCATCCCAGGTGATGCCGCGTTGCAACTCTCGTGGTATTCACGTCATCTCTTGGTGCTTGGTCTTCTTGCACCACTCTTCCTTGGTCTTGCCATTGCAATCGTTCCGCTGCAAGTTGGTTCACGCGCCATCGCGTTGCCACGTCTTGCACAGTTCAGCTTGTGGTCGTGGTTGTTTGGTTCAGGACTTGTCCTTGTGTCCATCATCGCCAATGGCGGTCCTGGTGGCGGCAATGCTGACATGGTTGATTTGTTCTTGATGGGTGCCGGACTCGTTGCAGTGGGTCTCATTGCGGGCAGCGTTTCTGTTGCAACAACAGTTATGACTTCGCGTGCGCCAGGAATGACCATGGATATGGTTCCAGCATTCTCATGGTCGGCACTTGTTGGTTCAGTCACCACCGTGTTGAGCCTTCCAGTTGCCATCGGAACACTCATTTATCTCTACGTCGATCACACAGCAGCGCAAGTTGCATTCGGATCAAACAAAGACATCGAGAAGTGGTTGGGTTGGGTCTACGGCCAGCCACAGACATTCATCTTCATTGTCATGGCACTTGGCGTTCTTGCTGAGATCGCACCAGTTGCGGCTCGCGTTCGTCAACCACTGCGCCCAGTAGTGCTCATCGGACTTGCTCTTGCATCGTCTGGTGTTCTTGGTGCAGTCACACAAAGCAATCACGTGCTGAACCTTGATGGTTCCGCTGGTGACAAGTTGTCCAGCACTTTGCCGTTCCTCTTGTTTAACGGTTTGCCACTTCTTGGTGTTCTTGTCAGCGTTGCGGTTGCGCTGTTGGCATTGAAAGAAGGCAAGCCACGTATCAATGCAGCGTTTGCTTTTGCTGTCCTTGGCGCACTGATGATTCTTGCTGGCGTTGCTGGCAGTTTCGTTCAGCACATTGAGTCCGCAAATCTCATCAACACCTCATTTGGTGAAGGTGTGACTGCGTACTTGGTCTTTGGCGGAGTTCTCAGCGCACTCGGTGGATTGACACATTGGGCTCCGAAGTTGTGGGGCGTTGTGTTGGATGACAAGAAAGTTCTCGGCCTGGCTGGACTTGGTCTTGTCGGCACAGTGTTATCAGCGCTTCCGTTGTACATCGCGGGATTCTCAAAGCAGCCTGCATTTGCAGTGTTTGGTTTTGATTACGACGGCCCCGTGGCGTTGTGGAACCTTCTCTCCGGTGTTGGCGCAGCGGTGATTGCACTCGTGGTACTTGCATTCACCGGCTTGTTGTTGCAGGCAGTGAAGTCCGGCGCAACTGCATCCGATGATCCGTGGGACGCACACACACTCGAGTGGTCGGTGTCATCACCAGCACCAACCAATAACTTCGCTGCACTTGCAACCGTGAACTCCAGCGAACCACTTCTCGACGCAAAGCCTTCACAGGGGGTATCAGCATGAGCCTCGCATTACCTGCAGCTCCAGAACAGTCCTCACGTCGTCAACTGTTGGTGTCCACTGCATTGATTGCAGCGGCCGGCGCAATGTTGATGGCTGGCATGCTCGCCATGTGGATGAAGTTCCGCGCTGGCGCACCAACTCGCGAATCAAGCGACGGACTCAAGATCATCAAAGACTGGATGCCGAAGTCCATCACCATTCCTGAAGTTGCTGCTAACACAATGCTCGCAACGTTCCCATTCACCGCATTGATGGCGCAATGGGCTGTGTACTCAGCAAAGCGTCGCGACAAGGGACATCGTTCGTTGGCGTTGCTCATCACTTTTGGTTTGGGCATCGCAATCATCAACGCACAAGTCGCTATCTATTTGCAGATGGAACTCGGTCTTGCTGATGGCGCATTCCAAACGCTCTTCTACGCAATCACCGGAACCATGATGTTCTTAGTCATCACGGGAATGGCTTTCTCCGCTGTTGCGTTTTTCCGTTCTGTTGGTGGGCGAGATGATGATCAACAACTCATCTCCGCACACGCGTTGTATTGGTACTTCCTCACTGCGGCATTCACCGCAATGTGGTTCTTCGTGTACGTGCAGAAGTAGGGCGACATGTTTACTCCAGGCTCCAAGTTCTTCGTCGGTCTCAGCGGTCTCGCGCTGATCTCGGCGGTCTTGTACACCATCTTCGTTAACCCATCAGACATCGGTGCGTACGCACTGTTTGGTTTGTTGATCTCTGGCGGATTGGTGTCCGGTTTTTCTTTCTACACACGTGACGGAGATGCAGATACAGAAGCAGACGCTGTTGAAGCTGCTGCATACGCACCATCTCCATCGTTCTGGCCACTTGTGTTCGCATTGGGAGTTGCAGTCGTTCTTCTCGGCGTTGCAACAAACGCAATTGTGTTCGTCCTCGGTATTGCAGTTCTTGTCGGTGCCGGCGTTGAGTGGACCATTCAAAGCTGGGCAGAGCGCGCTACTTCAGATGCAGAGTTCAACAACTTTGTTCGCCATCGTGCCATTGGTGCGCTTGATTACCCAGGCCTTGCAGCTGCAGGACTTGGTGTTATCGCGTTCTTGTTCTCACGCATCATGCTCGCTGCATCAAAGGGCGGGGCCGCAGTCATCTTCATCGTTGTTGCAGCGGCAATTGTTGTCTATGCATTCATGCTTTCTTCGAAGCCAGCACTTCGCGGAAAGTCAGTAGCAATGGTGGTCACCGCCGCTGCGTTGTTACTTGCAGTTGCAGGTGTGGCTACCGCGATTTCGGGCGAGCGCCCAGAGCTTGCTGAATACGCAGAAGCTGATCACTACAGCAAGGAGCACCGCGAATGTGGCGAAGAAGAAGGCAAGCATTACGACCATGAGGCCAACAACACGGTGTCATTGCGTTCAGCTGTTCTTGCCACAGTCTTCGTGGAGAACGGAAAGATTCGCGCCCAGATGATTGGTCTGAAGAAAGACGTGGACACAATCACGGTGCCCCGTTCAAATGACACCAACATCTTGTTCCGCAACTTGGACGAAGAAGACCACCGCCTTGTCGCCAACCTCGGCACTCAACTGGTGGACGAGACTGGCGTGAAGGAAAAGGTCGGAACCTGCACGCAGTTGACTGGCAAGAACCAGGAACAAGTTCTCACCTTGAATATTCCAAAGCCTTCCAGCGATGAACAGGTGTACTCATTCACCGTTCCTGGCGCTGAAGGTGAAATCAAGGTGGTCGTGCCGTGAGCCACATCGATTCAGTCCTGACAAAAGAGAAGGCAGTAGATACCGTGACACCTGTGAAGTCATCTCGTCGTCGCATCATCACCGCACTGGCAGGTCTGTCTGGTGCAGCGTTCTTGTCCGGGTGTGCAACGAACGCCCCCCAAGACACGTTTGTGCCGAAGGGTCCAAATGCCCAACTCATTGACAACCTGAACATGATTGTGTTCCCAATTGCCGGTGCCATTGGTGTCATCGTTCTTACATTGGCCACATATATTTACATCAAGTTCCGAGACAAGGGCCAAGCAATTCCAGCTCAGTCACATGGAAAGCCAGTTGTAGAAATCACCCTCACCATCATCCCAGCTCTGATTTTGACCGTGGTGGGTGTCTTTACTTTCCGCACCATTTTCGATCTTGCTGAAACTGAAGACACCGAGCTCATCATTAACGTCACTGGTCAGCAGTGGTGGTGGGAATATGACTATCCCGTACAAGATGGAATTAGTCAGCCAATCATCACATCGGGTCAATTGGTCATCCCCGCTGGTACCAAGGTGTTGTTGCGCGAAACCAGCCGTGACGTCATCCACTCATATTGGATCCCTTCATTGAATGGCAAGAAGGACGCAGTTCCAGGTCGAATCCACTTGCTTCGACTTGAAGCAGATGAGCCAGGAATCTATGCCGGTCAGTGCACCGAGTTCTGTGGCTTGTCACACGCGAACATGCGCATGGAAACAATCGCATTGTCAAAGGACGATTTCGCTAAGTGGGTTGCAGGTCAACAGAAGACCTACACGTCTCCAGCAGCTGGAACACTTGCCGCCGAAGGTGAAACCACTTTCATCAATCAGTGCTCACGTTGTCACCAGGTGAATGGAATTAAGGATGCCAATGGCAAGCCAATTATCTCCGCACCAGACGAAAACGTGTACTCAGGTGCAGCACCAAACTTGACGCACCTCATGTCGCGAAACACGTTTGCAGGCGCAATGTTTGACCTCGTGACTGAAGAATGTCGTGCCGACGTGTGGGAAGCAAAGCCTGAAGAATTTGGTGCGAAGTATCTCAAGGGTGTCAGCGAAGATTGTCTCAATCAGAAAGATCTTCGTGCATGGTTGCGCAACGCACCGGCCATGAAGCCGATGTATGCGGATCCATCAAAACTCGAGAAGACAAACGGAAAGTACCGTGGTATGCCAAACCTTGGTCTGACCGAAGACGACATCGACAAGCTCGTTGCCTACCTAATAACGCTGAAGTAATCGGAGAGAAACATGGCGATTATTGAACGACCAGGCGCAGCCACCACTCCTGTAGTGGTGACTCCAACTCAAGCACTCGGTGCCGTCAAGCGCCCAGTGGAAACAAAGGGCTGGAAAGAATGGCTCTTTACGGTTGACCACAAGAAGATCGGAATCATGTACGGCGTTGTGGCGCTGTTCTTCTTCATTGTTGGTGGTGTTGAAGCACTGTTGATTCGTCTGCAGTTGGCCGCACCAAACGGAACAATCCTCAGTGCCGACCAGTACAACCAGATGTTCACCATGCACGCCACCACCATGGTGTTCTTGTTCGCCATGCCAATGGCTGGTGCATTTGCCAACTACTTCCTGCCACTACAAATCGGTGCGCGCGACGTGGCGTTCCCGCGTTTGAACGCTCTGTCGCTGTGGCTGCTCGTTGTTGGCGGAATCGTCCTGAATGCCTCTTGGTTCTTGGGTGGCGCAGCTGATGGTGGTTGGTTCATGTATGCACCAAACTCCGGGCCAGTATTTTCTCCAAGCCACGGTGTGGACTTCTGGGTCTTGGGGCTTCAAGTCGCTGGTGTTGCATCATTGATTGGTTCCATCAACTTGATTGTCACCGTGTTGAACATGCGTGCACCAGGAATGAGCATGATGAAGATGCCAGTTTTCACCTGGATGATTCTCGTTGTGCAGTTCCTCCTGGTGTTCTCGCTTCCAGTTATCACCGTTGCATTGGTGTTGTTGATGCTGCAACGTTCATACGGTGCAACATTCTTCGACGTCTCTCAAGGTGCAGACCCGCTGCTGTGGCAACACTTGTTCTGGATCTTCGGTCACCCTGAGGTGTATGTGTTGGTTCTTCCGGCATTCGGAATCATTTCTGAAGTACTCCCAACGTTCTCGCGTAAGCCACTCTTCGGCTATCCATTCGTGGTGTTCTCGGGCGCCTCAATTGGTTTAGTTGGATTCGGTGTGTGGGCTCACCACATGTTCGCCGCTGGTCTCGGACCAGTGTCAGTTGCGGTGTTCTCCATTGCAACAATGGCAATTGCAATTCCAACTGGTGTGAAGATCTTCAACTGGTTGCTCACAATGTGGGGCGGCAAGATTTGGTATACCACCGCGATGAAATTTGCGATTGGTCTCGTCATGTTGTTCACCGTTGGCGGATTGTCAGGTGTTACTCACGCAATCGCTCCATCTGACACACAGCAGACTGACACCTATTACATCGTTGCTCACTTCCACTACGTGTTGTTTGGCGGAATGGTGTTTGGTTTGTTCTCTGGCTTCTACTACTGGTGGCCAAAAGTATTCGGCAAGATGCTCAACGAAAAGATGGGTTCTTGGAACTTCTGGTTGATGGTGATTGGTATGAACCTCACCTTCGGACCAATGCACATTCTTGGTCTGCAAGGCCAACCACGACGTATGTACATCTGGACAGAGGCTCGTGCAGGTGAAGGGTTCTTCAACCTTGGTTTCTGGAACTTGGTGTCGTCCATCGGCTCGTTCATCCTTGCGGTTGGCGTTCTCATCTTCCTGATCAACGTGGTGTACACCGCTCGCAAGGGCAAGCAAGCGCCGCTCGACCCATGGGACGCACGTACGTTGGAATGGTTGGCTACAAGCCCACCCAAGCCACACAACTTCGATCGCATTCCTGTTGTGCATCACCTTGACGAGTTCTTCCACCGCAAGTATGTAGAAGACGCTGCAACGCACACCATGAAGAAGGTCGCTGAAGGCGAAGACTTGGTGCGCGCCGAAGAAGAAGCTGCTGAAAAAGACATTCACTTGCCATCACCGTCGTACTGGCCGATTGTTTTGGCAACCGGTGTTGGCGTGCTTGGCATGGGTGTTGTCTACGGAGTGCCCATCATGGTTGTAGGCGCTGCGATTGTTCTCTTCGCTTCGTACGGTTGGGTTCTTGAGCCATCCGTTGCAGAGACCATCGATTTTGAACCGCCATCTGCTGATGGCTCCACGAAGGAGATTGCTCCCCTTGGCTGATACCGCTCTTCACGCCGCTGACCACGCGTCAGATCACGGCCACCACTCATCAACTGGCTTGTCCAACAACAAGCTGGCCATGTGGTTGTTCCTTGGTTCTGAATGTCTGTTGTTCGGTGGACTCATCTCCACGTACATGCTGTATCGCGGTCGCGTGTCCGACGGACCACACCCATCACAGATTTACGACATTCCTTTCACCTCGGTCAGTAGCTTCGTGTTGTTGATGTCGTCACTCACCATGGTTCTTGCCGTGACATCGGCGCAGCGCCACGATGATCGTCGTACCAACTTGTGGCTGACAGTCACTGCGGTTCTTGGCGCAACTTTCGTTGGCGGTCAGGTGTATGAATTCACCACCTTCATTCGCGAAGGTCTTGGATTCACCACCAGCTTGTTTGGTTCTAGCTTCTACACACTCACCGGTTTCCACGGTGTCCACGTGTCAGTTGGTGTCATCTTCTTGCTGTCCACCATGGGCATTATCAAGAAGAACAAGATCACTGGCAACAAGGCAGAAGTTGTGGAACTTGTTGGTTTGTACTGGCACTTCGTTGACATCGTGTGGATCATCATCTTCACGCTTGTCTATTTGATTCCCGCGTAGTGGAGGAGAGCACCATGAGCGAAACAACAGAACATCACGATCACGGCATGTCAGATGCCGGATACATCAAGATTGCGCTGATTCTTGCTGCCATTACGGCTCTCGAAGTGTCCACCTACTACGTGGACTTCGGGCCACTCTTCATGCCATCACTCATGATCATGATGGTTGTGAAGTTTGTGATGGTGGTGTCGTACTTCATGCACTTGAAATTCGATAGCAAGATCTTCAGCTTCTTGTTCTACACCGGGCTTGCACTTGCACTGTTTGTGTATTTCGCAGCACTGGCCACATTTAAGTTCTTCATCGCATAACGAGAGAAAGCGGTTCCACGGTGTTCTTCGCCGCTATCGAACCCACAACTAATCCAGATCCATGGCGCTTTCAGCTCCATATTGAGGTGTGGATTCTCATTGTTGGCCTCATTGCTGCATGGCTATACACAGTCCGTGTTCTCGGGCCCAAAGTTGCACCTGCTGGACAAATCATGCCGAAGCGACAGAAGCGTTTATTCATCTTGATGATTACATTGCTGTGGTTGTCGAGTGATTGGCCGATGCACGACATTGCGGAGGAGTATTTGTACTCCGTTCACATGGTGCAGCACATGATTATTTCGTACATGGTGCCGCCGTTGGCGCTGTTAGCTACTCCAGAATGGCTCTTCCGACTACTCATTGGAAATGGCAAGGTGTACCGCGTTGCTCGCTTCCTCACAAAGCCAGTAACAGGCGTGATTGTCTACAACCTCACCTTGTTGTTGACTCACACGCCACAGTTAGTGAATCGAAGCGCGGCCGGAGGGCCGTTGCACTATTCGCTTCACGTTTTAATTGTTGTGACCTCATTGATGTTCTGGATGCCCGTGTGCGGACCCATTCGAGAATGGCGAATGAGTGACGGCGCAAAGATGATCTATCTCTTTGGTACCTCACTGATTCCTACCATTCCTGCGGGCTGGCTCACGTTTGCCGAAGGCTCGGTGTACAACCACTACGACACGCCAGTTCGTGTTGGGGGTATTTCGGTGTTGAGTGACCAACAGGCCGCCGGTGGAATCATGAAATTGGGTGGGTCTGTCTACATGTGGGCGCTCATTATCTACATCTATTTCAAACGCTTTATGGGTGGATTCTTTGAGGACCAGTCGTACTCAAAGGCAAACAAAATTCCGGACGCAGAGATTGTGGGTACAGAAGCACCCTTGATGTATTCCGAAGTCGAAAAGGCTTTTGAGCGCACAAAGCCAGCGCCGGAAAACCCATCCACACCAGCCTGATTCAATGACTCTCAGCATCATCGATATGCCAGATGATGCGGGTCTGCAACAGTGCGCAGCGGATGCCTGTGTGGCGTACTGGAAGCGGGATTTTCCACTTGATACAGACCAGTGGTATCTCAATCTCTACGAACAATCGTTGGCCAGCACCGGACTTCCTATCGTTGTTGCCGCGGTCAACGATGGAGAATTTGTTGGGACTGCATCACTCATCGCTGATGATGAATTGCCAAACGCACAAGAATCGGGACCATGGTTGGCGGCGGTGTTCGTTGTTGAGTCGTATCGTCACAAAGGAATTGGTTCTGAATTGGTACGGGCCGTTGAAGATCGCGCAGTGAAACTGGGAATCACAGAGTTGTTCTTGTACACAGAGCATGGGACAGCGTGGTATCAGTCGATGGGGTGGCAATACATGCGCACGACTCAATTGAGTAATCACGATGTCACTGTCATGTCGCGCTCACTCGCGCCGTTGGGTTAACTCCAGCGAAAACGACGAGCAGCAATCAGCGGTGCCACAAGAGCCCACGCGGCAAGGATGAGTAGTGGTTGCAACAATGCACCAGTCCCATTCAGTGACGCACGAAGTCCATCTGCAAGAGCAGTGGAGGGAAGTGCGCTAGCAGCATCCCTAAGGAAACCGGGCAGCGAATCGCGGGGGATAATCATTCCGCCCAGCAAAAGAAGCAATAAATACAGGCCGTTTTGGGCTGCCAAGTTGATCTCTGCGCGTAGACGACCAGCAAGAATGAGCCCAACACCACCGAATGCAGAAGTTCCAAGGAGAACAAAGGCAACTGTGAGCGGCCATGCGTCTCCCTCTGGCCGCCATCCCAATCCAAGACCTAACGATAGAAGCACAACGGCTTGCAGTAGTTCCACCACAAAGATGCTGAGCACTTTTGCAAGAACAAGTTCTGTTCGAGTGAGTGGTGTTGCACCAAGGCGCTTTAGGACGAGATACGAGCGTTCAAATCCTGTGGCAATACCCATGCTCACCATGGCACTCGACATGATGGCAACGGCATACACACCCGGCACAAGAAATGTCAGTGGGTCATCGGATCCGCTGGGAAGTACATCAACCGATCCAAAGAATGCCAACAAGATGACGGGAATCACGAGAGTGAGAAGAAGTTGTTCACCATTACGAAGGATGATGCGCAGTTCTGCACCAAGTTGCAACAATGTGCGCCTCATGAGATGCCTCGTGTCAAGCGACGGTACGCATCTTCGAGTGATTCTTGGCCCATATCAATTCCGTGCAGTGGTAGCTGTTGTTCTGCCAACCATTGCGTGATGCGGCCGATTAATCGCGGCGACGATTCAGCAGCAATCTCGTACACACCGTTTCCAATGTGGTGTGCGGGACTTCCTGCTGCTCCGCCAAGTTGAACAAGATCGATTCCCTCGACGGAGGTGAAACGCAAACGCTTACGAACCCCAAGCAATGAGGCGAGTTCGCCCGCCGCAACAACAGAACCAGAATTGAACAACACCGCATGTGTTGCCACCTTCTCCGCTTCAGCCATGTCGTGAGAGGCGAGCACAACAGTTGTGCCGTTGTTGGCCATTTCAGCGATGATGTCGCGAATCACGTCTCGCCCGTCAATATCAACTCCAGATGTTGGTTCATCTAAGAACGCAACGTCTGGTTTGGCGGCTAGCGCTAAAGCCAGTGACACTCGTTGTTGTTCGCCACCAGAGAGACGTCGCCATGTACTGGTGGCTCTGTCGGTGAGGCCAACGCGTTCTAACAACTCTGTCGCATTGACCTTCTTGCCGTATAAGGCGCAGAAATGTGACACCACATCGCGAACTCGAACGCTGGGGTAGACACCACCGCCTTGCAGCATGACGCCCATTCGTTGGGTGAGAGCAGCGTGGTCTGATGTGGGATTCAATCCAAGGACTCGCACCGAACCAGATGCGGCAGTACGAAAGCCCTCACACACCTCAATCGTGCTGGTTTTGCCGGCGCCATTTGGTCCGAGAATCACCGTGACAGCACCCGTGGGGGCAGTGAAAGAAACATTGTTGACTGCCGTGAGGGACCCGTATTGAACGGTGAGATTTTCAACAACAACGGACACACCTCTACCTTACGGATAATCCTCACGAGCCCATAAAGCAGGGCAAGGTAGCCTGACTCTCTGTGATTGATGTCCGACTCCTCCGCACGAATCTCGCCGACGTTCGGGCCGCCTTGGCACGCCGTGGAAAGCCAGAGGTGCTGTCTCAAGTGGACGAAGCAGTGGCACTTGATAGCCGTTTGCGCGACATCACCTCCGAGCGCGATGCCTTGCGCGCCAGCATCAACGATGTCTCCAAGCAGGTAGGTCTGCTGCGTCGAGACAAGAAGAACGAGGAGGCCGAAGCTCTCATGGAGCAGAGTCGCGCATTGGGAGAACAAGAGAAGTCTCTGCAAGTCGACGCAGATCGCCTGCAAGAGGAGCTTCGCCAAGTGTTGCTCCGCATTCCTAACGTGCCGCATGCGGACGCACCTGACGGCGCTGGCGACCACGAGAACCCCATCATCAAGGGTCCCATCAACATGCCTGATTCGTTCGCCGACTATCAGCGTGTGCCCCACTGGGAGACCGCTGTCGAACTCGGCATTCTCGACAACGAACGTGCAACAAAAATTTCTGGCGCCATGTTCACCATGCAACGTGGACTTGGTGCCACATTGTCGAGAGCATTGTGTCAATACGCGCTTGATATGAATGCAGATGCGTTCGAAGAGATTCGACCACCATCGCTTGTCACCACGGCAACGTTGACCGCGACAGGACAATTGCCGAAGTTTGCTGATGATGCGTATGCAATTGAACGCGATGATTTGTGGGCGATTCCCACCGCAGAAGTTCCATTGACATCGTTGTATGCAGGCGAGATTGTTGATGAGGCGCAACTCCCTGCACGATTCATGGCCTACAGCAGCTGCTATCGACGCGAAGCCGGATCTGCTGGTCGCGACACGCGCGGCATGTTGCGCGCACACGAGTTTGACAAAGTGGAAATTCTTGCGTTGGCAACACCAGAGCAGTCGCCTGAGTTATTGATTGAATTGCGCGATCGCGCAGAACGCTTGATTGCGGGATTGGGGTTGCCGTATCGCATCATTGAAATCTGTACCGGTGATATGGGTGGCAGCCACCACCGCAGTTTTGACTTAGAGGTCTATGCGCCAGGTTGTGACAACTGGTTGGAAGTCAGCAGTGTGAGTTGGTTCAGCGATTATCAAGCACGACGTGCAGATATTCGCTTCAAGCGCACTGGACAAAAGGGAACCGAGATTGCCAACACACTCAACGGTTCTGCGCTTGCAGTTCCTCGAGTGTGGGCAGCTATTTGTGAGAACTTCCGCCAAGCAGACGGAAGCGTTCGAATCCCCGATGTGTTGTTGCCATATATGCGCGGAGCAACCCATATCACGCCGAAGGCATAACCGTGGGAATCGCAGACCGACGCGTGCAGTACGAAACGGCTGGTCTTGATATTGAAGACTTGGCGGCGCACCCGGTGGAGCAATTGCAACTGTGGTACCAACAAGCAGAAGATGTAGGCGCAGCTGAACCAAACGCAATGGTGATTTCTACGGTTGACGCATCTGGCCACCCGGATGCTCGCGTTGTACTCGCGCGAGACATCTCGAACGATGGCATCACGTTTTATACCAATCGCGAAAGTGCAAAGGGCTTGCAGATTGCTCATGACAATCGCGCTTCGGCCACGTTTGCATGGTTGCAACTGCATCGTTCTGTGCGAATTCGCGGAGTTATTTCAGTGGCATCAGATGAAACCAGTGATGCATATTTCGCGTCTCGCCCACGAGCATCACAAATCGGTGCATGGGCATCGCCCCAATCGCAACCAATTGGAACTCGCCACGATCTCACCGAACGTGTAGACGAGATGGAAGAACGTTTTGCCGGGCAAGATGTTCCACGTCCACCGCACTGGGGCGGATATGTCTTGTCACTGGAAACCGTGGAGTTTTGGCAGGGACGTCCAAGCCGTTTGCATGATCGTTTTCGCTACACATTGAACGGTTCTGTGTGGCGTGCAGAACGTCTCGCACCTTAATTTCTGTTTAGTGCGTCCATGTGATTGCTGATTCAGCAAGTGCAGTAATTAGTGACTGAGTGTGGGGTGTGAGGTCTGGGCCTTCCCAGTCCCACCACAACGGACTTGATCCCCGTACGCGTGGCGGCAATTCCAATTGCACACCAGCGTGTTCCACCACATTCACTGGATTGTCTTGATGCATTCCTCGGAGATTGCCCGGGATGTCGTCAATGTCATCAATGATGCGGTACGCGGGCAAATGATGTCGCAGACGTTCGCCCACATGTGTAGCTAAGCGGCGATTGCGTCCGCCTAGAAGCAGTGATGTGAAGAATCCCGCGCGACCAAATCCATGCACTGTGATCACGATGTTCACGTGCGACAGGAATTCATTGAGAAGGGGAGATTGATCTGCCGTGACTTTGTGTGACGGAATATGCCATTCAAGATTGTCTGGCAATTGAATCCCGTAATACGAAGCGCCCGCTTTTTCCGCAGCTTGTGACGCAATGACATCGGTGACTTCTTCGAGTGCACCGCCGTGAAATGCCATGAATCCAAACGTTGATCGGAGGACGCACTCTTCGGTGACGCCTTCATATGTCAAAAGATCTGACAGTTGCACGGTCTACAGCGATCGTTGTGAGGGGCGTCGTACAAACCACACGGCCAACGCGATGATGGCCGCAAAAATGATTCCAAGCCTGATAGCGCCGACATCGTTCAACAGATTGACAACAGAGTTTTGCCACGACTCAACGCGCCGTGTCACGCCGTCACTTCCACGCTCTGTGATTGCGCCGTACCAGTACCACGTGAGGTAGAGACCAGTGATGAGTACAAAGAATGCAGAGACTTTGTCAAAGAATCGAAAGCTTTTCTTGAGTGAGTTCACAATGTTGACTTGAGCAAACGCCAATGCGACCGTGAGCGCAATGACAAGCGATGCCATGCCCACGCCATACAACCCAATGCTGAAAACGCCTGAGACAAAGCCGTGACGGCCAACTGAACCAAAAACTGCGGATGTGACAAATCCAATGGTGCAACCAATAGATGCAACGGCATATGCAATGCCGAACAAGAACATGTTGCGATACGTGCGTTCGCGCTGAATAGACACATGTGGTTGTGCGATACGAGGTTTCCAGCCAGTCATCATCATGGCGCCCATCACCACGAGCCCAAGTCCCACAACGAATGCAAAGTATTTCGAGTTGTCGCGAACAGTGGTGGTGAATGACTGCGTGATGATGCCAACAATCAAGAACAGTCCAACGAATCCAGATGACACTGCCGACCCAACAAGTAACGCGCGACGCAATGTTGCAGAAGCCGATTCATGGCGCTGCAATTCAGTGCCGAGGTAATAGATGAGATAGGTGGGCAACAGAACGAATCCACATGGATTCACTGCCGACATGACACCAAGAATGAAGTTGTACGCGAAGTCGCCCTCAAGTGCGATCACTTGGTAACTCCAAGATCTGTGGTGAGAATTTCAGTGATGTCATCAAGAGTGAGTTCGCCAGCATGGGTTTTCACGATGTAGCCATTTGCATCAACAAAAAACGTTGTGGGCATGGTGGTGACACCCACTTCAGCAAGTTGATCTCCGTCGTCTAAGTAGTTGGCGTATTTAATGCCGTACTTCGTGAGAAAGGCGGACGCAGATTCAACAGTGTCATTGGGATTGATACCAACAAAGTTCACGGAAGCGCCGTACTTTGATGCTGCTTCGGTGAGTGCTGGCATTTCGCGCTTGCATGGCTCGCATGTGGAGAACCAGAAGTTCACCACCATTGGCTTGCCCGTTGGGGTGATGGTGACGGCCGAACCTGTCAACACATCATCGACTGGCACGAACGAGAATCTCTTTCCCGTGTTGTTGGCGTTGGTACCAATGCCCGGGGTTTGTTCAACCCCGGGATTGGTGAGTTTGGCGTCAACGTCGTCGGAGGATCGACTGAGGACCCACCCCCCGACGACGCTGACAAGTAGCACGATGGACAGAACCGCAACAACGACCTTTACTCGGTTCCGTCCCATGTACTCAGGCTACGAGATGCCGAGGAATCGGTACCTCTTCAATTGGTGTGACGGTGGTTCTCTTCACGGCTGGGCGGCCGCGGGGACGGCGCACGGCCACCACGCGACCCATCTCGAGTTGTTCTCCACCCCAGACACCCCAGGGCTCCTCCCTCTCGAGAGCGCCCTGCAAACAGTCCCTGGCATCGGCGCACTTGCCACAGATGGCCTTTGCGCGCTGGACATCTACCCATTCCTCAGAGAAGAACAAGTAGCTGAGGGTGCCGTTGCCATCGGAGCAGCGGCGAGACGACAGAGGGAAGGTCTGGTCAATGACCGTGGAATCTCCAGCTGCGATATCAATCTTTGTGTACATGGTTCGTATTTCCTTTTGGGTGGTGGTGTCGGACAAAACAAAAAGGCCGCTCGGGTTCTGAACCCGGCGGCCTCTGGCGAGATATTTTCTGAACGAACTAGTTCAGAACCCCACTGGGCCACCGGGTGAAACGCTTATTGGAATGCTTCACTACCGGTGAGGACCACATTGAGAACGCACGAGTGGTCACCGCTTGCGCATACGCAAAAGCCACGGCAGCTGCCGTGGTTGCGAAGGTTGCGGTGGTGACCTGGGTACGCATATCGGTCTCCATCAAACCACTGCTGACTGCCAGATTCAACTTATTTAATGATTTCCAATGTTTATAAGGGTTTGAGCCCCGCAGATAGGGTGGCTCAATGACATTTCGGCAGGCATCAGAAGCATTCGAAATGACTCCGCCCACCGGGAAGGGGCGTGAATTCACCGCCCGCCGCAGGGTTCGCCTGGGAGACGCCACCCCGAACGGCCGTTTACGCCTCGATGCCATGGCGAGATATCTCCAGGACGTCTCGAATGATGACACTCGCGATGCCAACTGGAGCGACCCGCACTGGTGGGTGGTGCGTCGCACGGTGATTGATGTGCATGAGTTTCCGAAATATCTCGAAGAGATTGATCTCACCACGTGGTGTGGCGGTCTTGGTTCCCACTGGGCGGAACGCAGAACCCAAATGAAGTCACTTGATGGGCGAGTGTTAGTTGATGCAGCTGCGCTGTGGGTGCATGTTGACAAAGAAAACTTGCAACCGAGTCGAGTGCCAGAAGATGTTGTGCAGTTGTTGGGCGAGTCTGCTGGTGGGCGAACAGTTGGCGCGCGTTTGCTCTTGCGCGCGAAAGATTTCGCAACTCAACACACGATTGTTTCTCATCCGTGGGCAATGCGATTTACAGACTTTGATGCAGTTGGCCATATGAACAACGCGGCGTACTGGGAAATTGTGGAAGAGCACTTGGCATCACATCGCGAACTTCGTGCACCGTTGCGTGGCGTGGTGGAGCATGTGATTCAAGTGGAAGAAGGACAGCAACCAGTTCGTCATTCAGAACAATCATCTGAAGATTTGGCGCTGCAGTTGTGTGTTGGGGAAACAGTTCACGCCGCAATGTGGTGCGGACGAACTAGCTAATCGCGCAAGACGTATTCATACGCGTCGCCAGAGTCGCGACGGTCAAACTCACCAAGCAAACGTAGGTGCTCTAAGTGTGCGTACGCCTCACTGTCCGCCATTGAACCTTGCGCACGAGGCGAGAAGAGATGTGTTGCAAACTCCATCACAGTTGCGGGACGACCAAGAGTGGCGCTGGTGTCACGAAGTTTCTGTAAACGTTCCTCGTGATGCTCTTTGATTTCTTCCACGCGTTCACCCACATTGGTGAATGGAGTTCCGTGGGCGGGGAGGGCAATGGCAATGTCGTGCGCGAATCGCCCAATCTTGTTGAGCGAATCAAAGAACAATGTCAGCGGATCTCCGTGACCAGTGAGGCCACTGATGTGTGGCGTGATGTTGGGAAGAACGTGGTCGCCACTCAATAAAGTGCCTGTTTCTGGGTCAAAAAGGCACAAATGGTCGTGAGTGTGGCCAGGCGTATGCACGGCCATCCATTCACGGCGCGCAAACGACATGCGGTCTGTTTCGTTGAGTCTGATTGATGGTCGCGGAATACGCATCAATTTTGGAAATGCACGACCGATACGCAATTTCACTTTGCGTTGCCACGGCATATCCATTGCGGGTCCGCCCCACGGTGGAGCATCAAATGGGCTACGCATCATGAGCGCGAGCTCTTCGAGATCAACATCTGGTGGCTCAGTTGGGTCGTAGAACGTTTTGAAAAGTCGGTGCGTGATGACATCTGCACCAGATTCACTTCGCAAACGTTCTGCGCCGCCGTAATGATCTGGGTGGCTGTGAGTGACAATCACTGAATGCACTCGCTTGAGTGGAACATTGAGTTGTGACAACCGCTGCAACACAGCAGTCCATGATTCTTTTGTGGGAAGACCAGGGTCGACAACTGCGACGCCGCGTTCATCTTCCATGACATACATGTTGACGTGACCAAGTCCGGTGATGTTTGCGGGCAATTGTGTGCGATAGACCCCAGGTGCGACTTCTGCAATCTCGTCGGTGGCTTGCATTTGCTCCGACTTCAACGGACGTGGGGTCTCGCTGCTCATTTCTTCTTGGTCTCTTCTGCCGACCTAAAAACTTTGTCGCGATAGAACTTCAACTCAGCAACGCTGTCGCGAATGTCGTCCATTGCACGGTGAGTGGTGCCTTCACTCTTTGGTCGCGCATGCTCAAGACCTGGGTTCCATCGCTTCACCAGTTCTTTCACGGTGGACACATCGACGCAGCGGTAGTGCAGCCAGTTTTCAATGTCTGGCATGTACTTGTTGAGAAAGGCGCGGTCTGTGCGAATGGAGTTTCCACACAAGGGAATCTTCATTGGCTCGGGGCTGTGCAACTTGATGAAGTCAAGAGTTTGTTGCATTGCGTCATCGTGGGTGACGGTGGATGTCTTGATGAGGTCAAGAAGTCCAGATGTGATGTGCATATTGGTGACGAAATCGTCCATCTCAGCGAGTGCCTCATCTGGCTGATAAATCACCAAATCTGGGCCTTCCGCGATGATGTTGAGGTCGTCGTCGGTGACCAAGGTGGCGATCTCAACAATGACGTGGCGCTCTGGGTCGAGGCCTGTCATTTCCAGGTCCATCCAAATCAACATGCTGCGTGCCTCACTTGTTCAAATCTAGTTGTGCACTTCGTAACCCACAGCGTTGGCGTGGCAATCTGTGAGGAGCCAAGGGGGGACATATGGCAACGCTTGAAACAGGTCAAACAGATCTCATCGGTCGTATTGAGGGAAATGTTGCGATTCTTTCGTTTAACCGTCCGAGTGTTCGTAATGCACTCTCGGAGGGTGTGTATGCCGGGTTTGAGGCGACTCTTCCGGTGATTGCGTCGCACCCAGACATTCGTGTTGTCATGATCACGGGCGAAGGCGAAGCATTTTGTTCTGGTGGAGATGTGAAGGGAATGAATGCCTCACACAAGGGCTCTGGTTCTGGACGAAGCATCAATGTGGAAGAACGCATTCACGGACTTCGTCATCGACAGAACTTGGTGAGCATGGCATTGCGTAAGTTGCCACAGCCAGTCATTGCTGCGTTGCCTGGTGCGGCCGCGGGTGCAGGCTTGTCCATTGCGCTTGCTGCAGACCTGCGAATTGCGGCCGAGCGCGCCATTGTGATGACCGCTTTTGCAAACGTTGGCGCCAGCGGCGATTTTGGTACGTCATGGTTTCTTCCACGATTGGTGGGTGAGGCAAAGGCCAAAGAGTTGATGTTCACATCGCCACGTTTGTCAGCGCAAGAAGCGAAAGATTTGGGAATCATCAACGTTGTGCTGCCCAACGACAACTTCGCTGCCGCTGCACTGGAGTGGTGTCAGTCGCTTGCTAATCGCGCACCGATTGCGTTGCGCTACATGAAAGAAAACATCAACAGAGCAGGTGATGTTTCTCTGCAAGCAGCATTAGATGCTGAAGCAACTGCAATGGTGCGCACGATGGGAACCGCAGATCATCGCGAGGCCGCAGCGGCGTTTGTAGAAAAGCGCACGCCACGCTTTATTGGCGAATAGCTAAATTACGACGGTTCTCTCGGCAGACCGAGAGCCCTCTCGCCGATAGTGTTCTTTTGAATCTCGTCGGTGCCACCGCCGAGTGACATTCGTGGTGCATTCAAGATGTGATAACGCCAGAATGCTGCAGTTTTGTCATTCGCATCACATGCAAGCGAGCCATCAAGCGCAAGTTGTGCAATGAGCGATGCAACAAATCTCGACTGTTTGGTACGCCACAATTTTCCGACACTTGGATGAACAGAGCGCTGACCCAACCAATCCATCAACTTCTCACCGGTGTATGCGCGGGCAAGATCTTGTCGCACCGTTGCAGTGATCTTTTCTGGAAACTCACGCGCAGCATCTGCGAGGTAATGAAACGGAACAGCAGCAGAACCTGTGGCTTCACGCTTTTCGTCGGCACCAACTTTGCCCAACGAACTTCTTTCGTGCGCCAAGAGACCTGTTGCTGCACGCCAACCATCGTTGACGTCTCCAATCACCCAATCGCGTGGCACGCGAGCGTTGGTGAAGAACACTTCGTTGAATTCAGCCTCACCAGTCATTTGACGAAGTGGTCGCACCTCAACACCTGGTTGCTTCATGGGAATCAACAACATCGAGATACCTCGATTGCGAGGAGCATCTCCTGTTCGCGCGAGCAGCACACCCATATCACTGTGATGCGCACCAGATGTCCACACCTTTTGGCCATTCACCACCCACTCGTCTCCATCGAGAACAGCGGTGGTGCGAAGACTTGCAAGATCGCTTCCGGCTTCAGGCTCTGAGTACAACTGGCACCAAATGTTCTCGGCACTGAGTGCACGGGGGACGAAGTGCTTCTTTTGTTCTTCAGTTCCGTATTGCAAAATGATCGGCACTGCCATGTTGAGGCCGATGCCCAACATGCCGTCTTCTTTCGGCAAACGACCATGTGCCAGTTCTTGAAACCTGCGATTGCCATTGGGAATATCAGTGCGTCCGCCGTATGCCTCGGGAATTCCGAAACCAGCAAGCCGATGTTCAACAAGGTGACGGCGATAGGCGCGCAGACGTGCTTCGGGGTCGTGTCCAGCAGACGACAGGACACCAGGCAACGTAGAAAAGAATGCCTCTACCTCTGCTTCAAAACCGTCACTCATGCGGTGCCCCCTTTGCATGTGCGTTCCACACTATGACTTCACTACAGTCACAGACGCATGCCAAGCACATCATCGTCGCGCCCACTTGAGGGAATTCGGGTATTGGATTTCACCCGAGTGCTGTCTGGTCCTCACTGCACACGCATGTTGTCGGACCTTGGTGCAGATGTCATCAAGATTGAACCACCCGAAGGCGACCTCACGCGATTCGCGTATCCGCGTGTGGGGTCAATGTCCACCTACTTTGCTCAGCAAAACATTGGGAAGCGCAACATCTCCATGGACTTAAAGCGTCCGGAGGCTGTGGCACTGGTGAAAAAGATGGTGCAGCAGTGTGATGTGGTGGTGGAGAACTATCGCGGTGGGGTGATGGACAAGTTGGGTCTTGGTTGGTCTGAGTTGTCCGCACTCAATCCACGCTTGATTTATGCGGCCATTAGCGGTTACGGAAATACGGGGCCATGGAGTCACCGTCGTGCATACGCAACGGTGGTGAATGCTGAAACTGGACTCACAGGCCTGCAAGCACGAGCCCGTGGTGGCGATGCAACGAATGATCCACATAGTCACGCCGACGTGTACACAGGCATGGAATGTGCAGCAGCAGTATTGGCTGCATTGTTTCAGCGTGAGCGCACAGGCGAGGGTCAATACGTTGACGTCTCGATGGCACAAACCATGTTGTATGTGAATGAGCACGTACAAAACGAATTGTTTGAAGGCGATGTTCCGTCAGATCAGATTCGGTCATTCCAACCAGGTGATTACCCCATCTTGCAAACTGGTGATGGCACCTATGTGGTGGTGAGTGGTCATCCTGCAGAACGCGGCACGTTTGATTTGTTTGTTGGTGCCATGAAGCGACCAGAGCTTCTGAATGACGAACGCTTTGTTGATGTTGCATCGCGATTGAAGAACTTTGATGCGTTACGCACCGTGATTCGGGAGTGGGCTCGAACCATTGAAACGGCACAAGAAATTGAAGATGTCATGGCCGAAGCTGGCTTGGCAATGGGCGTGATGCGCACCATGTCAGACATTGCTGACACTGAGTGGGCAGAAGACCGCAATGTGCTGATTGATGCGGATGACAGGTCTGGTTCTACGTTCCGTGTTCCTAATTCACCGTGGGTGTTTTCAGGATCAGACACCACTACACAGGGAATTCCGAAATTCCGCGGTGAAGACAATCAACAAGTCTTAGAAGAGATGTGTGGCCTAAGCGCTGAAGAAGTGCAACAACTCACCGAGGCTGGCGTGTTGTCGATTCGTTTACCGAAAGCGAAATAGACGCTGTTAACGGCCTGAATGGCCAAAGCCGCCGCCGCGATTGTTGGCGTCGAGTTCGGCTACTTCCACCCACGTCACGTCTTCCACTTTTTGAATGACAAGTTGTGCAATGCGGTCACCGCGATGCACGTGATAGGGGCGAGTGGGGTCGGTGTTCAACAACACCACTTTCAATTCACCGCGATAGTGAGAGTCGATGAGCCCAGGTGCATTCACAACACTGATGCCATTGTGTAGCGCGAGTCCACTACGAGGAAGAACAAAACCTGCGTAGCCAAGAGGAATAGCAATGGCGATTCCTGTTGGCATTAGTGCGCGGCCTCCGTTTGGTGCCAACACGGTGTCTTCACGCGCATAGAGATCAACTCCTGCGTCACCAGCGTGTGCAAACTGAGGCAGCGGGAGGTCTGGATCTAGACGTTGGACAGAAATCTCAGGCACGTCGCCACTTTACGTTGGCGAATGACACTGCAGCAAAGACGCAGTGTTTACAGCAGTAAATCGGCGTACATCTCAAGTGCTTGAGCTGGTCCGCCAACAAGGAATGTTGTGATGCAGGTGTCGCGCCACTTGGCTGCTTCTTCTTTGATCTTTGCTGGTGGGCCAACAAGTGCAACATCTTCCACCATGGAGAGTGGAATTGCAGCAGCAGCTTCTGCTTTCTTTCCAGCGAGATACAAGTCCTGCACTTTCAACGCAACATCTTCGTATCCCATACGTGCAAACACTTCAAAGTGGAAGTTTGCACCACGCGCACCCATGCCACCGGCGTACAGAGCCAAGAATGGTCGCACCATGTCGGCACACTTCTCAATGTCATCACCAGGTACAACGGTGAGAACTGCGGCAACTTCAAAGCGATCTGCCTTGTTGTCTTCGCCACTCTTTGTGAAACCTTCATTGAGACACTCGCGGTAGTACGCATCTTCTTTTGGACTGAAGAACAGCGGCAACCATCCGTCACAAATCTCTGCAGACAATGCAACGTTCTTCGGACCTTCAGCACCAAGGAAGATGGGAATCTCCGTGCGTCGCGGATGAATGGTGCTCTTCAACGGCTTTCCTAAACCGGTGCCACCTTTGTATGGCATGTCATAAAACGCACCGTGATAATCAACTGGTTCGCGACGCGCAATGATCTGGCGCACAATCTCCACGTATTCACGTGTGCGAGCAAGTGGCTTTGGATACGGCTGTCCGTACCAACCTTCAACGACTTGTGGTCCGGATGCACCGAGACCAAGTATGAATCGACCATCGCTGAGGTGATCCATTGTCATCGCAGCCATTGCTGTGGCGGCAGGTGTACGTGCACTCATTTGAACGATTGATGTTCCGAGTCGAACATTTTGCGTGTGCGAACCCCACCATGCCAACGGCGTGATGGCATCGCTTCCGTATGCTTCAGCAGTCCACACACTGTCGTACCCGAGACGGTCAGCCTCCTTGATGGCATCAAGTGCGCCCTGTGGCGGCCCGCTTCCCCAATAGCCAGTGTTGTATCCGAGCTTTACTGTTGAGTTCGCCATGGTTGAACTCTAATCGCCGCGCTGCAAGGCGATTTACGAGTAGAGCGGCGAAGAATCCTTCAGCAGTCTTGTCATCATGGTGAGACTTGCAACGGGTGAACCAGTGGGGTCATCTGCACGGCGGGCTTCGGTTGTGAACCAGAGAATTTCTGTCTTCGGAGAATCAGAGACATCAAGCACTCGGCCCGTCACGGTGTATTCAGTATTGAGATGAAGTGGCCCAGTGTGATGGCGAATCTCGATTGCTCCGTAGAGGCCCACAAATTCACCACATTCTTTTTCAATTGATTCGGTCATGCCTGCAACCAACAGTCGACACGATGAGAGAGGGGAGCAGATGGGCGCACCCCATGGAGAGTCATTGACGTACCAATCGAGTGGTGCAGTCATGGAACCATTTGTGATTCGCCGTGTTTGGTCGGACTCAGAAATGTTTCGTGTGATGGTTTCAAGCGGACGATTTGGTTGTGCATGGCGCAACATCTTCAGAGTCGATGCATCAACTGACCGACGTGGTCGTGCGTACAGTGCAGTGAGTTCATTAGTTTCACCGACACTTGCAGTGCCTTCTGCAACCGTTATGCCTTCAGGAGTGAGCATCCGCGCAGCAACTTGTGTGTTGCGAAGTGGAGCTACGGCGTCACCGATATCAAGAGTTGCCTCTACTGGTTCTGCGTCTGCTGTTGCATGCATGAAATACATGCTGAGTGTTCCCGATTCCCACCACTGTTGTCCAAAGGCCGACAGAAGAATTCCACCGAACTGTTCCATGTGAATGTCACCGGCAACGGTGCCAGCACGAAAGCCGAGTTCGGTTGCGGTGGCGTCATCGTGAATGCTGCCCTTTGAGTTGATGGACAAGTTGCGCGGTGTGCAGAGTCCGCTGGAGATGAGTGCCATGTCAGTTCTTTGGGATGTCTTTGAAAGGAGTGCTGGGGTCGACTTGCGCGTCTTTTGGTAAGCCAAGTGTCTTTTCGCCAATGATGTTGCGCTGCACCTCATCACTTCCACCAGCGATGGATGCTGACGGCATAGAGAGGAAGAAGTGCTGCACCTTTCCCTCTGCGGGCAACTCTGGTCCTGTCAACATTCCCTCTGCGCCAAGAAGTTCCATTCCAAGATCGCGTGAGATGCGAAGTCCGTTAGTCCAGTGCAGTTTCATAGTGGACGCTTCAGGACCTGGCGAGCCACCCTTCTTCGCCACCGACGTAATCCGCTGACGAGTCATTTCGGCGATCTTCTCATTGGTGTACAGACTGACCATGTTGTCTCGTTGACTTGGACTCATCTCATGCGAATCCTTGAGAGTTTGCAATGTGGACACCAAGCCGCCGTATTCGTCGGGATGAGATTTTGCAGCTTTCATTCGTTCCAAGATCTCGCCAACTGGTTTGTCGAGATAGCCAGCTTGTTTGCCCGTGGGAACTCGTACTCCACCACCAGCGCCTTCTGACAATCCACTTCGTTCGAATCCAAGTGTGGCGGCAGTGATTGCCCACCCATTGTTGATGTCTGAGACGCGATCTGCATCGTTGACTCGAGCATCTGTAAAGAACACTTCGTTGAAATGTGCAGCACCGTTCATCTGTTTGATGGGGCGAATCTCAACGCCAGGTTGTTCAAGATCAATGATGAAGTAGGTCATTCCCTTGTGCTTCGGCTGATCGAAATCGCTTCGAGCCACAAGCATTCCGCGTTGTGAATGCAATGCTCCCGATGTCCACACCTTCTGACCGTTGATAACCCATTCATCGCCGTCACGTTCGGCTCTGCAAGAAACACTTGCGAGATCAGATCCGGCACCAGGCTCGCTGAATAACTGGCACCATCCCTCGACACCATTTGCAAGCGAAGGAAGCCAACGTTGTTTCTGTTCTTCAGTTCCAAATGTCATTGTCACCGGAGCGCCCATGAGAACGCCAAGTCCAGTTGGTGCGCCAATTACCTTTGCGTCGGCAAAGGCACGCAGAATGTCATTTTGTTCTCTCTCGGTGCAATCTCGCCCAAACCATTCAGTTGGCCAACGAGGAAATGACAATCGAGCGTCGCTCATCAACTGCCACCATTCGCGCAGGGTCAACGACTCTTTCCAGTTGTCGTCAATCCAATCGCGAGTTGACTGATACATCAGCTGAGTGCAACGCCAAGGTGACGAAGAGCCATTGCTGAATACACAGCGGTACCGCGGCGCATGTAGTCCTCTGCGTAAATGGCGCGATTGCTGTGGTTTGGTGCAGCTTTCATGATGTCCATTCCTTCTGGCATCAAACCAAGGAACATCATGGAACCAGGAACGCGGTTCAACACATAGCTGAAATCTTCAGCACCCATGACTGGGTTCTCCATGATGCGCACATTGCGATCACCAGAGACTGCGGTGGAAACATCTGCAGCAAACGATGCAAAGTCGTCGTTGTTGACGGTGACGTCGTAGCCAAGAACAACTTCTACATCTGCATCCATTCCGTGTGCCGACACAATTCCTTCTGCTACACGGCGAACACCATCGTGAATGAGTGAACGTGTGCGCTCGCTGACGGCACGAATGGTTCCGTTGATGTATGCGGTTTCTGGAATCACGTTGCTGGTGGTACCAGTGTGAATTTGTGTGACAGTGAGAACGCCTGGGTCAAACACATCAACGCGACGTGTCACCAACGTTTGCAGTGCTTGAACAATTTCGCATGCAACAGGAATGGGGTCGAGTGTGAAGTGTGGTGCACTTCCGTGACCGCCCTTGCCCTTGATGACAATGCTGAAGTTGTCGCTAGAAGCCATCATGGTGCCGCCCTTGATGCCAAGGAATCCACCGGGAATGTTTGATGCTGCGTGAATGGCGAATGCACCAGTCACGGGAGATTCGGTGCCAACGTCTAGCAAACCTTCGTTCAACATTTCACTGGCGCCGTTGTAACCCTCTTCGCCAGGTTGAAACATGAATAACACGCGGCCAGAAATGTCGGCTTTGCGAGACGACAAAATCTTTGCAGCGCCCATCAACATGGCGGTGTGTGTGTCGTGACCGCATGCATGCATTGCGTTCTCCACGCGCGACTTGAATGGAACGTCGGTGTCTTCAGGCATGGGCAATGCGTCCATGTCGGCACGCAGCAATACGGTGGGGCCAGGCTTGTCGCCGGTCAACATTGCAGCGATACCGCTGGTTGTTTCGTGCAAGGTGATGTCAAGCGGCAGACCTTCAAGTGACTGCAAGACTCGCTCACGTGTGCGAGGGAGGTAGTTACTGATCTCTGGCCATTCGTGGAGATCTCGGCGAAGTTCCACCATGTCATCAAACACATCGTTTGCTTGCTCTAACAATCCGTCCGGGTTGCCGTGTTGATCGCGCGCAGCATCAGTGGTCAATGTGTTTTTGCTCATACCTAATGGTAGGCACAACAGCATGAGCGAATCGGTGGCGCATCCTTCGAATTCACCTCACGAAGAGGTGGAAGAAGTCGACCGTTCTGGAAATGTCATTCGTGTCATTTCGCGTCGCGAGATGCGTGCCACTGCGGCGAGACATCGGGCAGTTTTCATCGCTGTGTTGTCCAGCACAAACGAGTTATTGGTGCATCGTCGAGCCGTTACCAAAGACATTTGGCCTGGCTGGTGGGACGTTGCCGTTGGCGGCGTGATGGCACCAGGAGAATCTGCAGACCTTGCAGCCCAGAGAGAACTGCAGGAAGAGCTAGGCATCTCAAACGCTGCCTTGAAACCCCTTGGCACGGGTGCGTATGACGACGCAGATGTGCGCCTGATTTCGTCGTCGTATCTCTGCCGGCATGATGGGCCCTTCACCTTCTCCGATGGTGAGGTGATTGAGTCCGCCTGGGTGCCACTGCACGAACTGCTCGATTGGCTGGGAACCCATCAGGTACTGCCCGACAGCCGCGCCCTTGTTCTTCCATTCCTTCCCATGTAGGGGAGACAAGGTTGTCCCTTAGGCTTTCAAGGGTGATTGCTGTTGAATTCACCATTGAGCCTTTCGAAGAAGGCGAACCACCGCTTCGCGTGACGCAGGCCGTGGCGGCTGTGGAGGCTCTTGGTATCTCCGTGGAGATTGGTGTCTTCGGCTCTTCGTTCTCAGCAGCAGAAGACAAAGTGGGGCCGGCTCTCAGCGCCCTGACTGCAGCTGCATATGCACACGGCGCTACCCACGTCACGATTCACACTGAAGTGGTGAGATAACGGTGTTTATTCAGCACCCACTCCTCACCGCTGTGAAACCAATTCTCGATGCGGTTGGCGCCCAACTCATTTCGGTTGACGATGCTCGAATTAGCGACATGGCACTTGAATGGGAAGGCGAGATTATTGCGGCTGTGCGTTTGCCAAAACTGCACGGAGCACTGGAACGCTTGATTGAACAAGTGGAGAAAGAACTCGGTTCGCCACTGCCTAATTTGTCACGAAATGATAAGCAATTGGCTGTGAAAATGCTGGACCAACGTGGTGCCTTTATTTTGCGTCGTGCGGTGGAAGATGTGGCCGACGCAATGGGCGTCTCGCGCATCACGGTGTACAACTACCTCAACGCCCTGCACCGCTAATCACGTCGGGGAACCGTGTGACACCCGAGTGTCATACTTGAGGGATGCAAGCAGCCATCATCGTCCTTCTTCTCGTTCTTATTGGCGCGGTCATTTATTTCGGTCTTCAGGCGAGTTCCAACAACGCCGGGACTGCAGCACCAGCACCGCTTGATACAGACGCCATTGCTCGTACGGTGCAAACGGCCATCAATCTTGATGCGATTTCAACCTCCGTTAAAGGCGCTGTGGAAGCTCAGATGTTGACCACAGCACAACAAGCTCTTGCATCAAACAATGAGCAGGCGCAACAAAACGCCAAGCAGACATTAGAGAGCCAAGCTGCTGCAATTGATGCTCAGGCCAAATTGCTGCTTCAACCAATCGCACAACAAATGGAAGCACTGCAAGGCACTGTTAAAGATCTACAAACCAGTTACACGGCAGAAAAAGCAACCGTTGAACAGTTGGTGGGGCAAATCAACGTGCTGCAAGATTCCACCACATCGCTTCGTAATGCAATGAAATCACCAACAGCCCGCGGTTCATGGGGTGAAAATCAACTTCGCACCATCATGAAGTTGGCTGGCATGGAGAACTACTGCGACTACACCGAACAATTCACGGGTGGAGAAGCAGAGCGCACACAACGTCCCGATGCGGTTGTCAATTTGCCGACCGGTGGACGCATTGCCGTTGACTCAAAGTTTCCCTTCAGCGCTTACTTGCGTATGCAGGACAGCCAAGACGCAGCAACACAAGATGCAGAGCTGAAGAATCACGCGAAGGACATTCGCACGCACGTCAAGGCGTTAGCAGACAAGAAGTATTGGGATCAGTTTGGGCACAACGCTCCTGACTTCGTTGTCATGTTTATTCCTAATGAAGGCGCAGTGGCGGACGCAATGAGATCTGACATCAATCTTTTGGCAGATGCAATGAAGGACCGAGTGTTGATTGCATCGCCAGTCAATCTTCTGGCCTTGTTGCTCACGATTGCGAAGGGTTGGCAGTCTCATCAGTTAGAAGAGAATGCTGAGAAAGTGGCCAAATTAGCTAAGGAAATGTACGACCGAGTGGGGGTCATGCTTGAGCACGTCATCAAGATGGGAACCAATCTGAAGACGGTCAATACTTCATATGACGCGATGATTGGTTCTATGGAACAGAACCTGTTGGTGACAATGCGTCGATTCAAGGAATTAGGTGTCATTCAAGAGAATGAACCCATGAAGTCACTTGAACCTTTAGACCGTGCACCACGCGCTGTGAAGGCTCCTGAGGCAGCGCAATTGCCATCTGCTTCTGCTGGAGAAATCGAAGCCTAAAGACGGCGTAATTGCACGTCTGTCACGCGGTGATCGGCACCTTTGCGCACCACCAGCGATGCGCGTGACTTTGTTGGCTCAATGTTTTCCACCAAGTTCTTGCCGTTGATCTCCCGCCAGATTGCGCGTGCGGTTGCAACGGCCTGTTCATCGGTGAGATGTGCATAGTTCTGGAAGAAGCTGTCGGGATCACGGAACACTGTTTCACGAAGTGTTTGGAATCGCTCCACGTACCACTGTTCAATGTGATCTTCTTCGGCATCAATGTAAATAGAGAAGTCAAAGTAGTCAGAAACGAATTCGTTTGACTCAGATCCAACTTGAAGAACGTTGAGTCCTTCAAGAATCAGAATGTCTGGCTGACGAACTGAAATCTCCTCGCCTTGCACAATGTCATACACCACGTGGCTATACACCGGTGCACTGACTTCAGCAGTTCCACTCTTCAAGTCACGCAAGAACTTCAACAATGCTTTTGTGTCGTAGCTCTCAGGGAAACCTTTGCGATTCATGATGCCGCGATCATCTAAGACGGCGTTTGGAAACAAGAAACCATCGGTGGTGATGAGATCAACACGTGGGTGATCTGGCCAACGTGTGAGTAGTGATTGCAAAATACGAGCAAACGTGCTCTTGCCCACTGCAACGCTTCCTGCGATACCGATGACGTATGGAACTTTCGGCGCCATAGTTCCAAGGAATGTGGCGGACACTTTGTGCAAGTTCTGCGTTGCACTCACATACAAGTTGATGAGTCGCGTGAGTGGGAGATAAACGGCCGCAACTTCGTCGAGGTCGATCTTGTCGTTGATGCCGCGCAGCATCTCGAGTTCGCGCTCACGAATGGTGAGTGGGGTGGCGGCTCTGAGCTCTGCCCATTCCTCGCGACCAAACGCCAAGTAGCGGTCTGGGTTTTGGGCATCAATCACGGATGAAACGCTACGACTTTGGGGTTAGCGATTCCAAGGTGCGCTGGGAGAGACAGCGCCGGGAACGGCTGTGAGGACATCAACTCCGTCTGCAGTCACCACCATGGTGTGCTCAAACTGGGCCGTACGGCTGCCATCAGCGGTGACGGCAGTCCAATCGTCGTCCCACATCTTGTGGCGGAATTCGCCACTGGCCGTAATCATTGGCTCAATGGTGAAGGTCATTCCTTCGCGCAGAATCATTGTTGCGCGAGGGTCGTAGTAGTGCAGCACCTGAATGTCGGTGTGGAAGTTTTCACCAATTCCGTGACCAATGAATGCGCGAACAACTCCGTACTTGTGCTTCTTGGCGTGCACTTCAATTGCGCGACCAATTTCGTTGATGGAAACGCCTGGCTTCACCACTTCAATGCCGTGCCACATGCATTCTTCAGTGACACGAATGAGATCTTGATCTGCTTGCGAAATGTTTCCCACTGCGAAAGTTGCATTGGTGTCGCCATGTACTCCGTTGAGATAAATGGTGACGTCAAGGTTGATGACATCTCCATCTTCCAACACGCGTGAATCAGGAATGCCGTGACAGATCACTTCGTTCACGCTGGTGCACACACTCTTTGGATAACCGTGATAGTTGAGTGGGCTTGGGTATCCACCCATCTCAATGGTGAGGTCGTGCACGAAGATGTCGATTTCATCTGTGGTGATACCAGGGCGAACAATCTCACCTGCGCGACGAAGAATCTCAGCAGCTGCTGTACCAGCAACACGCATGCGCTCAATGACATCGGGAGACTTCACGCGTGACTCTTCATAACGAGGTACAACACCTGTTGCTGCATATGGCGGCTTGACAATGTTGTCTGGCACATAGCGCATGGGGCTGATGATGCCTGGCTGAATACGACCTTCAGTTCCCTTGTGGCAACGCTTATATTTGCGCCCACTGCCACACCAACACGGATCGTTGGAGGCGGGGAGTACGTCCGGTGCCTGAGTCATGCAGACAAGGCTAGAGGGTGACTTGACGAGTCGGTACCGACTTGAACTTTTCTAGTTCCATCCATACGTTGCCCGCCCACACATTGTGTGACTTCGCTAGTTGGGAGATTCAACGTGGACTTTTCGCACCGCAGTTCAACAACATCTGCTGCCGACAGGCTCAATGCATTTCGTCAGCCAACGGAGATTTCTTCAGCCAGTTCTCGAATGTTCACCAGAAGGAACGAAGTGTTGATGGGAGCATCGGTCATCCTGGTAGGACTTCTCTTGGTCGTGTTTGTTCTACTCCGACCGGCCAAGACTGAAAGCGTCATTGAGTCTCCGGGCATTTCAACTGAAGTTGTGGCAAATACGGAAACACAGTTGCTGGCGGGTGAAGCACTTATTGCTTTGGCAGTTCAGCCAGGCAATTTTCCACCGCAACTAATGGTTGGTGACACCGTGAAAATTGCAGTGACCCCTGGTCTCGATGGGAATGGTGACACCCGGTTGCTTCCAGACGAAGTGCTTGTGTCTGACATTACGGGTTCATCAGAAAGTCAAATTGAATCAGTCATAACGGTGCGTGCACCACAAACCCTTCTTGTAAGCATCGCGGCATCTGGCGAGATTCACGTTGCCAAAGTGAACGGGGCTGCGAAATGAATCAAAGTCGCGTGGCCGACATTGCCAAATCAATTGCGCACGCACTTGCAGACGACCGTGTGCGACGTCACCAACTTGATCTACCTGCCGCTACGGACGAAGAAGAGCGATTGCTGGCGCGACAAGCAGCAGAACAGATGTTTCGCGTACCGGGTGAAACATGGGGCATGTCACATTCGTTAGAGATTGACGAACGCATTGCAATTGATGATGCAATCTCTCGCGTGTTGGGATTAGGAAAACTCGAACACTTGCTTGATGACGAAGAAGTCTCCGATATTCATGTTCGAGGCAATAGACCGGTGTGGGTCAAATTGCGAAATGGTGAGCGCCGAATGTCAGCTCCGATTGTTGATACAGATGACGAACTCGTAGAACTCATTCGTCGTATCGCAACTCGTATGGGGCATCGTGAACAGCGATTTGATCCTTCTCACCCCGAATTGAACCTCCAACTCAGAGATGGATCCCGCGTCTTTGCAGCAATGGATATCTCAATGCATCCAACGTTGGTGATTCGACGACATCGTTTTGAGTTTTCTCATCTTCAAGAATTGGTTCACAACAAAATGTTGTCGCCAGAGATATCGACGTTTCTCTCGGCGGCGATACGAGCAAAATTCAATGTGATTGTGGCTGGTGGAACTGGATCTGGGAAAACCACTCTTCTTCGAGCGCTCATTAATGAGATTCCTCAGCACGAACGAATCATCACTATCGAGGACGCATTTGAACTGGGACTTGACCATTTTGAAGAAAGTCATCCCGACCACGATGCATTGCAAGCTCGGTCTGCAAATAGTGAAGGTCTCGGAGAAATCACAATGAGTGACCTCACCCGCATGGCGTTGCGCATGGATCCAGATCGGGTAGTCGTGGGCGAGGTTCGTGGCGCCGAAGCGTTCCCCATGTTGTTGGCGATGAGTCAGGGCAACAACGGCTCGTTGTGCACGATGCACGCCGACAGTCCTCGGTCGGTGTTTCCGAAATTGTTGGCGTACGTCTCAATGGCACAGACCGGGGTCCCAGCCGAGGCCATCAATTTGTTAATTGCGTCGTCAATTCACTTCGTGGTGCATGTGCAAGTTCGAGACAATCAACGGTTTGTTACGTCAATTCATGAGGTTGTTCAGTCAGACGGATTGGGTATCTCCACCAATGAGGTGTATTCCTATCTCCATTCCAGTAACAACTTCATGTCTCTTCGACGAGAAACCCAGGACATTCTTGAGGACCATGGATTTCGACCGCTTCGAGAATCGGCGTGGGCATCCTGATGTCATTGCGCAGAGTTTCCATCGATGATCAACAAGAGATTGTGCGTGCGATTGCGGTCTGGACTGAAAATCTTCGGGATGCAATTTCTGCATCAACCGGACTAGAACAGGCAATTGCCGCTACATCACTTCATGCTCCGCAGGCCATTGAGACACATCTCCAGCGCCTTGCCAGCGCAATGAAGTATCAACCACTTGCTGAGTGCCTCAAGGAATTTGCCGAAGCGCTTGCAAATCCAACGTCTGACTTTGTTGTCGCTTCACTGTTGGTGTCTCTACAGCACCCCACTCGCGATATGGCTGGCCTTCTGACTCATCTCAGTGAATGTGCTCGAGCTGAGTGTGATCTCTATTTGCGAGTGTGGGTGTCAAGGGCACGCTCTCGCACATCGGTACGCATCATCACGTTCTCTGTTGTTGTTTTCAGCGTTGGTCTCATACTTTTCAATCCCACCTATATCCAGCCCTTTTTTAGTCGACAAGGAAGCGTTTTCCTTGTGGGAGTGTGTCTCTGCTTTGCAGTGGGCCTGACGTGGCTTCACCGGATGACCACACTCAGACTTCCACATCGATTTCTTGAGCCTGGAGAGATTGCGTGAAAAGCAGAATTCTCGCCTCTGAATCAGATCTCTTCTTGGTCGGTCGTTCAACTGATTCTCACCAATCGTCGGTGACCCTTCACGTAGTCATGGCGGTTGGTCTTGCTTTTGTTGGGTTGGTCCTCGGAGTAGCGACCGGCGATGTCAGTCAGTTCTTCCTTCTCATTTCAGTCTTTGGTGTGGCGTCGTTTGCTGTCGTCACCCAACCCCAGCGGCGTGTTCATCATGAAGCAGAAGAGATTCGTCGTCAGTTGGAGATGGCGACTGCGGTGTTCTTAGACCTCATCAATGTTCTCTTGGCCGGTGGCGCTGGTATTGAAACGTCGGTTGTTGCGGCATCCAATGCCGGAGATGGAGCAGGGTTTTCAATCATTCGAATGGCCGTGATGCGAGCACAAAGTGCTCGTTTGTCGTATTGGGATTCGCTCGCTGAGATAGGTCGCATTGCCGATGTTCCAACTTTGATGGAAGTAGCACACACCGTTCAACTTGCTGGACAACACGGGGCCCGTATTCGTATGTCACTGGCATCAAAAGCAGAAGCACTGCGAAAGCGCAATCTTGCGCAAGTGGAGTATGACGAAGAACAGCGGACGGAGAAGATTGGTCTCCCACTTGTTGTGATGTTTCTTGGGTTTCTCGTGTTGGTGGGATATCCAGCGTTCTCTCAAACCATGACCTCATTCTGAGGTCGTAACGAAAGGAAAGATAATGAAAGACATCTTTAGCTATTACTGGATCCGATTTTCGGCATCTCGAGAAAAGGATGCGGAGCGTGGAGAAGTGAGCGCAACAACCATTGTGATGGCGGCTGCACTTGTTGCTCTGGCTATCAGTGTCAGTGCCATCATCACGTCACGGGTTCGCGAAAAAGCAAACTCATTAAACCTTGGCTAATGACTCTCGTTTCTAATGGCGCCGAGCGCGCCGAGACAACGATTCAATCTGTTGTCCTTGTGCCCATTGTGTTCCTCGTGGCATTCATGTGTTTTCATCTCGGTTCGCTCTTTCATCAAACTCATATTGCTGAATTAGCTGCCATTCGTGGTGCATCAATTGCTAGCAGCTTGGACATATCTGCACATTCATCTAGTCAGGCACGATTGGAAATCAGGCGTGTGGTATCTGAACTTGGATCCAGTGTCGCGTCTGAGCCAATCATCAGTTACAAGAATCAGGGTGTTGAGGTCACGGTGCGACTCCAAGCATCTACCGCAATTTCCTTTCTTCCGTCGGTTGCAACCGCACACGTGTGGCGACCAATGGAGTCATTTCGAGATGAGACTCAGCGATGAAATCAGATGAGAGAGGATCAAGCACCGGGGAGTTAGTGATTTTGCTTCCTGTTCTCATGTTGATTGTTCTTCTCGTCGTTCATGTGGGCAAGATGACACACACCGCAGTAGGCCTGCAGCAGGTTGCCGAGGTCGCCGCACGTGATGCGTCCATGTCTTCTCGTCGTAGAGCATTGTCGACAGCAATTGCGTCGTCACAACGTGAATTACGACGAAGCAATCTCCATTGTTCGAGAGTTGTGGTTTCCACGGAGGAGGCAATTGTCAGCGGACTTCAGTCCATCACGGTTCGCTTAGCGTGCAACGTTTCTCAAAAAGATTTCCGATTGTTGAACCTCTTGCCAACAAATCTTGAAGTTAGTGCTCTGTCGGTGGTCGACAGATATCGAGGCGAATAGTGATACCCAAAGAGAGAGGATCAATTTCCGGCCTGGTGGTGTGCCTTGTCACGGCATGTATGGCTGTTGTTGGCTTGTCTCTAGAAGGTGGGCGGGTGGTTCATGCATATGGAGAGTTGGCGTCGCTATCGGCTTCTACCGCCCGAATCGGAGGCCAAGAAATTTCCGGCATCCAAGAAGGCTCCATCTATATCGATAGACCACGTGCCGTGGAAGCGATGAGGAGATATCTGAATGCTCATCACGAAAGCGGCGAATTTCAAATTGGCACAACAACCATCAGCGTGACGATGCATCGAACTGTCAGCACAGGGTTCTTGAGGGTCATAGGAATCCCATCTCGTACGGTCAGCGTCACTCGAACAGTGGTTGTCCAGAAGGGGTAAGTGTGAGTGCTGTAAAGACAAGTTGCTTTGTATCTGCCTTCATTTGGTCGTGCTACAAAGTGTGGACCTTTGTCAGCGCATCATCATTTGACTCACTAATTGATGGATCTGCGACTGTTGCTGAACTCTCAGTTCTTGTACATGTCGTTGTCGTGTTCCTTGGACTGGCACTTCTTGTACGGATCGCGGTCAGTTGGAAGCACTCACACTCCTTTAATGCACTGAAAGCTTCAATTCACTTGTTTGCGCATAAAGAAGTAGTTCTTGTCTCTGCCCTTGCCGTTCTTCCGTCAACCACCGAACAATCTGTCGTTACAAAAACTGGCGAAGGTATACCCATTCGTTCGATGGTTGATCCAGCAATGGCAATTGCTCTCGTAAGTCGACTGTTGAAACGACAAACGTTACACAAAGCAAATCCAAGCCCAGAACTTCACATCACGGAAGAGAGCGCTGAAGCGATTCACCAATTACGCAGATACGCCGTTGAAGCAAGTTCTCAAGGGATAGTCGCAAGCTCGCTCGACAATGAAGCACTAGACGAACAACTGGACAATTTCATTTCTTATGGACCTGCGCCACGGAATGTTGTTGAGTCTTGGGAAGTCGTGCTTCGCCTTTATGGGTATCCACGTGTTGAGAGTCGTCGTGGAGTTCATGTTGAATTCGCTAAGAAGCGTTCGGTTGAGGTGTTGTCGTGGTTGGGAATGAATGTGGAGCGCCTGCGCCGATCGGCTGTCAGAACCGCGCTCTGGGATGTTGAAATTTCTGATGCAACATTCTCAACCGTAATGTCGGATATTCGTCGTGGGTTGAGTTCTGTCATTACTGAGCGGTCACGGTCCGAAATATTTCCTCCAACGTTTACAGACAGCATTGAAATTGGAGTTCGACTCACCACTGACTTTGATTTATTGCGTCATGCATTGATTGAGTTTCGCGATAATCCATCATCGCATGCTCTCTTGACTCATGAACTGAGCATGATTCGCGACTCGCCATTTGCAGGAGTCAATTACATGTGGGCAGATCTAGACGGGACAACAACACGAATGGTTGTTCTCGCATTGGATGCAGCATGCGAACTGGCAACGTGGGCTCGGTGCGTTGGCGATGTCGAAACTTGTATGTCCGCTGTGAAGGCGGGTCTTCGTGTGATGCCGGGTCATGAAGAATTGCTGGAGATCCAGAATTCATTTATTTCGCAGAGATGAATGTCCCAAGGCTGACATTTTCGTTGTAGTGCAGATGCTTTGACTCGTACCGTCACCGTCATCCCCAACAAAAGGAGAATGACATGACACTCATTAGAAAAGCAGCCACCGATTTTGATTGGCCCGCATGGATGGCGGGACGCAGCGTGTTGGACTTTCCAGAATCCTGGATTGATTCAGTCGGCGAAGCTGCCATCAAAGTGGAAGAGTACGAGGACGACGACCAATTGATTGTTCGTGCTGAAGCTCCTGGCGTGAACCCTGAAGATGACATTGAGATCACCATCACTGAGGGAATGCTTCGCATCATGGTGCAACGCAAGAAGGAATCAAAGCATGAAGGCAAGCGCCACTATCGAAGCGAGTTCGCCTACGGCTCATTCGTTCGCACCATTGCACTTCCTGCCGGCGCAACAGACCAAGACGTGAAGGCTCGATACACCGACGGTGTTCTTGAGGTTCGAATCCCAATGAGTGGCAAACAGGCCCAAACAAAGAAGGTCACTATCACGCGCCACTAGGGAATCTCAGTCCGTAGCATGACCTCATGTTCGGACGTAAGAACCCAGTCATGATTACTGCAGCCGAGGCATTGCCTGGCAGAACAGACCAAACAATGCCAGTGCCGGCAGAACACTTCGAACTCGGCACTCCTCTCGTAGGTCCGTGGCCAGATAATGCAGCAACACTTGTTGTTGGCATGGGTTGTTTCTGGGGAGCCGAGCGTAAGTATTGGCAAGCACCTGGCGTGATTTCCACCGCAGTTGGTTACGCCGGTGGCTTCACGCCAAACCCAACATATGAAGAGGTGTGCTCTGGCCTAACTGGTCATACCGAAGTTGTTCTCGCAGTCTTCAACGCATCACAAGTGTCGCTTGCAGACATGTTGAGAGTCTTTTGGGAAAACCACGACCCCACACAAGGCATGCGCCAAGGCAATGACATTGGCACGCAATATCGAAGCGGTGTGTATTACACCAGTGATGAGCAACGCGATATTGCAATCGCAACTCGCGACGCGTATCAAGAACAGCTCACCAAGGTCGGCTACGGCACTATCACAACAGAGATTGCGCCACTCACTGACTTCTATTACGCAGAGCCTTATCACCAGCAATATCTCGGGAAGAACCCGAATGGATACTGCGGTATTGGTGGAACCGGCGTTAGTTGCCCAGCGGGAATTCTTTAGTCAACGAATGTGACGTCGTTAGCAGCAGCCATTTGTTCGTCAGTTGGCTTGCGGAACAACGTCAACATAACGAGACCAGCAAACAAATAGATTCCCGACATCAAGTACCACGCATTGTCGTATGACGACACCATGGCTTCAGTGATGGGCTGCTTTGTCATCAGTGCTTGAATCGCATTCTTAATTGCAGGTGTTGCAAGAGAAGCCGCGAGTGCTGCGCCTAGTGCTGAACCAACTTGACGCGCTGTGGTGTTGAGTGCAGAACCCATTGCGAATTTCGCAGGTGGAAGGAATGCGTTTGCAGCACTAGACAGCGTTGACATGCTGCAACCAACTCCGATACCGGTCATGATCATCAATGGCAGGTAGTCGCGTAAGTAATCAGGTGTTGGTGTCATGGTGACGGTCAACATGAATGTTCCGAAACTCATCAACACCGAACCCACCATCAACACTCTTGCATGTCCCCAACGCACGGCAAGTCGACCCATTGGCGCAGCAAATATTGCAGCCATGATGGGGCCAGGTGCTGTGGCGAGACCAGAGCGTGCTGGGCTGTAGCCCCAAATGACTTGAATCCATTGCGTGTTTAACAACCACATTCCAAGGAATCCGATGGAGAAGAACAAACCGGAAATGTTCGCAGCGACCACGAATGGAAGCTTGAACAGCTTCAAGTCGAGAAGAGGATTAGAAACGGTGCGACAACGTTGAACAAACATCGCCAGTAATGCAAAGCCGAGAAGGAATGATCCGATGGTACGGCTATCGATGTAACCCCACTCAGTGCTTTGCGTAATCGCGAGAGTTACCAATGCAACACCAGGGAAACCGAATGCGGTTCCAACAAGGTCAACGTTCTTTGTTGCGTTCGGGTCTTTGCTTTCATGCAACAACGTACGACCAATCAGCAACGTGAAAATACAGAACGGCACGTTGATGAAGAACAACCAGCGCCAGTTCAACCAATCAAGAAGAATTCCACCAAGTGATGGGCCAGCCGCGGCAGCCAAACCACCAACAGCACCCCACACACCAATTGCGACGGTGCGCTTTTCAGCAGGGAACTCGGGCAGTACCAACGCAATAGATGCAGGTGTCAATTGCGCGCCACCGATTGCTTGAATCAATCGTGCGAGAACAAGCAACTGTGTCGTGGGCGCGAGTCCACACAACACTGAACCAATACTGAATAGTGCAAGACCGCGCATGAAGGAACGCTTACGACCATTCACGTCTGCGAAACGACCAGCGGTGAGGAGTCCAGCTGCATAGGCGATGCTGTAACCGGAGAACACCCATGGCATCCATGAGGGATTACCGAGGTCGGAGGCAATGGTGCGCTCGGCGACCACCACAATGCTGGTATCCAGCGACACAAGCATGGTTGCAATGGCGGTAAGGCCGAGAACCTTGTGAGCGCGACTAAACCGTGGAGCAGCTTCTTGAGTCATCATGATGTCCCCCTGACGAACAGGTGAACATTACTAGCCCCTTCAGTAAACGGTCGGGTTGGGGACTAGCCCCAGCCGTTCTCCCGAATGTCTTCGCCATCTGCATCTCGACATCGCCCTCGCCACCTCACCGCACCTGGCGTTGCTGACAGTTTGGCAATCAACGCCTGCATCGGAGTGCCTTCCACGGTGATGATGGCTTCGCGGGCTGCATAGTGAGGGTCGTTCGCAATCTCTTGCATGTCCAACACTGGACCTGCCGCAGCTTGAATGTCTTCGAAGATGGCGAGCGCTTCAGCTTGTGTGTGTTGTGCGAACCATTTCTCAATGGCGTCATCAATGATGTGGCGATTCTCAATACGACCCGCGAATGTTGCGAAACGTTCGTCATTGTCAAAACCGAGAAGTGTCATCACGCGTTGAGCGATGGAATCACTCGACGTTGACATTGCAACAAACTTTCCGTCGCTGCACCGATACACGCCGCGCGGCACGGTGTAGGGAATGAGAGAGCCCATGCGCTCTTGCATCTCATTGCGTGTCAACCACACGGTGATGAGTGGTCCCATGATGTGGAAGATGCTTTCCAACAACGACACATCAACAACTTGACCTTTTTCAGACCACAACGCCACCATGGTTGCGAATGCAGCAACAAGCCCAGTGACTTCATCGGTTAAAGCAATGGGCGGCAACATGGGGTCTCCGCCGGGCATTCCCGTGATGGATGCAAGACCCGACATGGCCTCAGCAATTGTTGCAAAGCCAGGCCGGTGTGAATACGGACCTGTCTGCCCAAAACCACTCACGCGAGTGATGATGAGTTTCGGATTGCGCGCGTGCAGTACATCTGGCCCAAGGCCGAGTCGCTCCAAGATTCCCGGACGAAGATTCTCAACAAGAACATCTGCATCGTCAATCAACGACAAGAACAGCGCGTGATCATCTGGGTTCTTCAAGTCAAGAGCAATGTTGCGCTTATTGCGATTAACGATTCGCCACCACAAACCTTCGCCGTCTGCAGGATCACGCCATCCCATGTTGCGCAAACTGTCGCCCACATCTGGCCGCTCTACTTTGATGACATCAGCGCCAAAGTCGGCTAGATAACGCGCACAGTTTGGCCCCGCAAGAACAGTGGACATGTCGATGACACGTAAACCAGCAAGCGCTTGCTCTGACATGGCGAAGTGTTACGCGCCGGGGCGGCGGCGACGAGAAATGTGATTACTTGCCCACCAACGACCACTGAAACGCCAGGATTCGTTTTGCCTCTTGTCGGACGATGATGCAACAACTGGCTGTGGCCACATCATGGTGATGGCGGCTGCGATTGCAGCGGCTTCTTCTTCTGTTGGTGCAGGAGAAATGGAATTCACATTGATGCTCATCGCTTCACCACCACAGACCCAGCTGCTTTGTCGTGCCATGTTTGGTTGTTGTCATCCCACAACATCCACAAGAAACCAAGTCCGAAGAAAAGAAGACTGAAGTTTGCAACAAGGATGCGAACGAAGGCGCGCCATGGACCAATTGGTTGGAATGTGTTCTGATCAACAATCAACACACCAATTCCGCGGCGGAAGGGGCTCCCCCCATTTCCTTCCCACATCACTTGAAGACCAATCACAACACCGGCACCAACAAGGGTGACGATGGTTGCAGTAGTGGAACCTTCTTCTGCGCCGCTCACCGTCATGATGAGTGCGGTCAACATGAGAATTCCCAAGTAGGCAACAAACGAATTCAATGAGTCAAGAATTCGGCCCAATAAACGTTGGCCAAATGACGCCATGACTTCGCCACTAACGCGCGCAACACCACTGAGTGGTTGCGGTGCATCCATTGGGTTTGGTGCTGGCCAGTTGAGTTCTTCGGTCATGATGATTCTTTACAGTGGCATGTTGCCGTGCTTACGGCGTGGAAGCTCTTCGCGCTTTGTTTGCAACATACGAAGTCCAGCAATGACTTTCTTGCGTGTGTCAGCTGGGTCGATGACATCGTCCACGTAGCCACGCTCTGCAGCTGCATATGGGTTGGCGTACTTCTCTGTGTACTCAGCAACGAGTTCATTACGACGCGCAACAGGATCTGCTGCTTGTTGCAATTCGCGCTTGTACACAATCTCGACTGCGCCTTGTGGCCCCATCACAGCGAGTTCTGCAGTTGGCCATGCATAGGCAAGGTCTGCACCAATTGACTTTGAGTTCATCACCACGTACGCACCGCCGTACGCCTTACGCGTAATGATTTGAATTCGTGGAACTGTTGCTTCGCAGAACGCGTATAGCAACTTTGCGCCGTGGCGAATGATGCCTTCGTGCTCTTGGTTCACACCTGGCAAGAACCCAGGAACGTCCACAAATGTGATGAGCGGAATGTTGAACGCATCGCAGGTACGCACGAAGCGTGCCGCTTTCTCCGATGACTCAATGTCGAGAACGCCAGCGAATGCCATTGGTTGGTTACCAACAACACCAACGGTCATTCCATCAAGACGTGCAAAACCGCATGTGATGCTGGTTGCCCAGTGTTGGAAGTATTCGAAGTATTCACCGTTGTCGACAACTTCGCGAATGACTTTCTTCATGTCATATGGCTGGTTTGGCGAAACAGGAAGAATGTCGCGAAGCATGTCGCATGAGCGATCTGCGTCGTCGCTTGGATCTTCTGATGGTGGCTCTTCAAGATTGTTTTGCGGCAAGAACGACATCAAGAAGCGAACATCATCAAGACACGCCTGTTCGTCTGCGGAAACAAATGTTGCAACACCACTCTTTGATGCGTGGCTCATTGCGCCACCAAGTTCTTCAAGCGTCACGTCTTCACCAGTCACTGTTTTCACAACGTCTGGACCGGTGATGAACATGTGGCTTGACTCGCGCACCATGAAGATGAAGTCAGTCATTGCGGGTGAGTACACAGCACCACCAGCACATGGACCAAGAATCACGGAGATCTGTGGGATCACGCCAGATGCTTGAACGTTGCGGTGGAAAATGCCGCCGTACGACGCAAGCGACACAACACCTTCTTGAATACGTGCACCAGCACCGTCGTTCAAACCAACAACTGGTGCACCAACCTTCAATGCGAGGTCCATCAACTTGTGAATCTTCTCGGCGAACACTTCACCAAGTGCTCCACCAAACACGGTGAAGTCCTGAGAGAAGAGGAAAACCTTACGTCCCTCAATGGTTCCCCAGCCGGTGATGACACCATCTGTATAGGGGCGCTCTTCAAGACCAGCAGCGTGTGCACGGTGGCGAGCCAACATGTCGAGTTCGTGGAATGAGCCTGGGTCGCAGAGGTATTCAATGCGCTCGCGGGCGAGCAGCTTGCCCTTGCCTTTGTGGCGCTCGACCGACCGTGGGCTACCGGCATTTCGTGCCTGCTCTTGGCGATCTCTGAGGTCGTCAATCTTGTCCTGCATGCTGGGGGCCGATGTGTCTGTCACGAGTGGAAACGCTACTGCCACCCAGCCCTTAGTTGCCTATTCATAGGCGGTGATTGGGCTTTAACCGGCTGGTGGGGCAGTAGTTGTGGCGGCCACTGGTGCAGGGGTGGTGGTTGTGGCAACCGTGGTGGTGGTTGTTTCAATCACTTTCAGTCCCTGTTTGGGAAGAGTGGTCACGGTGACCCCGTCCGCGATGATGAACTGCCCCGTGAGAACCTCAAGGTCGCCAATGGTGGAGACGCCGGTGACTTCCAGCTTCCACAATCCCGGCGCACGCAACAGATATTTGGCGTCGGCATCAATGAGTGCACCACCAGGTCTGGTGATGGGAACGTTGATGGTGTAGCCGGAGAAGTTTGGATTCTCTGGTGTCATCTTCACGGTGAAGTTTTGAATTCGAGATGGGCCGAAGAGTTCAATCAGCACTCGGTTGGCTCCAACATTTCCTGGAGTAATCGAGACGCGAACTTTGAAGTCATCTTTTCCTTCAAGTTCTTGAACGATGGCGTATTCCACTCGCGGACCTTTGTCGGCTAGCAGCACGTATGGCGGCCTCATGGCCATTAACCATGACGACATTGCAAGCACCACAATGCTGAGCGATAACTCAACACCAACTGGTTTCTTCAAGCGATACACCGCGCGTTCGTTCAACGACTTTGTTCGTGCAAGTCCGCGAAGAATGAATTGACGAACACTTGCACTCACGAAAATCATTCCTGCAACAACAATTGTTTTCAGAATCATCACGCGACCATGTCCGCTGTTGATGAGGCTGATTCCATCGATGCGCGCAACTTGTGCAATACCAGTGAGGACGACACCAACAGTGAGTGGTGTTGCGACTCGTGCCCATCCACGTAGAGCTTCCACCAAGTCCGAACCACCTGGACCGTGCAAAACAACACGCCAAATCAATGCGATGCTTCCCACCCACACCGCAATCAATCCCATGTGCAAGGTGTTGAAGAGGGCACCGAGAATCGCACCACGACCAGCAAATCGATCAAATCCGTAAGTGACTGCAATGAGGCCCAACAGCACTGTTGTCACGACACCTGCTGTTTCAAACAAGACACGTTCTGTAATCCATGCAACACCAACAAGGCCAATCACAAACAAGAAACGCGCAACAGCAGCACGACCGTCTGTTGTTTCAAGAAGTGATCCCCATGACGTTGGTGACAGTGTGGAGCCGATTCCAGTTTCTGCTTCTCGCGCAGCCATCAGTGCGGTCAGCAAATACATCGAGACAATGGCGAGAATTCCCACTTGTCGGAAATAACGCTCTGTCACCGGGTACTCGACACCCTCTGGCCATGTGATGCGAATGAAGACGAGTCCACCGAACACTGCGCTGACTAAGAAGAAGGAGAACCACCGCATTAATCCCACTGGTCCGCCAAGTCGCGGTGTTGTCTTTACTTCTTGACCAGGCAATCCCGGAATCGTCGGCGTGGTGTTGTTGGGAACACTGTCAGGAACAGTGGTGGTGGCCAACACATTTGATGTGAAGGTGAATGAACCAACACTT